>Ga0302321_100000995_pt1 | contig 24293 bp, 21 predicted proteins | sample Fen_T0_1_FD_202505 | JGI IMG/M metagenome (GOLD analysis project Ga0302321, IMG submission 202505) | Peat permafrost microbial communities from Stordalen Mire near Abisko, Sweden - Fen_T0_1 | ecosystem: Environmental > Terrestrial > Soil > Wetlands > Permafrost | place: Sweden: Abisko...
TTCCCAGAACGGCAAAGCTTTTGTCGATGACCGAGTCGTAAAGCGGCTTTGTCTTCTCGAATGAGGAAAAGGTATCCGATGGCGTGGCGGGCGAAGGCGTTCCCCTGTTGGTACGCTCATCAGCCTTTTGCAGGTAGTAGCCACTCGGCAGGTTGAGGAGAACGGCCATGTCGCGGATCTCGGCATCGTCGACTGGTGTCTGTTCGAAGAGGTCGGCAAGCGCCAGGCTAGTCAGTCTGGTTGCCATACCAACTTCGGTAAACCCTTGCGTGATATCTCCCGCCGTCCTTCCAATCACGGTGACGAGTTCGGTCGATCCGCTATCTCGCACCGCGATGCCTAGCGGTACACCTCGAACCAAACCGGCGCGGGCCGCAGCGCAGGCCTCAATTGCACCGCCCAGTCCGGAAGCCATACCCATACCCGTGATTGTGAGAGGCGAGGTAAGCATGCAGCACCGGCCTGATTGGAGGCCCTAGATTTCCTCTTCGCAGGTCACGCAAAGGACCTTGCAGGGAGGCCCTACGGCAATCACCGGCCCCTGCATCACCGGCACCGGGGGCGTGTTTTTGTCGTTGTGGAGCATCATGTCCATGGCGCGCGGGACGTTCTTGCCTTCGATTTGGACGTCGAACGAGAAGTTGACGAACTCGGCCTTGCCCTTGATCTTGGACGAGATCATGCCCATCAGGGTGCCGGCTTCGTCGCCGGTGCTCATCATGAAGTTCGAGTCCTTCACGCACGGGGGATTGCCATCGCAGGTGACCTGCTTCGCACCCTTGGAGGTGTCGGCCGACTTGGCGATGTTGGGGTAGGGGATGGGCACGAACGGTGCGGGCGGCGCGGGCGTCTTGCAGACGTCCGGGAAGGCGATGGACACGCCGTTGCTCCCGGCGTGCACCACGCTCATGTTGTTCACTCCCACCGTCACGGGCATGGCGAAATGCTACCCTGAAAAAGGCGGGTCGCAAACACTTAGCGAAACCGTTCGGCTCGCCTGACCAGGCGGTTCTGGTCGGCGGCGGCGCGCTCGGAGATCAGCGCGAGAACTTGTGCCTGCTTTTCCAGAAGGCGCGGCCGGTAGTGGCCCTTGCCGTCGTGGGCCAGGCCGTGCGCGATGGCGGCCAGGGCGGCGGGCTGATCGCCGCGCGCCGATAGCGTGTAGGCCAGGTTCAGGTTGGTACGCGGATCATCCGCATCGATGTGCTGGGCCTGCCCGAAGGCCTCGTGCGCGTCGGCCAGGCGCTCTTGGTAGAAGAGGCAATCGCCCAGGATGTTCCATAGCCAGGCGCTGGTCCAGGGGTTCCGTTCGAGCGCGGAGCGTACAATCTCAAGGCCGGCTTTGTGATCGCCGAGCTGCAAGCCCACGTATTCGGCGGCCTCGCCCAGCATCTGCCAGTCACCAGGGTTGCGTTCGATCACCCGACGGTAGGCGTCCAGCGCCTCGTTCCGGCGCCCGGCCGCCAGGTGGGCGCGTGCTTCCTCCTGCGGGGCATCGAGCTGCCGATCGGCCTGCAGGGCGAATCGCTTGCGAAGAACGTCCAGGGTGTGCGGCCCGATGTGGCGCGCGATGAGCCGGGTGTGAACCCGCCGCTGCTCGTCGCCCTCGGGCGCCGCCGTGGTGAGGCCACGGCTAGCCAGCACGTTTTCAAGCAACGGGAAGTTGAGCCCCAGGGCCACGCTGCCACCGAACCTCTGCACACCCACGTGGGTGGCGACGTCCTCGGCGCGGACCGGACCGTAGTCGTTCACCAGGATGAATCCAGCCGGGGACATGCCCCCCACCAGCTTGTCGAGACAGGCCAGCGCCCCGCCGTTGATGATCACCCTGTCACCCGTGGGCATCGCCGCTGCCAACGCTGCCTCCTGCGCGGTGGCCGGCGTCCATGGCCGATACGCCGTTTCCAGATCGAGGCGTGCCAGCAACGGAAGCAGATGAACCAGATCCTCGAACCTGCCTGAAGCCGCCAGGGCACGTGCCTCGTCGAGCGAGCCCAGTCCGGCGGCACGCAGCGCGGTTCCGCCGCCCGCCAGGTGCGAACGGACGCAAAGCTGTTCCAGGCCAGTCTCTGAACGCCGCGCGATGGTCGACGGCAGCACATCGAGGAGGTAGTTGCAGAACACGACCACGGGCGCACCCGGCGCTGGTGACGACGCTCCGCCCGGCAGTGACAGTCTATCCGGCGAACCCGCGTCGCAAATGCGCAAGGCCACGTGCTCTTCGTGCCCGGCGAAAAGACCGTCCCGTTGCCATCCGATAACGGTTCGTTCGAAACGGTCGGACACCACGTAGGTCAACCGATCGTAGAAATCGCTGGTTTCCTCGCGGCACTTGGCGGCGAAAGCATCCAGGAAATAGCGTGCGTGCAGTCCGGTCCCCGCACCGAGCTCCAGTAGGACAAGACGGGCTGGCAAGGAACTCCGAGCTTCGTTCAGCGCCGCGAAGACCAGGGCCGCGGCGTTCTCCGATAGCCGCCCAGTGTTGTTCACCAGGTAGGGCACATCGTTCCGCACGAAGGGAATGATCCCTGCGCGATCCCAGTAGGCATCCGCAAGCCGCCACTCTAGGCACTGGCCAAGCGGACGGAAGTCCTCGATTTCGGTTGGCTCGGTCGCGACGTTGCGAAGCGCATCGAGGGCCGACTTCCCGCTTGCGCCGGCCAGCCGATGCAAGACCTCTTGCGGAAGGGTCGACGGGGAACCAGGTTGCGTGCTCATGCGCTCGCTACGATTTCCCGGACGTCGTGCGGTCCCGTGCGCAGGACCAGATGGCCCCGCCACAGCATCACGACCCGGCGATGGTCGGGCTCGATGATGACGGTATCCAGGGCCATGGGCACGGGTTGCGCCGCCCCGTCTACCAGGCCCACGCGCACATTCGGCGCTGCAATGCCGGGCAACGAGAAGGTTAACCGTCCTTCGGGACTGACCCCGACGGCCACCACCGGTTCATCGCCGCGCAGATATCCCGGCGCGATCAAGCCCGGCGACGCTGCGTTCAGGTGTTTGCGGCTGAAGTCCTTGGGCAAGAGCGGGGAACGATTCTTCTTCCAGGCCTCGTCGAAGGTTCCAGTCAGCGCCGCGCGCGGTTGCCAGTGCGGCGAGATGAATCCGAACCCGGCAGGCGGTGTTTTGTCGCCCAAGCTCTTGATTCGTGCATGGGGATCTTCGATGTTGGCCACGCGCAGTCCCTCGACGAATCCGCCGGCACCGCGAAATCCCATGCCGACCGGATTGCGCGGCTCACACCTGTGTTTGCTGGGATCTGCGTGGTCGCGATCCCAGCCACCGAAGGCTCGTTCGTAGACAAGGGGAATTTTTTCGAAGCGGACCGCGCCACTCATGGAAACCGAGCCCAGGGTTTTGAACCAGATGCGGTCCCCCAGTACCAGCACTTCCTTGCTCACCGGGCCGACGCGCAGGCCGACCATCATCTCCTTGGTGTCGGCCTTCGGGGCGTAGGCATGACCAACGAGAACCACGTCGGTTGCCGGTTTCATGAAGGCAACCTCGGGCTCGTATTTGTACGACGACTTCTCGGGCTCGTCGCCCCACAATTCGCCACCCAGGTTCAGCGGAATCTGCTCGTCGGCGACCAGGCATCGGCCATCTCGCCCGACGGTGAAGGTCGCCTTCAGGACCGGGACGACCAGGGGACGAAACTCCTCGTCCACGAGGTAGAGCGCCTCGAAGGCAAACGGTGTTCCGTTTTCCAGCTTGGGGTGCCCCACTAGGACCGCCCCCAGGCCACGGTTGCGACCCTTGGCCCCCCGGGTACCGGCGCCGGGGCCGGATCGAGCTGCTTGATTTGCTCCCGGGCCCAAGCCTTCAAATCCACGTTGGGTGGGCTCACTCTTGGCAGGTTGGCCATCGAGGCCGCCAGTTCAATGAGGAGAACCTCCCTCCGCCAGGTCCCCGCAGTTAGGAACGCAGTTCGCAGGGTTGCCGGACTGCGCGGCTGGCCGGCCGTGTAGCGCGTTCCCGGAACAAACCGGCGGCGCTCTTTGTCCCACCACTTTTTCACCTTCTCGACATGCGGCTCGGCCAGGAAGTCCTGGGGCAGCACGGCGGGTGGCGGATCCTCGTCCGCTACCTCATCGGTATCTGGCCCCTGCGTCTCTCCCGGCTTGGCCATCTCGCCGGCAATGGTCAGCCCCGTGATGGCCGAGAACGCCTCTCCGGCCGCGCGGGACTTCTTTTCGTCGGCCATGGCTAGGACGAGGACGTCCGCAGAATCCGCATCGCCAGCGAACCCAAGGGCCCACAGCGCGTGCATGCCGACATCCGCATCTTGGACTCTGCTGCGTACGAAGGCCCGATCACCCGGGTCCGGGCTGGTTGCCAGCAGCCCTAGCGGCAGCCGACACAATTCCCCTATGCCGCCAGCGAAAGTCCGGCACTCGTTCCAGGCGGTTTTGACCGTGAACGCGAGCCCGGTGCGCATCGATTCGAGCCGAACCTCGATGTCATCGGATTGCGACGCCAAGTCAACGTAGGCGAGCAGCTCGCGCTCGTGAAGATTGCGGATGGCCCGCAGGGCGGCAGCGACGAGTGGGGGCTGACCACTTCGCATCGCCGGATCGATGTGCTCGCGCACCCAGCCCGGTTCGCGCGTGCCGAAAACGTCGAGGACAATGGCTCGCACGAGCGGTGCCCCAGAGTTGAAGAGCGGGATGAGCCGGCTCACATCCGTCCGCGGCGCTAAGTACAGGGCGCGACCGATAGCGGCTTGCGCCGGTGGCTCGGCCGAGGCCAGCGCGCCAATGACCGCGTCCTGGTGGTCCCCGTCTTCGGCTTGCACCAGCGCCCACGCGGCGACGGCTATTCCGCCAAGATCGTCGCCTGCCAGAGCCGGCAGCAGAAGCTTCTGCGCTACTGGCCGTCCGCCCAGAACCAGTCCATCCAGATGCGCAAGCAGGCGCTCTTCTGGCCCCACGGCCACGTCGCCCAGCGCATACACGGCCGAGTCGAGGGATTGCTTCCAGTTCCCCCACAGCCAGGCTGCCTCGTTGAGGTGCTCTTCGTAGATGTCCCACAGGATGGGTCGAGCCAAGGGTGGAGTCATGTCAATTGATCTTCACACTGCCACCACGGATGCGATTGAGTCCCGTGGCAGTCGTTTCGATATAGGCCCCGCGCAGGATGAGCTTGCCGTCACGGCGAAGCGTGATGCTGGCGTCTCCGCAACGGAGCACGACCTCTTGATCGCCTTCCAGAACCACGCGCTTGCCGTCGACACGCGCCTCGGTCGGCCTCGCTGGCACAGGGGGCGCGGCTGGTGCGTGCAGAAGCGATCCAAGCAACACGGCACCGGGATCGGGCGGAACCAGCCCGACGATGATGGGCAGGCTGGGATCTCCGTTCTCGAAAAGTAGCACCACCGGCTGCCGGCTCATGAGGGCGTCACGGATGGTCGCCTCATCCAGCGCCACAATCGAACGCGCGGCCAGCGGCCCCGCGTGGTTGCCTTCGAAATCAATCTTGACCGATCCGGGCTTGCTGCCGGGGGCCAGGCAGCCAACTTTGACCGGCGCGCTTGCCGTAGCGGCGCGTGCGGCGGCGGAATCCGATGGGCCAGCTTTCGTCTTCACAACTCGGTCCTTGCGTCGGTTAGCCTAGAACAGTTGTGGCCAAAGTCCATGGCTGCTGAGAGTCATCGCCGCCCACCACGCAGTTCGGGCGGGCGGCGTTCGCGAACGAAGATCGCCCGGCTCAATCAAAGTCGTAGTGGAACTCGCCTTCCACCACCGAGGTGGCGACGCGGGTGACGGGTTTGCTTTCCATCATGCGTGTGAGCAGCTCCTTGCTGATGACGGGCAGCAAGGTGTTGGTGAGGATGGAATCGATCATGCGGCCGCCGCTCTCCAATTCGGTGCAGCGGCTGACGATCAGTTTGACCACCGCGTCGTCGTAGGTGAACGGGATCTTGTGGCTCTCGTTGATTCGCTTGGCGATGCGCTTGAGTTGCAGGCGGGCAATGTTGCCGATCATCTCGTCCGACAGCGGGTAGTAGGGAATGGCCACCATGCGGCCGAGCAAGGCGGGCGGGAAGACCTTGAGGAGCGGTTCTCGCATGGCCTTGGCGATGCCCTCGGGTTCGGGCATGAGCGCCGGATCCTTGCACATGTTCATCACCAACTCGCTGCCCGCGTTGGTGGTGAGGATGATCAGCGTGTTCTTGAAATCGATGACCCGGCCTTCGCCGTCTTCCATCCAACCTTTGTCGAAGACCTGGAAGAAGATCTCGTGCACGTCGGGGTGGGCCTTCTCCACCTCGTCGAGAAGAACCACGCTGTACGGCCGCCGGCGCACTGCCTCGGTGAGCACGCCGCCCTCGCCGTAGCCGACGTAACCGGGAGGCGAGCCCTTGAGCGTGGAGACCGTATGGGCTTCTTGGTACTCGCTCATGTTGATGGTGATGATGTTCTGTTCGCCGCCGTACAGCGCCTCGGCCAGGGCCAGCGCGGTTTCCGTCTTGCCGACGCCGGAGGGGCCAGCGAGCATGAACACGCCGATGGGCTTGTTGGGATTTTCGATGCCAGCGCGAGACGTCTGGATGCGCTTGGCGATCATCTCGAGCGCGTGGCGCTGACCGATCACGCGCTGGTCGAGGGTGTCGGCCAGCTTGAGCACTGTCTCGATCTCATTCTTCACCATGCGGCCAACCGGGATGCCGGTCCAGTCGCCGACCACGGATGCGACCGCTTGGCCGTCGACGGTGGGCAGAATCAGAGGATGGTCGCCCTGCAGCTTGTCCAGATCTTGCTGGGCTTGGGATAGCGTGGCCAGCAGCGCCGCGCGATCGACGGGAGCCGCTGCCGGTGCAGCCGCCTCGGCCTTGGGCGCCTCGGCCTTGGGCGCGTCGGCCTTGGGCGCGCCGGCCTTGGGGGCCTCGGCCTTGGCTTCCAGCTTGCTGTCCGTGCCTTCGACCTTCCCCGAAGCCGCACGGAGTTGGCTGCGTAGATCAAGGATCTTGTCGACCAAGGCCTTTTCGCTGTTCCAGCGTTCTTCCAAGCCGACCAGGCGCACCTTTTCAGCCGCCAGTTTCTCATTGGCTTCTGTCTCGCGCTTGGCGGCTCCAGCGATGCCGATGGCATCCTCGCGCTTGATGATTTCGATCTCGGTGTCGAGGGCCTGGATGCGCCGGCGGGTGTCGTCGACCTCGGCCGGTACGGCGTGCTGGCTAATGGCCACGCGCGCACAGGCGGTGTCGAGCAGGCTGACCGCCTTGTCGGGCAGCTGGCGGGCGGGAATGTAGCGGTGGGAAAGCTTGACCGCGGATTCGAGCGCGTCGTCGAGGATCTGGATGCGGTGGTGCTTCTCCAGCGTGGAGGCGATTCCGCGCATCATGAGCAGGGCCTTTGCCTCGCTGGGCTCGCCGATCTGGACAACCTGGAAACGGCGGGTGAGGGCCGGATCCTTCTCGATGTGCTTTTTGTACTCGGCCCAGGTGGTGGCCGCGATGGTGCGCAGCTTGCCGCGCGCCAGGGCCGGTTTGAGCAGATTGGCTGCATCGCCGGTGCCGGCGGCGCCGCCCGCGCCGATGAGGGTGTGGGCCTCGTCGATGAACAGGATGATGGGTTTGGGCGAGGACTGAACCTCCTCGATGACCATGCGCAGGCGATTCTCGAACTCGCCCTTCATGCTGGCGCCAGCCTGCAGAAGGCCGATGTCGAGTGAGCGCAACGTGACGTCCTTGAGCGAGGGGGGGACGTCGCCGGCGGCGATCCGCTGCGCGAAGCCCTCGACCACGGCGGTCTTGCCCACGCCGGCCTCGCCGGTGAGGATGGGGTTGTTCTGCTTGCGGCGCATGAGAATGTCGACGATCTGACGGATCTCCTCGTCCCGTCCGACAATGGGATCCATCTCGCCGCTCTTGGCGCGCTCGGTGAGGTCGACGGAGTACTTCTTGAGGGCTTCCTGCTTGCCCATGGCCGCGGGCGCGATGGCGCCACTGGCTTCTCCCGGGGCAGCTCCGCCGCCGGTCTGCGAACCGTCACTGGCCTGCAAACCCGACTCGGGCGATCCGCCAACGATCTTGGCGAAGTTGTCGGTGAGCTGTTCGAGCTTGATCTTCTCGAACTCGCCCGACATGGACACCAGGGCGTTGCGCAGGCCAGGCGTCTTGAGCATGCCGACCACGAGGTGTCCGGTGCGTACCTGCGATTCGCCGAAGAGCAGCGTTCCGAAGACCCAGCCGCGTTCGACCACATCCGCGATGTGCGGGGACAGATCGGAAATCGAGGTGGCGCCCCTGGGCAGTCGATCCAAAGCCGCGGTCATGTCGCGGGCCAGGCGCGACGGCTCGACCTGGAACTCGCGCACGATGCGGTGGAGATCCGAATCTGGCAACTGCAGAAGCTGGTTGAACCAATGCACCAGCTCGACGTAGGGATTGCCCCGCAGCTTGCAGAAGACAGTGGCACTCTCGATGGCTTTGTAGCCCAAGCTGTTCAACTTGCCGAACAGCGACACGCGTGAGATCTCGGACATCTGGGTCTTCCTCCTGTGGCCCGCGGGGCCACCCTGCTGGCGGTTGGATTCGTGGAAAGCGTCAGGTCGGGTTGGGATTGTACAAGACAGACTAGGCAGTGGAAGCCGAATTCACCGTCTGACTGTCTTGGTGGGGATTGAAAATGAGATCTTCCCGGCCTTCCCCTTCGGGGCAGTGGCCGAGCCACGATGTCCAGCCCAGCCGGGTGACGCGATCGAGTCGGAAGGGCTGGCTGACCCGCTTGTCGAGGAACAGTCGCAAGTCCCAATTCAAGGCGTCCCCGACGTAGTTTCGCACCAGCGCTTGCAGTCGCTTGAGGCGTGGGCTGCCCGGCAACATGCTCTGAAACTCGTCTTCTTTGAGCGGGCCGAAGACGAGGCGGAACTTGGTTTGGCGCTGCCAGGCGCGCGCGCCCAAGATCGTGCTGACCCCGAGCGCGCCGGCAAAGGCGGTCCGCGTGATGCGCCAGCGGGACGCGTCCTGCAGCGGCGTCCATTCGCCGGCGAATTCTTCCAGATCGGTGGGCAGGCCGATGTATTCGCCGATCATGGCTTTCAAGCCCTCGGCATTTCGCGTTTGGTTGGCCAGTCGGCCCGCGAAGTAGAGTTTGGCGCTGTCGGGGAATCCGTCGCGATCTCGCACCGCCGGGGAGCCGATGCCGAGCAGCGCTCCCACGTAGGTCATGAACCGGTCGGAGCCCGGCCGGTCGCGACTGACCGTGGGCTGGGCGTTGGCCCAGGCGCGGTAGAACAGGGCCAAGATGCGGTGATGGAAAATGTCGGCGAAGCGGACCAGGGTCGGATCGGCCGAGTTGCGAAGGCGGTCGCGCGCGTATTCCGTCAGGTGCAGGGGCAGGGGGCCATTGGGGCCGAACATGCCCAGGAAGTGCACGCCGATGCGCGGTGGGTGCTTGTCGTTGGCGGGTTCGACGTAGGCCAGGGTGGAGGGCGCAAACGCCAGCGCCGCCTCCTGTCCAAGCCGAATGGGCTCGTCGACGGGGCGCGTGGCTTGCCCCAGGCGCATGCGATCCGGATGGGCGCATTCGACCGCCCGGAGCAGGGCGAAGAAGTCGTACTTGTACGGGTGCTTCTCGGCCGCGCGCAGGAGCTCGTCGAAGCGGGCGCGGTCGGCGGCGGCAGGCCGTGGCGCGGGCGTCTCTACAGCGCCGGACGCCGGCCGAGTCTCGCTGGCCATCGCACGACCTCCTTGCGCTGAATGGTCTTCAGAACGGTTTCACTGAAGGAGTTGATGGAAACGTACTTGGTGAAAAAGCGTTCAAGGACCGAGCCGAGCAGATACACCCCCATGCCTTCGAAGGCTGTCTCGTCGAACGTCAGCGTGACCTCGATGCCTCGGCCAAAGGCCACCGGGCCGGTCACCGGCAAACGTCGGGTGATGGATTGTGACCCCACCGATTGCACCCCGTCGATTTGCTTGCGCACGATGGGCTCGCTGGCGTCACCGTACAGCGAGAGCAATTCGCGCAGCGCCGATGCGCCGCCACCGTTCGCGTCGTCGGTGATGGACAGGTAGTTGAGCGAGAGGTGGCTGATGAGGCGCCAGGTCGGGTCGCCGGCCACGTGGGATGGTCTGGGCGGGGTTGGACCCGCAACACAGCGGACGGCCTGGACGGGTGCCCCGGATTCCAAAACGAAGTCGCTGCTCCGTTGGCCTATCGGGATGTGCAGGCTGAGATCGCGGTTGGTACACAACGTGGTCACGGCCAGTTGCTTGAGCTGTGGCCGGATGGGGGCCTCGGTCGCGTCGACCAGGGAGAGAAAGATCTCGCTGCCCACGTAGCTCGAGCGGGCGCCCTGGCTGCGCTGCTTGGTGGATAGCATGCGCGGCTCGCGGTGGACGGTGTAGTAGGCGGACATGTCCTCGGCCGCGGTGCGGTCGTGCAAGGCATAGAAGGGCAGGAACTCCTGCTTTTCGTCGCCGCTGGTGCCATAGCCAAGCACCTCGGTGACTTGAAAGACCTCGTAGTCCATCGGCCGCGTGCGATCGGGAACCAGGTGGTATTCGTACTCGCTCTCGGTCAGGTGAATGCGATCCGTGCGCTTGGGAAACAGGTTGATGGCGGGGGTGCAGAACAGCTCGAATTGCGCTGGCCCAACGGCCTTTTCCAGGCGGGCGTCCTGGGCGTCGAGCACGATGATGATCTCGAGATCGGGCGTCGTGCAGCGGCGAACGGCTGTCTTCAGCCCGGCCAGGTTGGCAAAAAGGAAGCGGCTGGGGAAGGCGAAGTATTCCTGCAAGAGCCGGTAGCCCTGAAAGGATCGGGGCCCGTAGGGCAGGAGTGCTTGGTCGTCCTCGAAGCCCATGGGCCGGATGGGCTCGTCCAGAACCAGCTCGCTCCAGGTCGCGCCTTGGCCGGCCGGGCGCGCCACCAGGGCCACGGTATGGGCCAGCAGCAGTTCGTACAGGCGCATGGCAACCTCGTCGCCGCCGCGCAGGTACAGCGGCAGCTCATCGAGGGCGATTTGGTCGAAGTTCAGTCCTGCCGTGGCGTGCAGACGCAAACGCAATGCCGCCTTGGGTTTGCCAGGAATGCGCAAGTTGCCCAGATCGCCGAGAAACGACGTGTATTCCGCCCCTGCCAGCTCCACCGGCCACAGGGTGACGTCGTGGGCGGTGCGGTACTCGCACGCCGTCTGCTCACCCCGGCCAATCAGGCTCTTGAGCGCGGCTCCGCGGGGAACCTTGAATCCGTCGGCAAGCGCGCCCTCGCTGAGGCTGGGCTGAAACTGAACCACGGCCATGGCGGGAGTCGGCGCAAGGTAGTGCGGGTACACCATGTGCAGCAGGTGCTGCGCGAAACGCGGGAATTCAGCGTCGATCTTCATCTGGACGCGGGCCGTGAGGAAGGCGAACGATTCCAGCAGCCGCTCGACGTAGGGATCGGTGCACTCGAGCGACTCGATGCCGAGCCGGCCCGCGATCTTGGGAAATTCCTTCGCGAATTCCTGCCCCATCTCGCGGATGTACTGCAATTCGCGGTTGTAGTAGTTGAGCAGACGCGGATCCATCAGGCACCCCCTTTGCTGCCCTGATCGATGACGTCGACGCTACCTGTCTCGAGATCGACGGCTGTACGCAGAAAGAGTCGAAGGGGAAGTGGCTGTGCCCACAGCTCGGCCTCGATGTCGAACGACATCGCGTTATGGTTCATCTGCTTGTCGTCGACCACAAGCTTCACCCGCAGGGTCCGCGCAACCAGGCGCGGCTCGAAATCCAGAATGACTTTGCGGATGGCTTGCTCTAAGGAAACGGCATCCAGCGTGGACGCCGTGCGGCCGGCAAGATCGGGAAGGCCGAAATTGAGGACGGATTTTGCCACCAGCGGGTGGTCGTCCAAGGGCTGCGTGGCCTTGAGGTAGGTGGTGTTGAGCAGCCAAGCCAGGTCGCGCCGGACGCAGTCGCGCAGGCGGCTCGGCGACAGGACGCGCGCGTCGCGGGATTCCTGTCTTTTCTCTGGATCGTTGTCGGTCAACCGATCCAGGAGCGATGGCTGGAGGCGATCCTTCTGTGTGAGATCAGCCATTGTCCAAAGCCGGTTATCCGACCGGCTTGTCCGCTTCGGGCGATGGGTCGAACTCGATGGCGCGGACTTCTAGCAGCGGAAAGTCGCCCTGATCCGTCGCGAACATGCGCTGGCCAAGGCCAGTGCTGGTACCGTCTTTCCGGTCTATCCGTGCCTGCCAGTCGGTCTTGCGTGCCATGCGAACCGAGGGATCCGAGCTGGCTTCGGAGCCAGGGTAGCGTGTGGGCACAAGCGAAACGACTTCGCCGCCATTGGCGAGTGTCAGGTACGCGGGAATCCATACCAGGTCGCGCAGATCCGCGGGCTTCTCGACGCGCATGGCGCGGAGATTGCCGAAGGGGATCCAATAGTATTTGCCATCGACAATCGCTTCCAAAACGGGCCCAAGCCGAACGTCGGCGTCGGCTAGCCAGGCGAAGGGCTGGCCATCGATCTTCCCCGAGGAGGCGGGCGCTTGCTCGAAGGCCTGGGTATGGAGGGCATCCGACTCTTCCGTCTTGCCCTGGGCACCGAGCACCAGCGATTGCACAAGCAGCGCCGCCCATTGCGCGGGCTCGCCAAACAGCAGGGGCGTGCGTCGTCCGGCAAACACCTCGGCGCGCAGCTGCTCACACTTCAAGGCTGTGCGGTAGGTCTGAACCATGGGGGTGGCCGTACCGTCAAGATCACCCACCACATTGAGCTGGGTCATGGCCCGCTCCCAGTCTCCCATCACCACGAGCAACTGGAACAGCAACACCCGGTATTTGGCATCGGCAGGCGCCTTGCGAATGGCCGCTTGCAGGGCGGACAAGGCTTCATCCAGCCTACCTTGACGGACGCTTTCTTCGATCGTGCTCATGATGGGAACCTATTGGCTAGGGTAGCTAGACAAAAACCATGGATGCCCCAAAGGAACCAGAGCATCCATGGTCAAGTCTGAGTGTCGCTAGGCTTTCTGAGCGATGTTGAGATCGCCGGTGCCTACCGCGGCCAAGGGCTTGTTGTCCTTGTCCTGTCCCGTGTATTCGAACTTCACCTTGGCGAAGTTTAGCGTCACGGTTTCGATGTGTCGGTCGTTCTCACCGAGATCCCCTGTGTGAATGGAAGAGATGAACACGGTGTCCGACATGGTGATTGTCACGATGGGGGCGAGGCCGCCCGCCGTGCCGGTGGATCGCATGACGGTCAGTACCGCATTCTTGTGGTTGCTTCCAAGGAAGCAATTCTTCAGCAGATTGTGACTCGCCTTGTCCACGTATTTCGTGATGGTCAGATCTCGTACATCGGCCGAGCCCGAGCTGGCGCCCGTGCTGATGTGGGCCGAAGCGGATTGGGTCATGCCCCAGTTCCAGGACAGCACGTCGATTTCTTTCTCGTGCTTTACGATTGAGGATTCCCCTTCGACGCCGTCAAGCTTCAAACAAATAGTAACCGCCATGTTCTCAACTCCTTGTTATTTTGTGATTCGTTGATGTGGACTGTGCTTTCAATGAACTAGCCGCCGCCCTTTGCCGAGGGGAGCTTTGAGACGAGCCTGAGAGAGACCGTGAGTCCTTCAAGCTGGTAATGAGGCCGTAGAAAGAACTTCGATTGGTAGTAGCCCGGGTTGCCTTCGACGGGCTCAACCACAACCTCGGCCCCGGCCAACGGCTTGCGCGCCTTGGTGTCCTCCGAGGAGTGGGCCGGATCGCCGTCGACGTAGTTGGTGATCCAGTTTTGCAACCAATTCTGCATGTCCGTGGCTTCGCGGAAAGATCCGATCTTGTCGCGCACGATGCACTTCAAGTAATGGGCGAAACGGCAGGTGGCGAACAAGTAGGGCAGGCGTGCCGCCAGTGCCGCGTTGGAGGAGGCATCGGGATCGTCGTACTGTGCCGGCTTTTGCAAGGACTGCGCACCGATGAAGGCGGCGAAGTCCGAGTTCTTCTTGTAGATGAGCGGCATGAAGCCATTCTTGGCCAATTCGGCCTCGCGCCGGTCGCTGATGGCGATCTCGGTGGGGCACTTGATGTCCACACCGCCGTCATCGGTCGGGAAGGTGTGCGTGGGCAGGCCTTCCACCGCGCCGCCGGACTCGATGCCACGGATGCGTGAGCACCAACCGAATTCCTTGAACGAACGGTTGATGTTGACCGCCATGGCGTAGGCCGCGTTGGCCCAGGTGTACTTCTTGGCGTCCGGCCCTGCCGCGTCTTCCTCGAAGTTGAATTCCTCGACCGGATTGGTCTTGGCGCCGTAGGGACGGCGGGCAAGGAATCTCGGCATGCACAGACCCAAGTAGCGGGCATCGTCTGATTCGCGCAGCGAACGCCAGCCGGCGTATTCGGGCACCGAGAAGATCTTGGTCAGATCCCTTGGATTGCTCAGTTCCTGCCACGATTCCATCTGGAAGACGGTGGGCGCCGCGGCGGCCAGGAAGGGCGCGTGCGACGCTGCCGCGATCTTGGACATCTCGCCCAGAAGCTCGACGTCCATGGGGCCGTGGTCGAAATAGTAGTCACCCACGAGGCAGCCGAACGGCTCGCCACCCAGGGTGCCGTATTCCTCTTCGTACATCTTCTTGAAGATGGGGCTCTGGTCCCACGCCGCGCCCTTGTAACGCTTGAGCGTCTTGTGCAGATCCTTCTTCGAGATGTTCATGACCCGGATCTTGAGCTGATCGTCCGTCTCGCTGTTGGTCACGAGGTAGTGCAGGCCGCGCCAGGCGCTTTCCAGCTGCTGGAACTCGGCGGTGTGCATGATCTGGTTGATCTGCTCGCTCATCTTCTTGTCGATTTCGGCGATCATCGCAGTGATGGTCTGGACCACATCGGTAGAGATGAGTTGGCTGCTCGCCAAGGCCTGCTGGGCCAGGGTACGGACGGCATTCTCGATTTCGGACTTCGCGCTGTCGGTCTGGGGCCTGAACTCCTTGTTCAGCAAAGAGGCGAACTCATTCACCTCGACCGTTCCGGTGGCAGCTTGGGCTTGTGTTGTGCTTTGTGTTTCAGCCATGGTTCTTCCTCACTGCTACTTGGCTTGGCCGGAACCGTCGTCCCCGGCGCCTGGTTTCGGAGCTGCTGAAAGTGCCTGGAGCAGGGCGGGATCCTTCAGCGCGTTGGCGATGAGATCCTCGGCACCCGTTCGCCCGTCCATGTAGGTCACCAGGTTCGACAGCTGGCTGCGAGCCTGGAGCAGTTGATTGAGAGCACCCACCTTGCGCGCGATGGCTGCGGGCGAGAAGTCGTCCAAGCTTTCGAAGGAGATGTCGACGCTGATGTTGCCTTCGCCAGTCAGGGTGTTGGGAACCTGGAACGCCACCCGCGGCTTCATGGCCTTCAGCCGGTCGTCGAAATTATCGACCGAAACATCGACGAACTTGCGATCCGCCACGGGGGCCAGCGGATCCTTGGGGTTGCCAGAAAGATCCGACATAACGCCCATGACGAAGGGCAGTTGCACCTTCTTTTCCGCGCCGTACAGCTCGACGTCGTACTCGATCTGCACGCGGGGTGCCCGGTTTCGTTGAATGAACTTTTGCGAACTGGTTGCCATGGTGTCCACCTACCTGTGATGTTAGAGAACGACTAGCTGCCTTACGATTCATCCTTGCCGCGCAGGTTCTCTACCTGCGAGAGTCCGTCGGACGCGATGTCCCGAACGATATCCAAGAAGCTGGCAGAAACCAAGCGCTTGCTGCGCTTGATGAGCAGCGGGATGGGGCTCGAGGGTTCGACGCGCTCATAATAGGAAACGATCTTGTCCAGCACGCGAATGACGTCATCGCGGCTGTTGATCTCCCCGGCGATGGACGGTCCGCCGCCTCGGCCCCCGCCGGCCATGTCGCCCGAGCCATCCGCGGCGCCACCGCCCTCGGCAGCTCCCTCGGTCGCGACCCCACGCTTGGCAAGTTGCGATGCCAAAATCTTGTCGGCCGCGCGGAGAACGTCTGTCAACTTCGCGAAGTTGGGTCCATTGGACGCGCCAACCTTGTCGCCGACGAAGGCCTCGATGGCGGCAAGGCTTGCCAGAGAGCCGCGCAGTGCCTCGGCCGTGGCCTGGAGCGTGGGGAGCGGGCACTCGGTAAAGGCACCGTCGATGGCGGCTTGCTTGGGAGGCTCGGTGCCAGCCGGCGGCGGGATTTCCCCCGAGGCGATGGCCATGTCGCGCAGGCTGAAGCGGCCAAAGGAACGGGCGCTGACCAGGGGAATCAGGCGAACGCGATCGATGAACATCGCGCCATCGCACAACCCCATGAGGATATTGACCCGGAAGGTTGGATCGTTGTCGTCTTCGGGGTCGAGCTTGGGATAGAAACCATCCCAAAAGTTTTCGACCAGGCCGCGCATCAGGGCTAGCCCGTCGGACAAGCCCGCCAGCCCTTCTGTGTTCAGCAAGGCGCGGGTCAAGCGGAGGGCGATGCGCACATCCCTGGTCTTGGCCAGGAGGGCTAGGGCTCGGTTGCCGACCTCTTTCCAGTCAGGCTCCTGGGCCGCCACGATGGTCTCGCCCATTTGCTGCTCGGGCTTGCCCTCCGAGAAGCGATCCAACTCAAGGAATGCTGGATCGTATTCCATGTCCGGTCCGCACGGTGCATCCGCGGAAACCGGCTGAAGCAGCGACTCGATCTTTTGTAGTGGCATGTTCTCGCTACCTGGTTGAAACAGTGTGCCATTAACCTTCGACTTGGCCGCTATGTCAAGGGGATTTCGCGACCGCGCGACCTTTCACCACCATTCCGACCAACCGATGCGCGGGCAGTCTGACACGACGAATCGCTTTTGGCGAATAGGGAGTTTTGGTGCGGCCAGATCGAGGGGGCCGATCTACTCGCTATCTTCTTGGCTCGCGTGTTCGTCGCCCAGGGCAACACTGGCGTAGGCGGCGGCGAATTCCTCACCGAAGATTTCGGCATGCAGGGCGGCATCCTCGGCCAACAGATTGTTGAAGGTCTCGACATATTCGCTCCACTTGGCCTTGGCCTTGGCACCCGACCACAACCCCGTCACCATCTTCAAATCAAGCGCGTTAGGATCGAGCTTGGCGAGCAGAACGCGCACGCTCTGCGAGATGCCCTCCATGAGGGCCACGTCGTGAATACCCATGTCGGCGAACACGGCGTTCAGGTCGCGCGCGCAGACATCGGGATCGGTGGCGGGGTCAAGCACGTATTCGACGATTTCCTGGCTGGTGCGGGCGCGGTGCAGAGGCGTGGTGCCGGTCAAGGGGCGCACGCCGACCTCGGCTCCGAATTGCTCGTAACCCTTCTTCAGGCCCATGAAGGCTTCCGAGAATGCACCGATGATGCGCAGGCAGCGAACCAGCCGATCCGCGGGCTGATTTGCCGCGGGATCGGGTGTGGGGAATTGCGATGGCGGGCGCGCGGAAACGAGAGCAGGGGAGTGGACGTGCGCGTGATTGGGCGTGGGGGCGGACACGTGAAAGGGCGTGCTCGAGGGCGGTGGCGGGGTCGGCATGCGGCCACCCACCGGGATGATCCGCGAAGGCGAGCTGTGCGCATGCGACGGGGTTTGCGGCGTCGCCCCCGCCTGCATCACCTCGGTGCTCCGGCCTGTCGCGGCCATGGTGCCGATCGCGGACGGTCGCTGTTGCGGCGTCGCGAGCGTGCCCGGCACGCTGGGGGTGACGATCAGTTCGAACATCCAGATGGTGAACCGCGTGGTCTGGAGGACGGGAATGGCCGTGTTCTTCTGCAGCCGCTTGCCGTCGAGGCAGGTGCCGTTGGTCGACCCCAGATCGAAGTAGTACGTGCCCGTGTTGTCGAAGCGGATGATGCCGTGCCAGCCCGAGACGAAATTGCCCTCGAGGACCACGTTGTTGAGCGGGTTCCTGCCGATACGAACCGGCGACTGGTCGAACTCGTATTTCTTCTCGCTACCCGAGCGAGGATCGCGGAACAAAATCTGGATGACCATGGTGGCGCCCTAGCGCAGCTTCCAACCATAGCGCAGTCCGGGAAAACGTGCGAAAGAACCGACTGTTTCACCCGCGAGCGCGGCGAAAAGGCTCAGTCGGCACGTAGCCGATCCTACGGGATGATGCCCACCGATACGGTCCCGCAATCGGTGAACTGCATGGTCGTTTGGATCTTGCAATGCGACGCCGTTGTGTGGCGCTCGGCATTGAAGAGCGCCAGCGCATAGGGCTTGCCCTTGGTGATGCCGAGCGCGGTCGCAGATTCATCGAGGTTCACGGTCTTGCTCTGGGCGTTGTGCATGCCCCCCAGGTCAATGGCGAGTCTTCCGTTGATGAAGACCCAAAGGTCGTCGTCGCCGGTAAACGTGAAGGTCTCGCCACCGTGGTACAGGAACGTGGTGTGAAGCTCGGTGGTGAAACAGTAGTTGTGGGCAATCTTGTTGTCGTCGGTCAGGCCTTGGTCGCCGAACCCTTTGTGGTCGATGGGGAAGTACGCCTGGGAGTCGAAGGTGAAGACGACGCCGGTGCTGTCGGGCACGAATTGGAAGGCGGCGAGGAAGGTATCGTTCGTACCGGGAACGTCGCGGTACCACTGGTCGAAGTTTGCCTGGCCGGTGGTGCATGCGAGTTGGGTCTTCCCGTCATTCGACGAGCATGACTTGTTGTTCAGTGCGGCTGGGTTGTACTCGGGCTTTCCATCCTTGCCCAAGGTGTCCTTCACGATGCCCGTCTGGCCCTCGCCCATGCGCGTGTTGAAGTCGGCATGACCGCCGGGATAGTTGGCGGCGTCGTCGCCTCGCTTGAAGTCGCGTACCACGCCAAAGAGCACGTTGCCGCAGCCGATGCCGTTGCTTGGCCCAAGGCCCTGCACACCCGCGTCCGTGGTGAGGTCGAGGGGTTGACTGGTCGTGGTGTAGGCACCGGTTTCCGCCGCGATGGCCGGGTCGAATCCGCTCGGCGGAAAAACCAAGGTGGTTGAACCGCCACTGCCGCCACCCACCGATCCGCCAGCGCCGCCTCCAGACGACAGGGGAATGATGAAGGTCGATCCCCCGTTCGCTTGTCCAGTTCCACTTCCACCGCCGACGGTTCCAGGATTGCCGCTGCAGGCCCCGGCGAGCAGGGCCAATCCGCCGCCGAGAAGGGCGACAAGCGCGAACGGAGTAACAGGAGATGGGTCCATTCTGAACATGGTGGCGACTTATACACGAAGTCACTCCCAAGTTACGCCATCCTCGATCCCGAGAGCGGGCGCCTCGATGTCCGGCATGGACCGCCTAGTTGGAGGCAGTCGGGAAAATTGCGATCGATTCCAATCGGGATACGTCGGAGCCGCTGCCAAGTGCATTGGCCTTGCAGGGAGTTTGGAATGTTCCGTTCGCTGTCGCCGTGTGGGAAGCGTCCAACGTGAACCGGGACAGCGTACCGCTGCCCTGGTTTCCGACGAACAGCTCTCCCCACGGAGCAAGCGCTAGGCTGGTGGGGTTCGATAGGCCGTTCCCGGTGATCGTGCCGTTCGGCGTGGCATTCCCTTGGGAGTCGATCGAGAAACGCGAGATAGCATCCGCGTAGTAGTCTGCAACGAGGAGCTCTCCCCAGGTCGTAAGCACCATTCCTGCCGGCCCGTCTACCCCGTTTCCGGTGATATCGGTGAGCCGCGTCCCCGTATGATCATTGGCGATGCGGTAGACTTGAATGCTTCCTCCACTCGGAAAGCGCTGCGAAACGTAGAGGATTCGGGCAACGGGATTCCACAGGATGCCTGCACAACTGGGGAGGGGGAGCATCCCACCCAGCGCACCGTAGAATGCGGGAGTTCCACGCGAGTCAAAAGACAGATACAAGACATTGGACATCCCAGGACTGGTCAGCCAAAGATCATCGTCGACGAAGGCCATGGTTCTGACGTCGAACCGGCCGGCAACGGAGATGCTCGAGATCGCCAACGGGCCATTCACCACGGGGGTGCCGAATGGCGAGGTGAGCTTGTAGAGTGCGGAAGGAGAGTAGCTAGCCACGAACAGCTCACCCGTCACGCGCAGAGCAACACTCTCTGCGGACTGCACTGGAATAGTGCAGTTGAGCGACGGATCGGAGTTCGGAGCAATGGCGTAGCGATAGAGGGTATTCGCCAAGTCATCGGGTACGAACAAGGTTGCGACGCCAGGCGATCCGATTGCACCGTCCAAGCCGCCCAAGCCGCCACAATCAATCACCGTCCCGACCGAGCCGCCGTTGCCCGTGCCGCCCCAAACGCCGCCGCTGCCCGTGTCGCCGCCAAGGCTCGCACCGACCGAACCCCCACCGCCCGTCCCTGCGGCGCCGTCGTCAACGGTGCTGAGCAGGCCGTTGCCGCAGCCGGAGGTGGAGAGGGCCGCGAAGGCAAGCAGGGGCAGAAGGTGATGTTTCCAATTCGATGGCTTAGTCGATGTCTTTGTCATGCTCAGAAAACCCAGGGGCCGCCTTGCGTGCGCAAATTTTCTCAGAACCCTCGCGCCAGGCCAAGCCAGGCGGCGACGAGCGCAGTCGCGGTTACCTGATGGTCGCGACGGAGCAAGGTGAGCGGAAGCTCGGCGCTGGCGTGCAGGGCAAAGCGATGGCCCAGCCCAACTTCCACCAGGGCGGTTGGGCTGGCGAAGGCGAGGCCCGACCACTGGATTTGGCCGCTGCCGTCGATGCGTTCGATGCCGGTGCCCGCGCCAAGGCCGAGCCCGAGCCCGGCGCTGAAACGGCCAGTGCCCAGCCACCACGAGGGGAGCACCTCGGCGGTCACGCGGTTCTCTCGCATGCCGGGGGCGCGACCGGTCCCCGCGCTGAGCGTCGCGGCCAAGCGCGTGGCCCCGAAGTGCCGCTCCAAACTGAGACGGCCCCCGCCCAGCCTGGCATCCTTGGCGGCGCCATCCAGAACGCCAAGCTCGACGACGATGGACCAAGGCCGCCAGGTCGGCCCATGGTCGGCAGGCGTGGCCGCTACCGAGACGCCCACTTCGGGATCGACGTCACCCTTGGCAACCGCGCTCCCGGAGTGCATCGGGGCGAATTCGCTGGCCGCCAGACGCAACTCTTGCCCGCGCGCCAGGGTCACGCGTGCGCCGAAGGTTTGCGTTCCCCGCCAGGCACGCAATTGATAGCTGCCGGACGGCACCGCGATTCGATGCGCCGAACGCGGACCAAGCTCGGCCAGCACCTGTTCCTTGGGGGTCGACACCAGCAAGAGACGATCGAAACTCACGGGAAGATCCAGCACCGCGGAAGGTTGCTGCAATTGGGTGAGCACGAGGTCGCCCCGACCGGCCAGGTGGTAATCGTAGGCCGGATGCTGAGGCCCGACCGTGGTTTCCGAGGTTGTCCGCAGGGTCCGCACGAATGCGTATTGATAGGCCTCGGCCAGGGTCACCAGGCCATCGCCTGACAAATCCGCAGCGCCGCGCAGTCCCGAGATCAAGTGATGCGAGAAGAAAGAGGCTCCGATCTCCGAGGATTCGAGTGCGGCCTCGTCGGCGGCGCTGGAAGCAATCATCGCCTCGCCCGTGCTGGCCAAGTCGTCGGCGAGGCGAATGTCGAAGGGCTGTCCCAGGGTGCCACCCTTGAGCGCCAAGAGGGCGCCGCTGCGGCAACTGTCCAGAATCACCAAGCGCACGTCAGCGCCAGCGTCGGTCACCCGTCGTCGCAGCTCCGCAAAGGGCAGGCCTTGGCCAGCAAGCTCCAGCACTGATCCATCGGAGTGGCCTGAAAAATAGAAGATCAGTACCACTTGCCCGCGATTGTCCTTGTGCCACAGGGCGATCCGTCGCGTGGCCTCGTCCAGGGCAGCGCGTACCTCGACCACTGTGGGGCCGCGCAACAGCAGCATGTCCGACGAGGTCAGCCCGCCGAGCTCGGTGAGCACGGCGGCGAGCTTGGTTGCATCCTGTTCGGCGAAGCGCAGCGGCGCATGGGTGGTTTCGCCGTGGTTGCTGCCGATGATGACCGCGATCCGTCGGGTCTCGGCGTGGACGGGGGCGGAAGCCCCGGCGAGGAGCACGAGGGCAAGGAAGATGCACGGTACGAAACGATTCATCAATGCCCGCTCTCTTTTTCGAAGCACAGGGTGGACTGGACGGTTCCCTCGATGGGCAAACGATTCGCGGCTCGAATCGCGTCTGCGCCGCTCGCGCCAAGCCGGGCTAGCGCCGCCCGCGCGGTCTTGGCCGAGATGGGTTTTTCGCTGTGGATGACGAAGATTCGTTCAGGACCCGGCGCTTGGTCAAGCACGATGCTGCCTGGCACCGGAACCGTGTTCTTGTTGTCCACCTCGGCACTGGCTTCGCCCTGGAAAGGATAATAGACGCTGGTTTGCGCGGCACCATCCACCGAAGCAATCAAGACATAGGGCAGGCCCGTCGGCGAGAGGACGAAGCGCAAGGCATCACCGGCCGCCAAGCGATCCCCATCCTTGACCTTGGTCACTTTCGCGGCTCCCGTCCCCAGCGCGCGTCGTCGGGCAAAGACTTGCAACACGGGCGTGCCCTTGATCCCGATGGTCTCGGGCAAGGGCCGTTGCCCGCCAGGATGGAGCCCAGCCTGGTGCCCTCGCGCGAGCAACAACACGCCCGCAGCCAGCGGAAGCGCCAGCCCGAGTGACCAGCGCCAGCGGGGCATGAACCGTCGGCGCGCAGCCAGCTTCCCGGCGGTGCGTGAAAACACGGTGGTACGAAAATGGAGCACGCGCCGGTTGTGTTCGGCGCGGCGAGCGGCACAGTCGGGGCAGCGCGCGCCGTGCGCCTCGATGCGCGCCACATCCTCCGGAGAAGAGCGCCCCAAATCCATAAGGTCGAAGTCCATGGGACTCGTGTGCCGTTCGTTTGTCATCATCCTGCGCTCCTCCTCAGAAACCTGTGCGCGCCGGCGAGGAAATCCGATAGACGATTGACCACCGTTCGGCGCGAGATCCCGACCACCGCCGCGACCTCGTCCTGCTCGAAGCCATCGACGTGATAAAGCCAGGCCACCACGCGGACCTTTGCCTCGGCATGTTCGATAAGGCGCCGCGCCAGATCCCGGTCCTCAATCCGAGCCGCCGCAGCCCAGGAAGCGGCCGAACTTTCCGGCAGATCCGCCGACGGGATGTCTCGCGTCCGGCGGTCGCGGATTTCATTGAGGCAGTAGTTGGTGGCCACCCGGTAGATCCAGTAAAGCGCTTCGTGGGCGTCGGGAACGCGGTCGAGGTGGCGCCACACGCGCAGGAAAGTCTCCTGGGTTGCGTCCTCGGCCGCACCGTCGTCCGTGAGAAGCAAACGGCAACGCGAATAGATAGCCGGCCCATAACGCCGGTAGAGATCGGTCAAACGGTCAGGGTGCATGATCCCCGCATAGCTGTTCAGATAAACCCAACGCGAGCCGGGCGTGCGCAAAAATTGTTCGAGGGATAGCCGATTCCCTCTGGTTCTTCGAAGGTCGTCCCGATCCAGGCAGACGCTGTCAGGGTTTTCTCAAACGACTATGTTGAACGCCGAACCGGCCCGTCTATCGTGGCCTCAAGCCTCGTGCAAACCACTCCACCCGAGGTCTCGTCCAACATGGAACGGCGACGCTACGGCGACAGCCAGGTGCCTCCGCTCTGCGTACAATTCGACATTTCTGTGTCGACTGTTTCGGCCACACCGGAAAAGTACCAAACCGTCGTGCTAACCGAGACGCCGGATGATGTCGTCGTCGTCTTGCAGCCGCCGTCTGCGCCGTCATGCGAACAAGCGCTCGACACGACGCCACCGTTGTTCGTGCAGTTGTTCTCTGCCGTGGTGATGCTCTGAGAAGTGGAAACGTTGGTCCAGACCTCAACGCAGGTTTGGCTGGGGCCGGTACCCAGCGTACACGCCGTGGTCGTGCTGCCATGGACGACGTTGCATCCCATGGCCAACAGAGGAACGAGAAGAGCTCCCGCAAGGGAAAGACGTTTCATGGTGCCTCCAAGGTTGGTCCTATTTCAAGGTGCGCTCCGTCCGCACTTCCGTGCGCGCGGAGCGCGACGTTGCCGGGGGCGGATGCCGAGCACACGCCAAGAATAGCACTTGCACTGCGAAGACAAGCGCTCTCGGTCGTGAAACTCGAAATGCTCAACGAGTCGCACTCGAAAGCACGTACCAGACCGCACGAAGGGCCCGAATGCGCACCTGAAAGAAGGAGGCACCCTAACCCGGGGAAGGCCGGTCGGCCGCCCGCCCCTCGTCCGCGAAGCGCTGTCGTTTCGTTTGACGGATTACCACTCGACTCGCCACTGCTGCATACAGGCGTGGTCTGTGGCATGCTGACAGCGGCAGCTTAGGTCTTGGTGGTTTCCACACCTGACGTCAAAAGGAGTTCTCATGACACCGTTGT
>Ga0302321_100000996_pt1 | contig 24281 bp, 21 predicted proteins | sample Fen_T0_1_FD_202505 | JGI IMG/M metagenome (GOLD analysis project Ga0302321, IMG submission 202505) | Peat permafrost microbial communities from Stordalen Mire near Abisko, Sweden - Fen_T0_1 | ecosystem: Environmental > Terrestrial > Soil > Wetlands > Permafrost | place: Sweden: Abisko...
TGGGCGCTCAAACAACTCTTCCCGATTGCCCCTTTACACCGGTTGAAGGAACGTCCCTCGGTCAACGCCATCCTCGTCGACATCACCTGCGACTCCGACGGCAAGATCAGCAGCTTCGTCGATCTGCAAGATACGAAAGATTATCTCACTCTTCACCCGCTCAACGGCAAACCCTACTACCTCGGCGTTTTCCTAACCGGCGCCTACCAGGACATCATGGGTGATCTCCACAATCTCTTCGGCCGCGTGAACGAGGTCCACGTTTTCCTGGAACCTGACGAGCCAAACGGCTTTTACATTGAAGAAGCGCTCAGCGGCAGCCGCATCGCCGACGTGATCGAAGGCGTGCAATACCACCAGGAAGAACTCTGCCGAAAGATGAAAGCGCAGATCGACAACGCTACGCGCAAAGACCACGTAAAACCCCGCGAAGGCGTCCGCCTCCTCCAACTCTACGAAAGCCAGATGCTCAACAAGACATACCTGAACATCGAGCCCAAGAGCCGGAAGAAGAAGTAGGTTCATTCTCGGTTAAATTTTCATGTCCGCTGACAGCACATGGTTCTACTGGGCGGTTTTGTCCGCAGTCTTCGCCGCACTCACGGCGATCTTCGCCAAGATTGGCATCCAAGGCGTTGACTCCGATCTCGCGACGCTCGTGCGCACCGGAATCATCTTGGTGGTTTTAAGCGGTTTCGTCTGGTATGCCGGCAAATGGAGCAATCCGCTCCAGCTCTCCGGCAAGACCTGGACATTCCTGGTACTCTCCGGCCTCGCGACCGGCGCCTCGTGGGTCTGCTATTTTCGCGCGCTAAAAATCGGTGACGCCTCCAAAGTCGCACCCGTCGACAAAATGAGCGTCATCCTCGTGGCGATTTTTGCCGTCATTTTCCTCGGCGACCGCCCGAACCTTCGCGAATGGTCCGGCATAGCGCTCGTCGCCGCCGGTATCGTCCTGTTGGCGTTAAAACGCTGAGGTAACATCTGCATCACGACCGCGTTTCGCCCCTTGTCAGACCGTGCGCGCTCGCCTTGACTGTCAGCCGCATGACCCCCGACCAATTTTGGACCAGTCAGGACGGCCAGATCCTGACCGTAAAACCGAAGGATGACCAGACGATGGCGCTCACGCTCGCCTTCTGGCCACGCAACCCCGACGAGTTCGAATTCATGAAAGCGCAACGCGCCCAGTTGCACTTCACCGAGCGCAGCACACTCGCCCGCATCGGCATCGAAATGACCACCGTCGGCACGCCGAAGGTCGATGGCAACCGGTTGCTGCTCGACGCCGAAGCCTCACTTTACGACCTCAGTTTCCCCAACGCCGCCTACTGGAAAAAACTCCTCCGCTCCGGCGTACCCGTCGGCCTACTTTACCAGGCACCCGAGTCCGCCAAACTCACCACCAACGAAATCTGGGACGCGGTAAAATCGAACCGCCTCAAACTCCCCAACACCATCAGCATCGACCGCCTCGGCCACGTGTTCCTCACCCCGCACAGCGTCCGTTACACGCTCAATCCCCGCCTCCAACGTCCACAGTTCGAACGCCTCGTGAGTGGCGACGCCGGCCGCAACTACCTCGACAAAATCCAGGTCCGCCACGAAACCGAAATGCTCACCGTGCCGCCCCACTCCGGCGTGCTCACCAGCTGCTCGATGTATCTGAAAGAGCACTACGTACTGCTCAATCGCGGCGAGGGCAACTTCGGTCTCCACACCAGCGCCGTCCTCCTCGACCCGATCAAAACTTTCGGCACAAACATCATGCTGGAGATCTACAACACGAGCGACCAACTCGTGGTGAATCCCGTTGTGTCCGTCGAAGTTTTCCGCGCGCCTGTCGCCACCGATCCCGAGGCCAAGTCCCTCGAAAAACGCCGTACCCGCCTGCACGCCGCCTCCACCACGATCTTTAAGTGCCTCGACGAAAATCCGCCGAAAGATATCGGCGAGGCCCGGCCCAAAGCGCGCCTGACCCTCAAAGGCCAAAGCTCCACCATGGAGAACTACAGCCTGCTCCTGAACGTCGCCGATCAGGCTGGCCTCAAGACGCGACTGGAGAACCTCCCGTCACCTTGCGGCTTCCCGAATATGATCCAGGCGCTCGACGCGGCGCCCGATCATGCCGATACACTGCTTATCGATTATTTCCCGAACCTGCTTGAAGAAATCGAACTCTTCACCCGGCTCCAAAAGCTCAAACTCCGCCGCATCATCTTCCGCAAGCCATCACGCTCGCACGGCTTTTTCCTTTCCAACAACACCCACGCCCGCCTCGAAACCTTCAACGCCCTCGGTATCGACGTGTACTGGCACAACGAGTCGATCAAGGACCTCTTCCTGCACACCTACAAAAAGAACCACGGCTTCTTTGTGCGCGACGAACGCGTGAAAAAATTCCAGGAATCCACGATCATCGCCTTCTACGGTTCCGCCGTCGACATCGACGACAAAGAAACCGCCAAAATTTCCACGCTCATCGACCGACTCACAGCCTTCATCGGACCAGCCGTCGGCGTGCTCACCGGCGGCGGCGGCGGCGTGATGCGCCTCGCGACCGATCAAGCGCGCAACAAAGGCGCGATGACCGGTGCGTGTTTCCTCGAACTCGAAGCCCAGCCCCCCGAACTCGGCGTGGACTTTTTCAACACCTTCCAGGATACAGCGCGTCACAACCGCCAAAAGTGGTTCGAGATCGCCGACTTTTGTATCTTTAATGTGGGTGGTGTCGGCACGCTCGAAGAAATTGGCATCGAGTTGTGCAACCTCAAACTCGGCATCCGCCCACGCGTCCCGTACATTTTCTACAATTCGAGATACTGGACCGATCTGCGCAAACAGATCCGCGAAATGATCCGCACGAAGCGGGCTCCAGCATGGATGGCCGACTACATCCTCTTCACCGAAGACCCCGACGAAGTCGTCGCCTTCTACCGGAAGACGCTGCAGGTGCTGTAAGCATCTTCCTCGATGAAACATTGCCGTTATTCGTTTTTAGGTAGGGCGGATGGTCCCTCATCCGCCGAGGACAATGCGGAGCATTGTCCTCGGCGAAATAGCGCTACTAACCGGTTCGGTCACACTGCTGCTCGCACTTGTAGCATTTGTGCCGGTTCGGCTTTTTGCCGGAAAATACGAACCACCGAAACCCATCGTCACGCCGGTCGAACTCGCTGCTGCAGCTGCAGAAGTCCCTGTGATACGTCTGGATTTTACGTTGCCCGAAGAGAAAGACCCGATGGAATCCGACGCTTTGTCGAAGCGTTTCTTCAATCAACCTGAGGAAATGCGCTACGGCGGTGTGATCAGCACCGACTGGCGGAAAAAATGGGATCTCTTCGCCAAAGCTCTCGTCAATAAAGCAACCGCAAACAAACGGGATCCCAACAGCCTTGAAAAGTGCCTACGGACTTTAAACCATGGGCGGACAATGCAGACACTGGGCGGCTATCCCATGTATTGTGATCCGATCTATCCACCAGGCACTCCAGAGGAAAAAATCAAAGAAGATCGAAAGACTGGAGAAAAGCAGGTGGCGAAACAATGGGAAGAAATTCGGGCCCATCCTGAACGCTATTACAACGAATCACTCGCGATCATCCCAGTAGGCGCCTACCTCGCCAAGTACGCGAAAGGTGATTGCTGGATTATTGTCTGCAAAACGGGGGATTCATTCAACGAAAAGGATCTTGCTAAGCTACCACCTGAAACCGCACAAGCCGCGCTTTGCATGGCACACATTATGGTTTGGGCCATGGACACAAAAACCAGCGCCGTCGTCGCCTACGCGGGTTGCGATTGAGATTTAGGCCTTCAGCTTGACGTTATAACATCCGTAGCCACACTCACGTCATGCACCTCGAACTCAAGCTCCGCAAAATTGGCAACTCCGTCGGCGTCGTTCTCCCGAAGGAAGCGCTTGCCAAGCTCGAGTCCGGCGAAGGCGACACGCTAATACTGAGCGATGCGCCCGGCGGGGGCTTTCGTGTCACGCCCAACAAAAACGATTTTGCCGAACAGATGGCCGTAGCCGAAAAAATCGCCAAACGCTATCGCAACACCTTGCGGGAACTCGCCAAATGAAGGCTCCTGTTTGGGTACGGCGCGATGTTGTGCTCGCCGTTCAAGAAATGCTGCTCGCCGAACACGGCGGCGCCGCCGGCCTTCGCGACGAAGGCATGCTCGACTCCGCTCTCGGTCGCCCTGAAAACCTTTTCGCCTACGGCAAGCCCACCGTTTTCGAACTGGCCGCTAGCTACGCCTTCGGCCTCGCCAAAAACCATCCGTTCATCGACGGCAACAAGCGCATCGGCTTCGCAACCGGCATTATATTTCTGGAGTTGAATGGTTACGTTTTCACCGCCACCGAAGTGGACGCCGTCCTGAAAACGCTCGCCCTCGCCGCCAGCGAACTGACCGAGTCCGCTTACGCGGCCTGGATTCAAGCAAATTCCCGTCGAGTACCCCGCGCTTCATAGGCATTTGTCCCCGTTGTTTTCGCCGCAAACCGGTTTGTCACGTATTACGTGACAAACTTTCTGCAACCATTACTCGATCAGCTTGGCTTAAAAAACCTCGTCACTCGAACACACACAACCGTTCAACACCGGCAGCGGAGCCGTCGCGGAGCCAGCCGTCGAGTTGAGCCTGGTCTTTGAGTTGCTGACCACGAGCGCGCGGCACGGCGAGGTAGCGGATCTCAGCGTCGTGAAGCGTCGTCATGTCGCCCCAGAGTTTTTCAAACTGCGCGACCGGGAAAATATCTTCCTGACCGTTGCCCCAGCGTTTTTTTACGTCCTTCAACGTCACGTAGCTCGGCATTTTCGCGCCGAGCGCACGCACGGCGAGTGCGACCTTCTGCGGATCACTCAACTGACGCCGATCCAACCCAAAGAGTTCCAACAGCGAATCAATGTGAATCCACGTCGTGAGCGTGTTGTAATAGGTGAGTTTAAACTCGTCCTCCTCGTGCGCGAGCGCGAGACCTTCGACGAGACGGAGCTGTCCGTTAACGCGTGCGAGGCCTCCACCCCTGTCTTCCATGCGGCGCTGAATAACTTCAATGGTCAACGCAGCGCCTTCCAGTATGTGTTTTCCGAATACCGTCGGATCAAGGTTGGCTCCGAGCGTGTCGATATTGTGCAAGAGCAGGTGCTCGAGATTCGGCTGGGCCGCGAGCAGATCGCGCAGCACACCGTTCAGCAGCAAATTCGCCACTTCGTACCAATGGCCCACCGGGTGCATGCATTGCAGCGGCAGGTTATCCGTGTAATCCGAAGCTTCACCGGTCGCAGTCGCCCACTCGATCAGCGCCTTATGCAAACTCTGACGATTTTTCTCCTTCTGTGGATCAAGCTGCTGGTGCGGCATCTCCTCATAGGCAAAGCGCAGATCACGCGCCATCGGCACCATGCGCAGGCCAACCGAGCGGCCGGGCGAGAGCACCACGCGACCCGTGTAGTCGTAGTTATTTTCGGCGCGCAAGATATCCTCGATCGGCGCATGGGTGTGATGACTGGTTGTGAAGAGATGCGTGACCGGTACGCCGCAGAGCAACCCGGTCGCGCGGCTCTTGGCCAAATGCGTCTCGATGAAACTGCGATGGTGGCCGCCGAGCTTCGCGAAAGGATGCAGTGCCTTCACCGTGCCCGCGCCTTGCGTCCAACGACTGCCCGCACCCGCCGCAAGCGTCACCACGGCAATCCGCCCTTCGCGCAAAGCATCGAGGCCGGCCTTCTCGGCTTTCGCATCGCTAACATACAACGATACCACGTCGCCCGTGCGCACATCCTCGACTACGGCTGTCGATGGCAGACGGTTCTGTGCGAGGCCAATGCGACCCGCGCGAAGATCATCGCGAATCTGTTCATGCTGCACGGCATCAAAACCGTTTTCGCCAAGCAGCTCACGAAGATTGCTCGCCGCGCCGGCGTTTTTCCCTGCCCTGCCCTGCACTGGCGCCGGTAAAATGCGTTGCATCATCGGCGCAAGCAACGACCGCTCACCCGAGGCGTAAAGTTGGGCACCGGAAAACCGATCCATCTCGCGACGAATCTCCGGCCGCAACGTGCGCGGGTCCTGCCGCAACCAACGCGGAACGGCAAAAAGATAATACTCGGACGAAAGCATCGCGTCCGCCCCGGTGCGTAACTTCGCGAACGAACCATTTTCGTTGATTTCGAAATTATAGACGACCGGGTCCATCGCGAACGGCAGGGAAGCCTCAAGCGAACGCTTTGTCCGCGTCATAATCGCGAGCAGTTTTTCGCGAGCCTCGGCTTTGGCCGCCGGATCAACAAAAAAGCCCATGCCGCCGCCCGACATCCCGCCCAGCATAACAAAACCACGGAACTTTGTGCCTAAGGTCTGTCTCGCTTCTTCGATCAGCCGCTCAGTGTATGCCGTGCTGGCCCAGGGAATGATCGTCTGAATCGGACCGAAAAAATTGCGGGTCGTCAGCTCAGCCACCTTGGCAACATCGCCAGCGCGCAGAGCCACGATGATGTCGCGCAATATGGCGTGAGCCTCCAGCCGCGCGAGCCATTCGCGTTCGAGCTTCAGCAGGTATTTCTCGGTGACCATTTCAAGGATCGGGCCGACGTTTTGCGACATGCCGCCATGCACGAGAATAAGGCTGTCCTGCAACTCGCGTCGGGTTTTTTCGGATACGATGTCTTCGCCGAGAATCGTGTGCTGCGGCAGCAGTCGCCCGCGACTCGTGCCGTGCTCGAGATCACCGACGGACGTGGCGACGCCTTCGATCAATTTAATGCCAGGCCAGACGCCGCCCGAATCCTGCCAGCCGCCTCCGGAACCACCTAACCATTCGCCGAGGATCGCGCGGCTGAGGATCGTTCGGCGTTCCGGTTCGGTCAACTTGCCCGTAACCGATTCGGTCTGCCCGGTGGCGCGCATGCAGAGTGAGATCAGACAACCAAGCAGGTTCGTTGAAACCGCCAAACGCGAACCCTTCGGAATGTCGCGCACCTGACTCGCAATTTCCAGACCACGACCAGAACCGCATAAACGTGCTAAAATATCCGAAAGTTTTTGCCCCGAGCCTTCGAGGCCCGGCGGCACAACACCCGAGGCGATGACGGCGGCTTTGAGCAGACCGAGGTAATCTTTGGCAAAATCGAAAACCTCGTCGAGCGAATGCACGTCAGTCGTTGCACCCAGATCCACGCTCGTAAACCTGATGACTGGTTCGTCAATCACGCGCAGGAATCCGCACACCGGCGGTTGCGCACCCGCATCGCGCCCGTGCACGCCGAGATTGACAGAAATATTCACCACTTTTGCGCCCTCGGGATAATCCATGCCGAGGAAAAAAATGTCGCTCCATGCCGCATGACTGAGGTCAAGTCGAACCGCCGTCTCCTCCGAAAGCACCGGCATCGGATCTTCGGGCTGCGTGCGTTCGAGTAGTTCGCGGCGCAAGCGCAGAGGGTAATCGAGCGGATGTCCCGTGCGAAACATCCATTGGTTGCCGCGCACCGAGCGCACGGTTTTCTGGACTTGTTGCGCGAGGGTCTTAAACGCCAGACCGTGATAGGCTACGGCGAGCGCACTGCTCAGGCCGTCAGACCAACCGTTCTTGCGTTGATGATCAAGGAACACACCGAGCGCCTCCTCAAAACGGCGCGCCAGACAATGTTTATGCCCTTCAAACGGAATCGCGCCACCGGCATGGGCTGGATAATGCGGCGGCAAAAAATAACGGTGCAGCGCCTCAAGAAAAAAGATGCTGCGCACACGGTGATAGAAGTTCGCAGACCGCTGGCGGAATTCCTCGAGTTCGCTCGCCATGCGTTCGAGCCCGGCGCGATCCGACGCGCGGCAGAGCTTTTCGAAATAGTCGGAGCCGAAGCCGGCACCTTCAACGAGAGCAAGCAGTCGATTATCCACGTTAGGCCTTAGCGACGGGTTATTGTTTTACCGGCATCGGTCGCCAGCTCGTCGGCGAGGAGCGCGAGAATCTCTTCGCGAGCCGAACCATTAAGACCGAGGGCAATCTGCGCCCGCAGCACGCCAAATTGCGCCTCCAGATCGGCGCGGCGTCCGGCCAGTTCCACCGCGAGATATTTCTCGCGCGACGGCAGCCGCGCCAGCGCGGGCGAAAGACCAAGTTTTGCTGATGGATTCGCCGCCGCATCCTCCGCCAGCAGCGCAAACACCGTCGGCGTCAGCACGTGCATACCAAAGAAACAGAGATAATGTCCGCTGCGCAGGCCGGGCACGACGCATTGCTGCTCGGCCACTGTGGGCGTGGGTTTTTCGATCACATTTTCAATCTGATACAAACCCTGGTGCCCGGGCAAAAGTGAACCCGCCACCGTGCCATAATACGGCAGATGCCGTTCATGCGTGGCCTGCACCGCCGAGACCGCGCAGCCTTCGACATCGGCGAGGTCAAGCAACTGACGCGTACAGCTTTTTTCCGCACCGCTCACATAAAGATGATCGCTCACCTGCAGCAAAAACGACTCTGAGCCCACAAAGTCACGCCCGCACAAAACCGCATGACCATAACCGCCCGCCACCGCCTGTTCGATCACCACGATGGATTTGGTAAATGGTGCGAGCACACTCGTAAACGCCGCACGATCGGCCGGTGAAACAATGAGGCCGACCTGCTCGATCCCCGCCTCAAGCATTTCCTCCAAAATGATGGCGAGCGCCGGCTTGGTATCGCCATTGCGGTCGGTGAGAGATTGAAGCGGGAGACGGCGTTGGCCGGGGCCCGCTGCGGTGATAATCGCTTTTCTGATCTTGGCGGCCATAGGGATAAGTCAGATTCGTTGATTTTGGCGGTGGGCCGCAACCTATAAAACCCGTTCGACTTTCACCCACAGTCGATTCTGCTGTGAGCTATGCCCGCCCTTTCGCGCGCCAGCCATTCCAACCCTCTTATCAAACGTCTCACTTGGGACGAACTCCACCTCGCCTACCTGCAAAAGTTGGTAGAAATCGCGCGCGACGAAGACCTTTCCGCGCTCGGTCTGCGCAATCGTCCTCGCAAAACCGGCGACCGCTCCACCGCCAGCATAACCACCGCGCCGCGCCAAAGCTCCGCCGACCTCGTCGCCCGCGAGCCCATGATCGCCTGCGGCCTGCCGCTACTTTCGCTGATTCTCAAAACCTACGGCAGTAAAACCACCGCGCGCCTTCACGCTCGCGACGGTGCCTCACTCGCTCGCGGCGACATACTCGCCACATTAACCGGCGACCCGCGCGTCCTACTCGCCGCCGAGCGCATCGTGCTCAATTTTCTCCAACGCCTCTCCGGCATCGCCACTCAAACGCGCCGCTACGCCGACGCCCTTGGCAAATCGCGTACCCGCCTCCTGGATACGCGCAAAACGACGCCCGGCTACCGCATGCTTGAAAAATACGCCGTAGCCTGCGGCGGCGGATGGAACCACCGACTAGGTCTTTTCGACCGCGTCATGCTCAAGGACAACCACCTCGCGCTCCTAGGCTCCAACGAAGGTCTCGCCGCGGCCGTCGCCCACGCCAAAAAATCCGCGCCCGACCTACCCGTAGAAGTTGAAGTCGACCGCCTCGACCAAATTCCACCCGTGCTCGCGGCAGGCGCCGACATCATCCTGCTAGACAACTTCACTCCCGCACAACTTCGCAAAGCCGTCACCCTGATTGGCGACCGTGCCTACACCGAAGCGAGTGGAGGTATCACACTAAAGACGTTACCCAAACTCGCCCACCTCGGCCTCGATTTCATTTCAACTGGCGCACTCGTCCACCAAAGCACCTGGGTCGACATCGGCCTCGACTGGCGCAACTAATCTCCATCGCCATGCCCCGCAGTCGTTCCATCAGCAGCCCCGAAGTCACCATCCTGCGCACCCTTCTGGCGCACGCTGACGGTTATGTATCCGGCAGCGCCCTCGCCGATTCGCTCGCCATGAGCCGCGTCGCCGTCTGGCAGCACATGGAAAAAATGCGCGAACAAGGTTTCGCCTTCGAAGCCGTTCGTGCGAAAGGCTACCGGCTCACGAAACAACCCGCCGATCTCAACGCCACGCTCATCGAGGCCCACCTCGCGCCCCACAAGCCGATCGTCGGATTCCAATGTTTCGAGACAATCGACAGCACCAATGACGAAGCCGCCCGCCAGCTCGCCACCGGTCGCCAGGCACCTTTCGTCATCGTCTCCCGCGCGCAAACCCGTGGCCGAGGACGCTTCGGCCGCGTCTGGCACAGCGAGGCCAACGGCAATCTCTATCTCAGCTTCGCGTTTCGCCCGCAGCTCCCACCCGAACGCATGCAAACGTTCACGCTCTGGATGGGCGTCAACCTCTGCGAATTCGTCGCCACCTATACCCAGGTTTCCCCCGGCCTGAAGTGGCCCAACGACATCCTTTTCAACGACCGCAAAGCTGGCGGCATGCTCACCGAGGCGCGGATCGATTCCGACCACATCCGCGATCTCGTGTTCGGCCTTGGGCTCAACATCAGCAACCAGTCTGGCGCCTTTCCTCCCGAAGTCGCACGCCGAGCCATCTCCGTCGCCGAACACGCCAAGGATAAACTGGAACTCAACAAGTTTGCCGCCGCCGTGATCGGCCGCGTGCTTGACGGTTACGAACTGTTCGTCAGCGGCAAATACCGCGATACCTTCGCCGACCTCTGGAACCGCTTCGATTATCTCCGTGGCAAACCCGTCTCGCTTCAGCACGGTAACCATACCATCAAAGGCACCGCAATCGGCATCGATGAGGAGGGTTCGCTCATCGTGCGCACCGACCGGGGTAAAACCGAACGCTTCCGCGCCGGCGAAGTCACGATGTCAAAAAAGCCGGCCTAACCGAATTTCCCATGCTCCTCTGTATCGACATTGGCAATACCTCCACGCACTTCGGCGTCACCCACGACGGCGGCGCGCTCTTCATGCGCCACCTGCCTACAAAAACGATCGATGACCCCGCCATCGGCATCGGCCCAGAGATTAAAAAACTCCTCGCCGAATACCCTGCGATCAAAGGCGTGGCTTTCTGCTCCGTCGTACCCGAAGCCAGCCAGCGCCTGCTCGCCGTTTTTGCGCGCGGCTTGAGCGTCCCCTATTTCCAACTCACCCACGAAAAGAAACTAGGCGTACCAATTAGTTATCCACGCCCCGCCGAAATCGGTCAGGATCGCCTCGCCAACGCCGCCGGTGCGCAAGCCCTCGTCGGCCTGCCCGCGATCGTAATCGACATGGGCACCGCCGTGACCTTCGACATCGTCACCGCCACCCACGGCTACGAGGGCGGTATCATCGCGCCCGGCGTCGAGGTCATGCGCCGTTACCTGCACGAACAAACCGCGCTGCTGCCCGAGCTCGATGAAACCATTGACGTTCCACGCACTATCGGTAAATCGACGATCGAAGCCATGCGTATCGGCACGGTCATCGGGTTTGGCGGCATGATCCAGGCGCTGCTCGACGCGGTGCAGGGCGAACTCACCGCACGCGGCGAAAAGGCTCCACACATCCTCACCACCGGAGGCAGTGCCGCCTTGTTAGAAAAAGTGCTGCGCACGCCGCATCGTGTCGTCCCCGACATCACCCTGCGCGGCCTCGCCGCTGCTTGGGAACTAAACCATTAAGCTGAACTATGATCGACTGGCGTCACTGGCACAATGAACCGCACTTGATTGGCGGACTCATCCTGTTCGGCTGGCTCTACGCCATCCTCACCGGCCCGCTGCGCAACAAGCTCGCCCCCGGCCAACCGTATCCGCGCGCCCACGCCGTGCGCTTCTACGCGGCGATCATTATTTTTTACCTAGCAGTCGGTTCCCCCCTGGACCAGATGGGCGAACGCTTTCTCCTGAGCGCTCACATGATCCAGCACCAGCTGCTCATCTACGTTTCAGCCGTGCTCTTCCTGCTCGGATTACCCATCTGGCTCGTACAGCCAATCACACAACGCACCTCACTACGCCCCATTCTCCGCCTGCTCACCCACCCCGTCATTTGCGGACTCGTCTACACCCTCACGCTCTCCGTCTGGCATGTGCCCGGCCTCTACGACCTGGCACTTCGCGATAAAAATATCCACGTCCTCGAACACCTGATGTTCTTCGGTGCCGCACTCTTTTATTGGTGGCCCCTCCTCAGCCCGTCGCCCGAATATCCACCGTGTGGTTCCGCCTCCCAAATCCTCTATCTGCTCGCCGTGACGATCGGCATGACACCGCTCTTCGCCTTCATCGCCTTTGCCGACAACGTCCTGTATCCAACTTACGAGTACGCCCCGCGCCTGTTCGCCAATTTTGCCCCGATGGATGACCAACTCCTCGGTGCCGCCATCATGAAACTCGGCAGCATCGGCGTCTCTCTCCTCTTTATCGCGATCGCCTTCTACCGCTGGAACCACAAAGCCAGCCAGTAAAATTGCCGGAGCAGCGTAATCCCCCTGCAATGCACTCAATATATCAAAATCAGGACGACTGATTGCTGGGCTTTCGCCACCATGTCTTCGAAGCCTGGCGTTTTTGCAGACCGGTTTGGCTCTGGCGCATCGTTGCCCAGAAATGGCTCCAAAAGCGGAAGTGCATAGGCGCTCTTGACCGCGTAGTTGACGTTCTGTGGCAGGTCACCCGTCATCGCCGCCGCCTTCAAGCCGAGCTTGGAAATAATCACACCTATGAGATTGCCATTTTCGTCGAGCAATGGCCCGCCTGAGTTGCCCCCTTGAACGGCGACCCTGATCTGCCAGTTGCGAGGATCGTCACCCGCTCCATTAACACTCCTCCACTGGAAAAGCCGCAAGCACAGAGCCTGTTTGATCGAGGCGCACAGGAATCGTGAGCTGATTAGACAGTATCCGTTTACTTCCCCTGCGTGCCCCAGCGATGATGCAGGAAGCGTTCCCAGGGTGAAAACATGATTTTGTCGGCGAGCAGGCCGATCACGACGATGACAAACATCACGCCGATCACCTGCTCCATCGCGTTCAATTCGCGGCCGTAGTGCAGCAAATGGCCCAGACCGAAACCACTCAAAATCGTTACGTAGATCTCTGCCGCCATCAGTGAGCGCCAGGCAAAAGCCCAGCCCTGTTTCATACCGCCAACAATAAAGGGCAGTGAAGCGGGCAACATCACCTTGATCCACGTATGCAGCCCTTTGGAGCCCATCGTGCGCGCTGCGCGGGCATAGATCGGCGGAATGTTCCGCACCCCGTTGTCGGTCGCGATAATCATCGACCAGAGCGTGCCCATCACCACCACGAAAAACATCGCCGTCTCCGTCTGACCGAACCAAATGAGCGCCAGCGGCACCCAGCACACGCTGGGCAATGTCTGCAAACCGAGCGCGAGCAGGCCCAGCGTGTCCTGCCAGACTTTGAAGCGAGCGGTCAGCAAACCAATCGGTAGGCCCACCACAATGCCAAACGTATAGCCGAGCACGAGCCGCTTGATCGTCACCCAGGCAGCAGCCGCCAGAGAACCATCACGAACCGCGCCTAAGAGGTATTCACTCACCGTGAAGGGAGAAGGCACGAGCACCGGCGACCAGATTTTCAAGCGCACGAGAACTTCCCAGATCACGAGCAAGCCGGCAAAAAATGCTGCTGCTGAAAGAAAACGTTTCATTCGGCCACCTCCGCTTCAGGTTTAATATATCCCTTGAGCGCCTTCGTGATTTCCGTCGCGTGCTCCGCTAGATCCACGCTGTTGATGTCACGCGGGCGCGGCAGCGTGATCCGAAACTGTTCCTGAATACGGCCGGGGTGCGGCGAGAACAAAACCACCCGATCTCCCAAACACACCGCTTCGCGCACGTTGTGCGTGACAAACACAATCGTCTTCTGGCGCTGCTGCTGGATGCGTTGAAGATCGCCGTAAAGTTGCTCGCGCGTCAGCGCATCGAGCGCGGCGAAAGGCTCGTCCATCAGCAGCACCCGCGGATTCGGCGCCAGCGCACGGGCCAGCGCCACACGCTGTTTCATACCGCCCGAAAGTTCATGAATATTGGCATGAAGAAACTTATCCAAACCCACCAGCTTGAGGTAAAAATGCGCCACCTCTCGGCGCTCAGGATTGGTCAGGCCGGGTTTCAACTTCAGGCCGAACATCACGTTATCGATCACGTCGAGCCACGGGAAAAGCGCCGATTCCTGAAACATCACCATGCGGTCGCGACCAGGACCGTCGATCTTTTTGCCATCGCTAAAAATCTCGCCTTCGTCAGCGGAATCAAGACCGGCCGCGATGTTAAGCAATGTACTTTTCCCACAGCCGCTGGGGCCGAGCAGGCAGACGAACTCACCTTCGGCGATTTCGAGCGACACTCGATCCAGCGCGTGTACTTCAGTTCCACGTGCGCGGAAGCGTTTGGTGATCGCGCTAATCGAGAGCTTCGACGGCGCGGCGTTGGTGAGTTCCGTTTGGACGGTCATTGCGAAGTGCTGATAAAACGAGAGAGATCAACTTCACCGCGGATGAACCCCAACTGCCGGGCATCGCCTACGAGGCTCTCGATGGATTCGAGCGTAATTTCAGAGGTAAACGTGAGCCGCTGCCAGGAGGCGACTACGAGATCGAGCTTAATCTCGCGCTTCACCACCTCGCTCAGCCCTTGCTGCACGAGCGCCTGCGCCTCGGCCGGATGAGCGTTCACCCAGTCGGTCAGTTCGCGATGCGCCTGCGCGAATTTCTTCACGAGCTCAGGCTGGGTTTTTATAAACTTTACGCTAGAGACAAGGATCGTGGTGACCGCATCTTTCTGTTCGAGATAGATCTTGCCGCCCGCCTCGCGTTCGATCCGCGAAACCCATGGCTCGACGGTCCAGACCGCATCGATCTTGCCCTGTTGGAAAAGCGAGAGCTGATCAGGATTCGCGGTCGGCAGCACAAAAACATCGCCGCCCATCTGGGTGATTTTGAAACCTTGTTTCTGCAACCAGACGCGTGCGGCAACATCCTGCGTGTTGCCCAGCTGCGGCGTGGCCAGTTTCTTGCCTTTGAAGTCAATCGGTTTCTCGATCCCGGAACCAGGCCGCACCAATAAAGCCGCACCACCCCGAGCCGCGCCGGCGATGACGCGGATCTCTTCGCCCTTCGAGCGGATGTAGGCGTTGAGCGAAGGGTTTGGCCCGACGTAGGTCAGGTCAATCGAACCAGCGAAAATCGCCTCCATCGCACTCGGGCCGGCATTAAAGGCGTACCATTGGATTTCGATGTCGGGTCCGAGGCGTTCCTCAAACCAGCCCTTTTGCTGCGCGGTGAGCGTTTTACCGATAACACCTTGGGCGTGCGTGATGTTGGGGAAATAGCCGACGCGAAGCACCGTCTTGGCGGCGAGCGGCGTCACGAATGCGGCGCAGAGCAGAATGAGAGCGATGATTGTTTTCATATGCCTTCGCGAATGAAATCACCAAGGCCGGTCTCGCGAGATTTGGCCTTGGCTGGAGGTTTAGCGGTACGAGAAGTTTTAGGAACAGCCTTGAGCGGACGAGCCACGGCGCCGGGCTTGGCCGCAAACGGCGAATCGACTTTATTACTGCGCATTTTTCGCAACGTAACCTCGACGACGTCCGCCAGCGTGTAGCGATCGACGACATTCGCGATGGCGTTGCGCACATCGAGCATGAGCATACGCAGGCCGCAGTGCGCTTCGTCGGGACAAGAACAGCGTTCGTAAGCGGTCTGACTCACGCAGCCGATCGGCGCAATCGGCCCGTCGAGATAACGCACGACTTGGCCAACAAAAATCTCCTTCGCCGGCCGGGCCAGCCGATAGCCGCCGTATTTTCCGCGCACGCTTTCGAGGAAACCGCCCTGTTTCAGAGCGAGCAAAATTTGCTCAAGGAACTTGACCGGAATTTTTTCACTCTGCGCCAACTCACTCAACTGCACCAAATCGCGGCCGAGCTCACGCGCGATTGAAAGATCAATCATGGAGCGCAGACCATATTCGCCGCGTTTAGAAAGTTTCATGAGGGGTTAATTCCTAGTTGAGCAGTGGGGGTTGAAAACACTCCTCCAAGTTGGTTCGTTGGCAAGCGGGAATTTAGAAGCCTGCTATATCCCAACCAAGCCGAAGCGTACTGCTTCGGGGTACCGAACTCATTGCGAATGAAAAACAGAATGTTTTTCGCCACCGCCACAAGCAGAACCGGAACTCCCATTCGAATAACACCGCTTGCTTTCAGCTAAAAGACCTATCATTTGATACCCTATCAACTGAAAGGTATGACTGAACGCCAAGAACAGATTCTCGATTTTGTCCGCGAATACCAGGAACGCGAAAGCGTCCCTCCCTCCACGCGTGAAGTCGCCCGCCACTTCGAATGCAGCCAGCCGACCGCCGTCCAACACCTCCAGTCGCTCGCCCGAAAAGAGCAGTTGGAAAAACTTGCCGATGGCAAATGGGGTCTTAAATCCGCCGCCGTCCAAAGTCATTTCTTCTCCATCCCCATCTACGGAACGATTCCCGCCGGCCTGCCCACCCTCGCAGAGCAGCGCCCCGACGAAACCGTTTCACTCAACCCGTCTCTCTTCGGCCTCTCCCGCACCGACGCCGCCCGACTCTGGGCCCTCAACGTCCAGGGCGACTCCATGATCAACGCCGGCATCCTCGAAGGCGACCTCGCCATCATGATTAAACGCGAGCCCAAGCCCGGCGACATCATCGCCGCCCTCGTCGACGGCTGCACCAGCACCCTCAAGCGACTGGTTCAGGTCCGAGGTCGACTGGTGTTGCGCGCCGAGAACAAGCGCTACCGCGACATCGTCCCCGAACGCCTCGAAGCGCAGGGCGTATTGATCGGGGTGATACGCCGGAACATCCAATGAAGAGCTTCCACCGTGTCCGCCACCCCGACCACGCTCACCGCGCTGCGGTCGCTTTTGGCCGCACGCTTCCCGGAAAAACCTCGGAAGCCCCAGGGCCACGTGCCCAGCGGCGTCACGGCCATTGATCAACTTCTCGGCGGCGGACTGCCCATCGGCCAGCTCACCGAACTCGTTTCGCAAGCTCCCTCGAGCGGCGGACAACTGATTCTCAACCGCCTGCTCCTCGCCACCCGCCAGGCCCGCCAACGCGTCGCGCTCATCGACGGCGCCGACGCCTTCGCCCCCGAAACCCTGCCCGCCGATGCGCTCCACCATTTGATCTGGGTGCGTTGCCGAACCACCACCGAAGCCTTCGCCGCCGCCGATCTTCTGGTGCGCGATGGCAACTACGCCGTGGTCGCCCTCGACCTGCGCGGCCTCCTCGAAAAACGCCTCCGCCAACAACCTGCCGCCACCTGGTACCGCCTTCAACGCGCCGCCGATGAATCCCCCTCCGCCTTTCTCGTCCTGACGCCCTGCCCGCTCGTGCCCGCCGTGCCCTGGCGGCTGGTTCTGCAAACGCCACTTTCGCTCGTCACGCATCACACGCCGCAGGAAGAAATCGCCGCCCAACTCACCGTGGAACTTATCCGAGGCCACGCCCACGCAGCAAAAGAGGAACTCGCCGGATGAACTTCGCCGTCCTCCAAATTCAAAACTTTTCCCTCCACGCCCTGCGCCGCAACGACGCGCATCTCGCAACGTGTCCGCTCGCTATCACCCAAGGAGAAGGCCGCCACGCCATCGTCGCCGAAGTTTCGCCCGAGGCCGTCGGCGTCGAAGCCGGCATGGCCGTCACCATCGCGATGGCCCGCTGCCCCGGCATCACGCTGCAACCCCGCGATCCCGCCGCCGAAGTCGAAGCCCAACGCCTGCTTCTCGCCGCCGCGCTTACGCTCTCACCCCGAGTCGAAGCGACCGCTGCTGGCTGCTGCACCGTCGATCTCAAAGGTGCCGATCCAACAAAAACCGCCATCCAAATGCGTCAGTGCGTGACCGAGCTCGCTCAAAATGGCCTGCCCGCCCGTATTGGAGTTGGCACTACAATCTTGATCGCCAGCTATGCCGCACGCATCGCCGAGCCGATCCTCCACGTCACCGACGAAACCAATTTCCTCCATCCGCTCCCGCTCGCTTTTGCCGAACCCACCGCCAGGCAAATCGAAATCCTCACCAGCTGGGGCATCCACACCCTCGGCGCCCTGACCGATCTGCCCAAAGCCGAAATCGGCGAACGCCTCGGCACCGGCGGCATCCACCTCTGGGAACGCGCCGCCGGCCAGAAGGAACGCGTACTAAAACTGATTGAACCACCCCAAAGCTATGTCGCCCAGTGGCGCTACGAACCACCCGTCGAATCGCTCGAACCGCTGCTGTTCAAACTTACCCGCTACGCCGAACGAGTCGCCTGGGAGCTCAAGGCTTCCGGCCTAGTCGCACAGGAATTAACCCTCACGCTCTTCCTCGAAGACGAAACCGAACATCGCCGAACCTTTCGCCTACCGGAACCTTCCGCCGAAGTCGACCGCTGGCTGCGCGTCCTCCACACCCACCTCGAAACGGTCCGCACCAATGCCAGCGTCACCGAAGTCATCCTCGCCGCCGCCCCCACTCGCCCGCTGGAAAAACAAGACGGCCTCTTTGACACCGGCCTCAAGGATCCCGCCACCTTCTGGGAAAACCTCGCCCGCCTCAACGCACTCGTCGGCAACGACCGCGTCGGCACGCCGGTCATGATCGACACGCACCGCCCCGATCAATTCACCCTCGAAAAACCGCCCGAATCAATCCCCACCGCTACGCCGCCACCCCTTCATCCGCCGTGCGGCCTCACCCTGCGCCGCTTCCGCCCCGCCTGGCCCGCCCACGTGCTCTGGATCGACGACCGCCCCTCCCAAATCGAATGCCCTCACTTCGCCGACGCCATCCGCACCGCAGTCGGCCCGTGGCAAATTTCCGGCGACTGGTGGCGCGACGCCTGGTCGGTCGAACTCTGGCAAATCGAACTCGCCAGCCACGGAGTCTACCAACTCGTTCGCACCAAAAACGGTTGTTCGCTCGAAGGAATCCTCGACTGATGCCCTATGTCGAACTCCATGCACGCAGCGCCTTCTCCTTCCTGCGGGGCGGATCCTCGCCGGAAGCCCTGATCACCGAAGCCAGCCGGCTCCAACTTCCCGCCCTCGCTCTCTGTGACCGCGACGGCGTGTACGGCTCCGTTCGCGCCCACATGACAGCCAAGGAATCCGGCCTGCGCGCGCTCGTCGGCTGCGAACTCACCCTGGAGGACAACACCGTCCTGCCCGTGCTCGTCGCCTCCCAAGCCGGTTACCGCAACCTCTCCAGCCTCCTCACCACCGCCCACCTCCGCGCCCCCAAAGGCGAAGCCCGCATCTCCTGGGACGAACTAGCCGCCAGCAACCACGGCCTGATCGCCCTCACCGGCGACCACGCAGGCCCCGTGCTCACCGCCTGGCAAACCCAAGGCATATCCACTGCCGCCTCCGCCGGTGATCGCCTGTATCGAATCTTTGGCGACGATCGCCTCTTCGTCGAAATCCAGCGCCACCACCTCGCCGCCGAGGAGAACCACAACGAATTCCTCATCGACTGGGCCGCCGCCCGCCGCCTTCCGCTCCTCGCCACCAACGGCGTCATCCAGGCCACCCCGCAGGATCGTCGCGTCGTCGACGTTTTCACCTGCCTGCGCGAGCACACCACTCTCGACAACGCCGGTCGCCGTCTCGCGCAAAACGCCGAGGCCCATCTCAAAACCGACCACGAGATGACCGCCCTCTTCGCCGATCACCCCGAGGCCATAACTAACACCCAGCGCCTCGCCGAGTGCCTCGAATTCACCCTCACCGACCTCGGCTACCGTTTCCCCGATTACGACGTCCCCACCGGCGAAACCCAGGAATCCTTCCTCCACAAGGTCACCTACTTCGGCGCCCAGCAACGCTATGGCTCCGTCTCCGGCGCCGTCCGCAAACAACTCGAACGCGAACTCACGCTCATCGCCAAGCTCGGCTTCAGCGGTTACTTCCTGATCGTCTGGGATCTCTGCGCCTTCGCCCGCGAGAAAAACATTCTCATCCAGGGCCGGGGCAGTGCCGCCAACAGCGCCGTCTGTTATTCCCTCGGCATCACCGCCGTCGATCCCATCAGCAGCAAGCTCCTCTTTGAACGTTTTCTCAGCGAGGGCCGCACCGACTGGCCCGACATCGATCTCGATCTGCCCAGCGGCGCCCAACGCGAAGAAATGATTCAGGAAGTTTATCGGCAATACGGCCGCCGTGGTGCCGCGATGACCGCCAACGTCATCACCTTTCGCGGACGCAGCACCATGCGCGAAGTCGGCAAAGTTCTCGGCCTCCCCGACGACGTCCTCGACCGCTTCAGCAAAATTTATCACGGCGGCGATTTCCCGCAGACGATGGAACTGCCCGAACAACTCCGTACCGCCGGAATCTCAGCCAACCATCCGCGCCTGCGCGTCCTCCTCGAAGTCTGCCGCCAGATCCACGGCCTGCCCTGGCATCTCGGCCAACACTCCGGCGGCATGGTTCTCAGCGGCGGCAGTCTCGATCAGTTTGTTCCTCTCGAAAACGCCCGCATGCCCGGCCGCTCCGTCCTCCAATGGGACAAATCCGACTGCGAAGACATGGGCCTCATCAAAATCGATCTCCTCGGCCTCGGCATGATGGCCGTGCTTCAGGATTCCTTGGAAATTTGTGCCCAACGCGGCGAACCCGTCGACCTCGCCCGCCTGCCCAAAGACGATCTCGCAACCTTCAAACTGATGCAAGAGGCCGATACCATCGGCGTTTTCCAAATCGAGAGCCGCGCCCAGATGTCGACCTTGCCCCGGATGAAGCCCGTCAACTTCTACGATCTCGCGATCGAGGTCGCCATCATCCGCCCCGGCCCGATCCAAGGCGACGCCGTCAACCCCTACCTCGCCCGCCGCTCCGGAAAAGAACCCGTCACCTATCCCGACAAAAGAGCCAAACCCATTCTCGAACGCACCCTCGGCGTTGTCCTCTTTCAAGAACAAGTCCTTCAACTCGCGATGGAACTCGGTGGCTTCACCGCCGCCGAGGCCGATGAACTGCGCCGCGCCATCGGCTTCACCCGCTCCCAAGAGCGGCTCAACCGGATGAAAGACAAACTCGGCGTCGCGCTGAAGAAAAACGGCGTCAACGACGACGCCATCGCTTACCTCCTGAAATCGCTCGCCAGTTTTGCCCTCTACGGTTTCCCCGAAAGCCATGCGATCAGCTTCGCTCTGATCGCCTACGCCAGCGCCTGGCTGAAAGTTCACCGCCCCGCCGCCTTCTACGCCGCGCTCCTCAACAACCAGCCCATGGGGTTCTACAGCCCCGCTTCCCTCATCCAGGACGCCCGCCGCCACGGCATAAAAACGCTGCCCGTCTGCGTGCAAACCTCCGACGAAACCTGCCGCGTCGACGATGCTCAAACGATCCGCCTGGGCTTTAGTTCGGTGCACGGCCTACGCACCGCGCCCATCCGCCACCTGCTCGCTACACGCAACGAAAGACCCTTCGATTCCCTGCCCGACTTTTTCCGCCGCACCCCGTTTAGCGCTGCCGAACGACGCGCCCTCGCCGGCGTCGGCGCGCTCAACGCACTTGCCGGTCACCGCCGCGCCGCACTCTGGTCAGCCGCCGCCGTGCACGAAGACGACGATCTGTTTCGCGGCCTGTTGACCGACGATCCGCCACCGCCAGCGCCGCTTTCGCCGATGACACCGATCGAACGCCTGCAAGCCGACTTCACCCATCAATCGCTCACCGTCGGCGCCCACCCGATGAGTCTTCTCCGTGCCCGCCTGCCGGATATCTGCCCCGCCGCCGATCTCGCCAAAGCCGAACCAGGCTCCAAAGTTAAAATTGCCGGCGCCGTCATCACCCGCCAGCGCCCCGGCACCGCCAAAGGCTTTTGCTTCATCACGCTCGAAGACGAAACCGGCCTAGCCAACGCGATCGTGCGCCCAAAACTTTTCGAGGAGTTGCGCCTCACTATAAATCTTGAGCCGGCGCTATTGATCGTCGGCCGGGTGCAAAACGAACAAGGCGTCATCCACGTCATGGCCGAACAAATAGGACCGTTACCTGACTTAGGATTACCGGCACAAGCCTCCCACGATTTCCGATAGAAACCACGCCTTTCACAGGCTGATCGCGCCAAAATTGCCCTGGCGGAGAGAGGGGGATTGGCTGGCCCATGGCCAGGTGCTCCGCACTCGCGCTGCGCGCGCCCCATCTCGCTCGCTTCGCGAGCTCGTCGAACACCCCTTCGGGGTTTCTCATCCCCGCAACCTCCCTGAAATTTCCACGTTGGGAGTTGGCTCAGTTTTCCACAAAATTGCCCTGGCGGAGAGAGGGGGATTCGAACCCCCGATAGGCTTTTACACCTATAACGCTTTAGCAAAGCGCCGCTATCGACCACTCAGCCATCTCTCCGGAACAGGGATGAAAAGGCATACTTTTGCCGGAGCCCAGCGCAAGGACTTTTCTCGGCGAATTCGCCAGCTTGTCCGTTTAGCCATTAAGGGCTCACACCTTCACCTCCACCACGACCTGTATCTCAACCGTGGAATTCTTCGGCAGGCCCGCCACTGCCACTGCGGCACGCGCATGTTTACCGGCTTCGCCGAAAATCGCCACGAAAAGATCGCTCGCTCCATTGATCACCGCCGGACTATCAGCGAACCCGCTCACGCCGTTGACGAATCCGCCCACAAAAACAATACGCGCCACCTGATCGAGCGAGCCCAGCGCCACCTTGATGTTCGCGAGCGTATTGAGCGCACACACCTTCGCCGATTCATAACCAGCCTCGACCGTCTGCTCTTTGCCCACCTGCCCCGCGTGGGTAATGCGTCCGTTGAGCGCGCTGATCGTACCCGCGCAATACAGCAAATTCCCCGTACGCACCGTCGCCACATAACTACCCGCAGCGGCAGGCGCGTCAGGCAGGATCAAACCGAGTTCTACCAATTTTGCTTCAGGATTCATACCGGCCAACAGTTCCGCTCATACACCCCTCAAGCAAAGTATTTTTCACCCCAAAATCGCCAACAGCGGGATTGCGGTTTTTACACCAACTCTCACCGTAACCACCGACATGGCCAAATTATCAGCGGCGATCAGCCTACCGGAATGGCAGGCATTCAGCGCGAAGGACCCAACCGGTGCCGCGCGTGAACTCACACGCCGGATGCAAACCCAACTCTCCGAGCCACAACAACGCGCCGTCTTCGCGTGGATGCAGACCGAACGCGAGCTCGCCACCACGTTCGAACGCTTCGCCGGCACCCTCGCCCCGCTCGCCGGCGCACCCTACGCGCTCAAAGATCTTTTCCAAGTTTCCCCGCTCACCCTTCGTGCCGGCTCACGCTTTCCCGCCGGCGTGCTGCCGAAAAAAGAACGCGATGGCAAATTCCCCCACGTGCTCCGTGGTGTCGGTGCCGTGCTCGCCGCAAAAACCCAGCTCCACGAATTCGCCTACGGCCTGACCGGCGAAAACCCCCACTACGGCGACTGCGAACACCCGAACTACCCCGAATGCACCAGCGGCGGCTCCAGCAGCGGCTCCGCTGTCGTCGTCGCCGCCGGCATTGTCCCCTTCGCCACCGGCACCGACACCGGCGGCTCCATTCGCGTGCCCGCCGCATTCTGCGGTCTCTTCGGCATGCGCACCTCCAGCCAACATCCATGGATGGAGGACGCGTTTCCGCTCGCCCCCAGCTTTGACACCGCTGGCTGGTTCACCGGCAACGCGCAAGACATGCAGACGATGCATCACTATCTGCTCAGCGCGACCAAGACCGAACGCGAACTGCGCGGCTGCTTCATGGATTTCGCCGCCCTCGGCCAAACCGCCGATGCCGACGTCGCCGATGCCTACCGCACCGCCGCCACCACCTACGCGCCCGCCGCTGACAAAGCCAACGCCGAACACCTGCGCAACGGCCTCACCCACGCCGCCGAAACCTACGCGGTGCTCCAAAGCACCGAAGCCTTCCAGGTCCACGCCGACTGGCTCGATCGCTACCGCGAAAACTACAGCCCAGCCGTCTGGGAACGCCTCGACCGCGGCCGTCATTGGACTACCGAACAGCTCGACACCGCCCACGCCCGGCATGCCGCGATCAAGCTGCTCTGGACGAACTACTTTCTCACCTACGATTTCCTGATCTTGCCCGCGACGCCCTTTCCCGCGCTCCGAAAATCGGAATGCACGCAGGCCAACCGCGACCGCCTGCTCACGCTCAACGCCCCCGCCAGCCTCGGCGGTTTGCCCGTGCTCTCGATCCCGATCAACCTCCCGTCGGGCCTCACGAGCGGCCTGCAGATCATCGTCAACTCCAACCAAAGCCCGGTCATCCCTTGGGCGCTCAAGCT
>Ga0302321_100000997_pt1 | contig 24279 bp, 25 predicted proteins | sample Fen_T0_1_FD_202505 | JGI IMG/M metagenome (GOLD analysis project Ga0302321, IMG submission 202505) | Peat permafrost microbial communities from Stordalen Mire near Abisko, Sweden - Fen_T0_1 | ecosystem: Environmental > Terrestrial > Soil > Wetlands > Permafrost | place: Sweden: Abisko...
GACGCTGGGCCGTTCGGCGGAATCGTGCCACGGGCATTCGTCGGCGGCGAGCCGGGTGCTCCAGAATCCTGACTACTGAAAGTGTCTGCACATCCACAACGGGTAAGGGTGTGCGGTGTGTCCCCGCCCCGCCACGCCGGCAGGCGCCAGGGCAGCCGCTCAAGGAGGACGCCGTCGACGCCGAGGAGCCAGGTGCCGGACATGACCAGCGACTGCAGGGACTGACATGACGATCATCAAGGCGACGTGCCCCAGCTGTGGCGACGTGGAGCTCTCGCGCGACCAGGTGCACCTGGTGGTGCATCCCCTCGCGGACCGATCGTTCTACGGCTTCACCTGCACCCTGTGCGGTGACGTCGTCCGCAAGCCCGCGGGTGACGAGGTCGTCCGGTTGCTGACCATGGGCGGGGTCGTCGCGGAGCGGGTGGTGGTCCCGGCGGAGGCGCTGGAGCCGCACGACGGTGCCCCGATCTGCGCGGACGACGTCCTCGACTTCGCCACCTGGCTGGCCGGTGCCAGCCATGTCGCCGAGGCGGCCGGGGCGCGCCTGTTCCGCCGGCTCGACGGCTCGAGCTCCACCCCCTCCCAGGCCTGAATCGTCGGGACACCCGTCGGGAGAACCGCCGGGGGACCGTCGGGGACCGTTGGGAGACCGCAAGTTACCGGACAGTAGTCAGCGCGCCCGCGCCGATCTACTCTGGGAGGTATGTCGGCCGAGCCTGCCACCCACGTCCCTCCGCTGGACCCGGCGATCGCCCGGCGCCTCGCCGAGGCGGTGGTGGCCGGTCCGGACGCCGAGCGAGTCGTCGTCCGGACGCCGCTGACCGGCGCGCCGCTGGCGGAGCTGCCGCTGTCGACCGTGGACGACGTCGAGCAGGCCGTCGCCCGGGCGCGCGTCGCGCAGGAGATCTGGGCGCAGCGGAGCGTGGCCCACCGGGCCGCCGTCCTGCTCCGCGTGCACGACCTGGTGCTCGAGCGCCAGTCGGCCGCGCTCGACCTGATCCAGCTGGAGTCCGGCAAGTCGCGGCTGCACGCCTTCGAAGAGGTGGCGGACGTCGCCATCAACGCGCGCTGGTACGCGCGCCGCGGTCCGCGGCTCCTGGCGGACGCCCGCCGTCCGGGCCTGGTCCCGGTGCTGACGCAGGTGACGCAGGTGCACCACCCCAAGGGAGTCGTCGGGGTCATCTCGCCGTGGAACTACCCGCTCACGCTGGCCGTCTCGGACGCGCTGCCCGCCCTGCTCGCCGGGAACGCCGTCGTCGTCAAGCCCGACCGGAGCACGGTGCTGACCGCGTTGTGGGCCGCCGAGCTGCTGACGGACGCCGGCCTGCCCGACGGGCTGTTCCAGATCGTGCACGGCGCGGGCTCGCTGCTCGGCACGGCGCTGATCCAGCGGTGCGACCACATCTGCTTCACCGGCTCCACGGCGACGGGGCGGCTGGTGGCCGAGCAGGCCGGCCGCCGGCTCATCGGCGTCTCGCTGGAGCTGGGCGGCAAGAACTCCCTCTACGTCGCCGACGACGCCGACCTGGACCGGGCCGCCGAGGCCGCCGTCCGGGACTGCTTCGCCAGCGCCGGCCAGCTCTGCGTCTCCATCGAGCGGCTGATCCTCCACGAGCGCATCGCCGACGCCTTCCTCGACCGGTTCATCGACCGGGTGAACCGGCTGCGGCTCGGGGCCGGGCTCGACTTCTCCGCCGACTTCGGCAGCCTCGTCAGCGCCGACCAGCTCAAGCAGGTCGGCGCCCACGTGGACGACGCGGTGGCGCACGGGGCCACCGTGCTCGCCGGCGGTCGCCCGCGGCCGGACGTCGGCCCGCTCTTCTACGAGCCGACGGTCCTGGCCGGGGTCACGCCCGCGGCCGTCTGCTACCAGCACGAGACGTTCGGGCCGGTGGTCAGCGTCTACCGGGTGGGCTCGGACGGCGAGGCGCTCACCCTCGCCAACGCCGGCGAGTACGGCCTCAACGGCTCCGTCTGGACCGGGGACGTCGGGCGCGGGCGCCGGCTCGCCCGGCAGGTGCGCGCCGGGACGGTCGCGGTCAACGAGGCGTTCATCGCCACCTGGGGCAGCGTCGCCGCGCCGATGGGGGGCCACAAGGACTCCGGGGTCGGGCGCCGGCACGGGGTCGAGGGCCTGCTGCGCTTCACCGAGAGCCAGACGATCGCCGTCCAGCGCGGGATGGGCTTCGGGCCGCTGTACAGCGCGGGCGGCGAGCGGATGGCGGGCGCGTTCACCACCGCGCTCCGGCTGGCGCGGCGCGCCCACCTGCCCTGGCCATGAGTGGCCGAGCGGCCCGGCGCCCCCCAGGATGGGAGCCATGCCCAAGGCCGTGTGGAACCAGACCGTGATCGCCGAGTCCGACGACACCGTGGTCGTCGAGGGGAACCACTACTTCCCCCGGGAGTCGCTCCGCGACGACGTCCTCGTCGAGTCGTCGACGCACTCGACGTGCCCGTGGAAGGGCGTCGCCTCCTACTACTCCCTGAGCCTGGACGGCGCGACCAGCACGGACGCCGTCTGGTACTACCCGCAGCCCAAGGAGGCCGCGGCCCAGGTCACCGGTCGGGTGGCCTTCTGGAAGGACGTCCGCGTCGTCGAGTGACGACGGACGTCCCGGCGGGCGGGCGGGCGACCGGCGGCGGGGACCGGCGGCGGGCCCGCCCCCGGTGACGGGTTACGGTGGCTCCGTGCTGCGCACCGCCCTCAAGCCCCGGTGGCTCGTGCTGCTGGCGGTCGCGCTCGGCCTGGCCACGGTGATGGCGGGCCTGGGCCAGTGGCAGCTCGACCGGGCCCGCGAGAACGGCCGGCGCGAGGCCGTGCAGGCGGCGACGTCCCGGCCGGCCGTGCCGCTGACCGACCTGCTGGCCCCTCGCCGGACCTTCACCAACGCGCAGGCCGACCGCCCGGTCACCGTCTCCGGCCGCTGGGACCCGGCGCACCAGCTCCTCGTCGACGATCGCTACCTGGACGGCGTCCACGGCTTCTGGGTGCTGACGCCGCTGGTGCTGGCCGACGGGTCCGCGGTGCCCGTCGTCCGGGGGTGGGTGCCCTCGGCCGACGACGAGGCGGCCGCCCCCGGGGCCGTGGCCGGAACCGCCCCCGGGCAGGAGGTGCGCCTCGCGGGGGTGCTGCGCCCCGGCGAGCCGCCCGTCGACCGCGAGCCTGGGGCGGGCGCCGGCCTGCCCGCGGGCCGGATCGACGGGGTCGACCTCACCCAGCTCGTGCAGCGCTGGCCGCAGCGGCTGTACGCCGGGTACGTCGTCCTCACCGCCCAGGAGCCGGCCCCGGACGGCGCGTCGCCGCGGCTCGTGCCGCCCACGGCGCCGTCGAACCAGACGCTGGCCTGGCAGAACCTGTCGTACGCGCTGCAGTGGTTCGTCTTCGCCGGTTTCCTGCTGCTGCTGTGGTTCCGCCTCGTGCGGGACGACCACCGGGGCCGGTTGCCCCAGGTGGCCGCGCCCGGTCCGGCGCGGGAGGAGAATGACGCCCTGACCGAGTCGCTCACCGATCGAGGAGCCCAGCCGTGAAGCCGGCCCTGACCCGTTACCGCGTGATGGCGTACCTCACCGGTGTGTTCCTGCTCCTCCTGTCCACCAACCTGATCCTCAAGTACGTGCTGGACACCGCGCACCTCGGGCCGTGGGTGGCGATCGCGCACGGGTGGCTGTACCTGATCTACGTGATCGTCACCGTGGACCTGTGGTTCCGGACCCGCCTGGACGTGGTCCGCACGGTGCTCGTCGTCCTCGCCGGCACGATCCCGTTCATGTCGTTCATGGCGGAGCGCTGGGTGCGCGCCCAGGTCGAGCCGCTGATCGAGCTCGAGGACGAGGACGTGCCCGCCGCCTGACACCGGGCGCCCGCTCGGTAGGCTCGACGGGTGAGCGACGACCCCCTCCTCGACCCCGAGCCCGCCCGGCCCAGCCCCTCCGAGGCGGCCGAGCGGCTGGCCGAGCAGGCGCACCGGCCCGTGCTCGTCGTCGACTTCGGTGCCCAGTACGCCCAGCTCATCGCGCGGCGGGTGCGGGAGGCGCGGGTCTACTCCGAGATCGTGCCCCACACCATGAGCGTCGCGGCGATGCTCGAGCGCGACCCCGCGGCGGTCATCCTGTCCGGCGGTCCGGCGAGCGTCTACGCGGACGGCGCCCCGCAGGTCGACCGGGCGCTGTTCGAGGCCGGCGTCCCGGTCCTGGGCATCTGCTACGGATTCCAGGCGATGGCGCTGGCCCTCGGTGGCGAGGTCGCCCACACCGGGCAGCGCGAGTACGGCGGGACCGCCGTCCAGGCCTCGCCGGACACCTCGACCCTGCTCGCGGGCCAGCCCGTCGAGCAGTCCGTGTGGATGTCGCACGGCGACAGCGTCAGCGCGGCCCCGCCCGGCTTCGCCGTCACCGCGGGCACCCCCGGCACGCCCGTCGCAGCCTTCGAGGACGACGCCCGCCGGCTGTACGGCGTCCAGTGGCACCCGGAGGTCAAGCACAGCGCGCACGGCCAGGAGGTGCTGGTCAACTTCCTCACCAAGGGGGCGGGGATCGGCCAGGACTGGACGACGGGCAACGTCATCGACGAGCAGGTCGCCCGGATCAAGGCGCAGATCGGCGGCGCCCGGGTGATCTGCGGGCTGTCCGGCGGGGTCGACTCGGCGGTGGCGGCGGCGCTCGTCCACCGTGCCGTCCGTGACCAGCTGACCTGCGTCTTCGTCGACCACGGCCTGCTGCGTGCGGGCGAGGCGGAGCAGGTCGAGCGCGACTACGTGGCGGCGACCGGCGTCCGGCTCATGGTCGTGGACGCCGCGGACCGGTTCCTGGCGGCGCTGGCGGGGCGGACCGACCCCGAGGAGAAGCGCAAGATCATCGGGCGCGAGTTCATCCGGGTCTTCGAGGACGCCGCGCGCGCCGTCGTCGCCGAGGCGGGCGCGCACGGCGAGGAGGTGCGCTTCCTAGTGCAGGGCACCCTCTACCCGGACGTCGTCGAGTCCGGCGGCGGCGAGGGCGCGGCCAACATCAAGAGCCATCACAACGTCGGCGGCCTGCCCGACGACCTGCAGTTCGCGCTGGTCGAGCCGCTGCGGACCCTCTTCAAGGACGAGGTGCGCGCCGTCGGCCGGCAGCTCGGGCTGCCCGAGGCGATCGTCGGGCGGCAGCCGTTCCCGGGGCCCGGGCTCGGCATCCGGATCATCGGGGAGGTCACCCGCGACCGGTTGGAGACGCTGCGCGCCGCCGACCTCATCGCCCGCGAGGAGCTGACCGCCGCCGGCCTGGACGACGAGATCTGGCAGTGCCCGGTGGTGCTGCTCGCCGACGTCCGGTCGGTGGGCGTGCAGGGTGACGGGCGCACCTACGGCCACCCGGTCGTGCTGCGGCCAGTCTCCAGCGAGGACGCGATGACGGCCGACTGGACCCGGCTGCCCTACGACGTCCTCGCCCGGATCTCCACCCGGATCACCAACGAGGTCGCCGAGGTCAACCGCGTCGCCCTCGACGTGACGAGCAAGCCGCCGGGCACCATCGAGTGGGAGTGACGGGCCGACTCAGCTGCGCGACCCCACGGTGAGGGTGACCCCGCCGTCGGTGCCGTCGGTGCCGTCGGTGCCGTCGGGACTGGTTCCGCAGGCGCGGACGACGTCGACCAGGTGCTCGTCCGCCCCGACGTGGGCGCCGTCCCACACCACGCTGCGGGTGAGCCGCCCCCGGACGTCGGCGCCCACGCCGACGACGCTCGCCCCGCCGCTCGCGCGCAGGTTGGCGCGCAGGTAGTCCGCGACGGTGCCGCAGTCGACGGCGCTGCCCTCGATGACCTGCAGGTCGAGGGCACCGCGCTCGGCCTCGCCGCGCCAGAGCACCTCGTAGAGGCCGGACGGCGTCGCCGCGAGGCGGGCCACCAGCGCGCCCGGCAGCAGGGCGGCGCCGACGTAGCGGACGCCGCGGCCGTCCGGCAGCCGGAAGTCCGCCCGCTCGCCGGCCCCGACCAGGATGCAGGCCAGCCGGCAGCGCCCGCCGTCCCAACCGCCAGAGAACGGCTTGCCGCCGGGGAGGGCGAGGCCGTCCGGCAGGTAGCTGTCGGCGTTGGTCACCAGGACGTCGCGCCCGGCGAGCCAGGTCCGCAGCGCTCCCAGGGCACCCGCCGTCCCGAGCGCCTGCGGTCGCTCGACGGACACGTGCGCCCGGCCGGCGACGTGCGCCGCGACCTGCTCGGCGTGGTGGTGCGCGTTGACGGCAAGGACGCCCGGGCCGTCCGCGCCCGTCGCGGCGCGGAGCCGGTCGAGGGCCAGGTCGAGCAGGGGGACGCCGCCGACCGGGCACAGCGCCTTGGGCCGCAGCGTGGTCAGCGGGGCCAGCCGGGTGCCCGCCCCGGCGGCGAGGACGACGCCCGCGAGGCCGTCGCCCGCGAGGCTGTCGCCGGAGTCCATGATCACGGTGGAGTCCATGATCACGGCGGGGTGGGCGGGAGGAGGCGGCCGCGGTAGGCGTCGGGGCGCCGGGAGCGGGCGAGCATGGCGAAGGCCTGGGCGGTCGGCTCGTCGACCGGGCCGGCGTCCGCGGGGGCGAGCCAGGCGGCCTGGCTCGCCTCGCTGCTCGGCGTCACCTCGGGGCGGGTCGCGACGGGCACGTGGAAGAGGACGTCGACGCGCCGGGCCCGCGGGTCCACGACGACGCCGAGCGGGAGCCCGACCTCGATCGCCAGGCCGGTCTCCTCCCGCAGCTCCCGGACGACGGCCTGCTCGGCGTCCTCGCCGCGGTCGACCAGGCCGCCGGGCAGCGTCCAGCCGCGACGGTGGTGCTGGCGGAGCATGAGCACGGCCCCCTCGTGCTCGACGAAGCACAGGGCCCCGACCGTGTGGCTCGGCGCGAGCGCGTGCAGGAGCGCGAGCCGGACGCGTCGGGGCAGCCGGCCGTACGTCGTCAGCGCCCGGCGGCGCAGCGCACCGGGGCGGTCGGGGGCGTCGGCCACCCGGGCAGCCTACGCAATGGACCCCCACCTGGGCCGGACGGGTGGCGGCAGGGGCCCGGGAGGTGGTTCGGGATGTTGGTCCCGGTCCGGCCGGCGACGCCGCGACGTACGTTTCGGGGGTCGGGTGGTGGACCCCGGCGTGTGTGTGGTGACCCGTACCTGCACGGGATGTCCGGCGCTCGTCGTCGGGCGGCAGGCCAAGAGCGGCCCGTGGTGGACCGGGCCGACCGAGGGCGGGGAGGGCAACCTCCCCGCCCTCCCGCCTGTTCGGTGGGCCTTCCGCCCGTGCGACCGGCTAGTTTCGGCAGATGACCTCTGGGGGATCACCGGGTGCCGAATCCGCTGCCGGGGCCGCCGGGGCCGATGCCGGGTCGGTGGCCGGGTCCGCCGGTCGGTCTGCCCGGCGGGTCGAGGTCTACACCCTGGCGGCGGCCGCCGACGGGATTCCGGCGCTGCGGCCGGGGATCGCCGGCGACGGGCCCCGCGTGCCCGGCGTCGTCCTGGCGCACGGCGAGCACCCCCACGACGCCGCCCGGCGCGCGCTCGCCGGCCGGAAGGCCGACGTCGAACGGCTGCAGCTGGTGACCGTCCTGTCCGACGTCCGGCCGGTGCCGCTGCCCGACGGATCGGCCGCGCCGGGGCTGCACGTGCTGCGGCTGGTCTTCCGGGCCGTCGTGCCCGGCGACCGGGACGCCGTCCCGGTGGAGGTGCCGCTCCCGGACCCCGAACTCCTCCGCGACCCCGCCCCCGCCGCGGGTGCCGAGCGGCCGCGCGGGGCGCCCCCCCGCGTCCAGCGTCCGGCCGCGTACGCCGTCGTGGTCCAGGACGGCGAGGTGCTGCTCACCCGGGTGACCGGCCTCGGCGTCTGGACCCTGCCCGGCGGCGGTATCGACCACGGCGAGCACCCGGACGACGCGGTCCGCCGGGAGACCGTCGAGGAGACCGGGCTCGAACTGCGCAGCGCGCACCTGGTCGACGTCGACAGCCGGCACTTCACCGGCCGCGGCCCCGACCAGGTCGTGGAGGACTTCCACGGCGTGCGGATCCTCTACCGCGGCCAGGTGGTGGAACGCCGGCCGCCCGTCGTCCAGGAGGTGGGCGGCAGCACGGACGCCGCCGGCTGGTTCCCGCTGGAGCAGGTGCCCCGGCTGCGCCTGGCGGACGTCGTCCGCACCGCGCTGCAGCTCGAGCGATGACCTCCTCCGGGCGCGTTCCGGCCGCCCACCCGCAGGCGGTCGAGGCGGTCCGGGGTGCGGCGGTCACGGTGCGGGCGGAGGGCCGGGTCGCCCCGGACGGCGACCCGCAGCTCTGGCGGGACCTGGCCGTCGCCACGGCAGCCGAGCGTGCCCTGGCCGACGGCCACCTCGATCTCGTCGAGCGGATCGCGGCCGGTTACGGGGCCCTGCTGACCTGCGTCGTCGGCGAGCGGGACGGGGTGGTCCGGCTCGAGCCGGCCTCGATCGCCGAGCGCCGCCGCCGGGGCGCCTTCGCCACACCGCCGGCGCTCGCGGCCACGCTGGCGCGGCACGCGTTGCCGGAGCCCGGAGCCGGTTCGGCGTCCGGTTCGGCGTCGGGTTCGGCGCCGGGCGCCGCGCCGGCCTCGGCGGCTCCCGGCGCGGTGCCGACGGTCGTCGATCCCGCGTGCGGGCCGGGGGCGCTGCTGCTGGCCGCGCTGGACCGGCTCGTCGCCCTGGGACACCCGCCGTCAGCGGCGCTGGCCGCGCTGTCGGGGGTGGACGCCGACCCGGCGGCGGTCGCGGTGTGCCGGGCGCGGCTCGCGGCCCGGGCGCGCCGGCTCGGGCTGCCCGGCGACCTCGCCGACGTCGCCGTCCGGGTGGTGACGGGCGACGCGCTGCTCGGGCCGACGTCGACCTGCCCGGGGGAGGGGCTCGCCTGGCACGAGGTGTTCGCCGACGTCCTCGACCGGCCGGACGCGGCTCCCGAGCCGGTGACCGGGTGGCGCGGCGGGTTCGACGCCGTCCTGGCGAACCCGCCGTGGGAACGGATGAAGGTGACGCGCCGCGACTGGGCCGGGCTGCCGCCGCCGAAGCTGCGGGCGCACCGTGCGGCGGAGGCGCGGTCCTTGCGCGACGCCGGCCGGCACCCGCTCACCGGTGCGGGCGAGCTCAACGCCTACCTGCCGTTCGTCGAGACCTGCTGGCGCCTGCTCGCGCCCGCCGGCCGGGCCGCCCTGGTCGTGCCCGCGGGGGTCGCCTCGGACCGGTCCGCGGCCGCGCTGCTGCGAGCGGCACTGGCGGCGGGGGCGCTCGACGTCCTCCACCTGCTCGATCCGCCCGAGGCGCTCTTCGACGGCGTGAGCCGCCGGGTCGGCGTGGCGGTCGTCGTGCTGGGGGCCGGGCCGCACCCGCACGCCGTCCGGCCCGGTCACGCCGCGACGGTCACGGTGGGGGTCGCCGACCCGGACGCGCCGGCGCCGGGACGCGCCTGGAGCCTGGACGTCGCGACGGTCCGCCGGGTGAACCCGAACTCGGCGACCCTGCCGCTCTTCGGCACGGCCCTGGACGCCGAGATCGTCACCGGGATCCACGAGCGGTTGCCGGTCCTGCGACGACGGGACGCCGACGGCGTCGTGGTCGACGACCCGTGGCAGGCGCGGCTGGTGACGCCCTTGCACATGACCCGGGACGCGCGGTGGTTCGCCCGTTCCGCGGCCCCCGGCACCCTGCCGCTGTGGGAGGCCAAGCACGCCGGGCTCCTCGACCACCGCGGCGGCGGCACCCGGGCGCACCGCTACTGGGTGCCCGAAACCCTGGTCGCGGACCGGTTCGGCGAGCTGGCGGCGCGGGGCTGGCTCGCCGGGTACCGCAACGTGACGACGTCCGACTCGCCGCGCACGCTGCTGCCGACCGCGCTGCCCGTGGCCGGCGTGGGCAACTCGCTGCCGCTGCTCACCGCGCCCCGGCTGCCGCTCCTGCTGGCCGCGCTGGCGAGCCTGCCCGCCGACTACGTGGCACGGCAGAAGCACGCCGGCGCCAACCTCAACTTCTTCAAGCTGGAGCAGGTGCCGCTGCCACCGCCCGCGGCCTACGACGTGCCGGCGCCCTGGGAGCCGGGGGTGACGATCGCGACGTGGGTGCTGCGCCGGTTCGTGGCGGCCTGCCGCTGGGACGCGTCGATGGGGGCGCTCGCGGCCGAGCTGCGGGCGGCCGGGATCGAGGTGCCGGACGTGCCGGTGTCGCTGCCCGAGCTGCCCGACCCGCCCGACCCGCCTGACCCGCCTGATCCGGCGGAGCCGCCTCGCCTGCCCGGGCCGGCGGAGCAGCCTGACCCGGCGGAGCAGCCTGAGCTGCCGGGCCGGGCCGCGGCGCTGGCCGAGCTGGACGCCGTCCACGCGGTGCTGTTCGGGCTGACCCGCGCCGACCTGGAGCACGTGCTGACCACGTTCCCGGCCCTGCGCGCCCGCGAACAGCGCCGGCACGACCACTTCCGCACCGGGGCGTTGACGCTGGAGGCCTACGACGTCCTGACGGCGCAGGAGCCGGCGGCGTCCCGGGAACCGGCCGCCGGCCGTGGAGTGTCGCCGGTCGGCCGACGGCCGTAAGGTCGGCGCCATGGGTGCGCAGCCGAGAGCACAGTTCGTGGCGGAGCGGGGTACCGGCGGGGAGTTCGTCCGCCAGGGCAACCGGTTCGTCGGGCGCATCACCGCCGATTCGACGTCCGCGCCCGGCGCCGGTCCGGACGCCGAGGGGCGCTGGCCGCTGGAGCCCGGCCGGTACCGGCTCGTGGTGTCGCTGGCGTGCCCGTGGGCGCACCGCGCCGTCATCGTCCGCCGGCTGCTCGGCCTGCAGGACGCGCTCTCGCTCGCCGTCGTCGACCCGCTGCGCGACGAGAGCGGCTGGCGCTTCTGGCTGGACGACGGCCACCGTGACCCGGTGCTCGGGATCGAGTACTTGTCCGAGGCCTACCTGCGCAGCGACCCGGACTACACCGGTCGGGTCACGGTGCCCGCGATCGTCGACACCGTCACCGGCCTCGTCGTCACGAACGACTACCCGCAGATCACGCTCGACCTGTCCACCGAGTGGACGGCGCACCACGCTCCTGGCGCGCCCGCCCTGCTGCCGGCCGACCCGGCCGCCCGGGCCGAGCACGACGCCCTCGTGGCGGACATCTTCCGCGACGTCAACAACGGGGTGTACCGCGCCGGGTTCGCCACGAGCCAGGCGGCGTACGAGCACGCCTACGACGCGCTGTTCGCCCGGCTCGACGCGCTCTCCGCGCGCCTGCGGACCCGGCGCTACCTGATGGGACCGGCGATCAGCGAGGTCGACGTCCGGCTGTTCACCACGCTGGTCCGGTTCGACGCCGCGTACCACGGCCACTTCAAGTGCAACCGCAACAAGCTCACCGAGGACGACGTCCTGTGGGCCTACGCCCGGGACCTGTTCGCGCTGCCCGGCTTCGGGGAGACCGTGGACTTCGACCACATCAAGCGGCACTACTACGGCACGCACGAGTCGATCAACCCGACCCGCATCGTGCCCAAGGGGCCGGACCCGGCCGGCTGGACGACGCCGCACCGCCGGGAGGCCCTCGCGCAGGACCGTCCCGGCGGCTGATCCACGACGCGGATCCGCGCGGGCAGCGTCAGCTGTAGCGCGTCCCGCCGTGCCGGACGTCGTTGATCGCGGCGGACAGCCCGCCCAGCAGCAGGGCCGCGCCGGCCCCGACGAGCAGCGCCAGCCCGACGATGCCGCCGTCGACGTGCACCTTGGTCAGCAGCGCGACGAGGGACGCCCCGCTGATGACGAGCATGACCACGCCGAACACCATGGTCCGCACCCGGATCCCGCGCCGGACCCGGACGGGCCGGTCGACCGTGGCGGCCGGCGGGCCCGTCGCGGCGGTGGGTGCCGGAACCCGGGTCTCCTCGGACGGCGCGCCCACCGGCGGCTGGCTCACCGGAGGCTCGCTAACCGGAGGTGGCGTGGAGGGTACCGGCAGGGTGGGAGGTGCGGTCGCGCCGAAGAAGTCGATGGTGTCCGGGCCGTCGCGCTCCTCCGGCCGGGCGGTCCCGGCGGGTTCGATCCGGTCGGCGGGTTCGATCTGGTCGGCGGGTTCGATCCGTGCGGCGGGTTCGATCTGTTCGGTGCGCTCGTCGTCCGGAGCGTTCGGGTTCAACTCGTTCACTGGTCCACCTTCGTTCCCTGACGCACGATCCAGATCCTGCCGACCCCGATCTTGGCCTCGACCACGACCGCCGGGGTGCCGGTGCCGTGGCGGACCGTCTCGTTCAGGCCGGCGCCGTCCCGGTCGACGGCACCGGCGCGGTCGACGTCGTCCGTGACGTTGCCCAGGCCCACCGAGGCGTCCACCTCGACCGCCGTCCCGGGCGGGACGACGACCACGAGCTCGCCCGCACCCAGCGACGCCGTCACGGTCACCGGCGAGGCGCCGGTCGCCGTCATGGCCAGCGCGGGATCGGTCAGGTCGAGCACGGCCCGGCCCGCACCGAGCTGGTACGGGGAGGCCGGAGCGGCCGGCGGCCGCCAGGTGCGCCTGCCGTCGACCCCGCCGGCGGCGTCGTGCCAGACCGCACCGTTGGCCGCGGCGATCGCGAGCAGGACGGCGATCGGTGCCAGGCCACCGGCCCGCCGGCCGAGGGCGCCGGACACGATGATCCCCAGCGCGACCACGCCCAGGGCCACGGCCACCGCCACGACCGGCGCGGTCCGGATGCCGCCGCCCACGCGGTCCGCCACGACGATGCCGCCGGCGGCGAGCATGGCCGCGCCGAGGGTCGTCAGGGTGAGGCTGTGCAGGGGCCGGAGGAGGTCGACCTTGGGTGCCTTGAGCAGCGGGGACGTGACGGTGGCGGGGCCGTGGCCGCCGTGGCTGTGGCTGTGCCCGCCGGGGGTGTAGCTGTCGGTCGGGCCGTAGCCGGTCGGGCCGTAGCCGCCGGGGCTGTAGCCGCCGGGGCCGTAGCCCGCCGGTCCGGGTTCGGGCGTTCCGTAGGCCGGGGACGAGGACGCCGTGCCGGGGAAGTCCGTGCCCGAAGGCGCCGCGGCGCCGTGGCCCGGGGTGTCCGGGCCGGGAGCGCGGCCCGGGCCGCCGAAGCCACCACCGGGGCCGCCGGGCTTGTTGCGGTTGACGAGCCACCAGACGCCCAGGCCGATCACGGCGAGGAAGGCCAGGCCCCCGAAGGGATGCAAGCCCCACCCCCCGCCGAACGCCCAGTGGCTGCTCAGCGGGAAGTCGATGAGGACGAAGAGCACCGAGCCGACGAAGCCTCCGGTGACCGTGCCCCGGAGGACCTGCTGGGCGTGGATCCGCCCGTCCGGGTGCGGCAGGAACAGCCAGAGCAGGCCGTACACCCCGAGCCCGATCCCGGTGACGATCCCGCCGACGACGAAGAGGCCGCGCACCAGCAGCGGGTCCAGGCCCCAGCGGCGCGCCAGGCCGGCGCAGACGCCGGCGGCCCAGCGGTGCTCGTCCGGGCGGGCGACACCGAAGGCACGGATGCGGTCGAAGAACTCGGCGGCCGGCTCGCCCGGCCTGCCCGCGCCGCCCGGGGCGGCGTCCGGCCCGGGACCCGACGGAGGGCGCGATTCCTGCGTGTTCATACCGAGGACTCTCCCGGAACCGCGGGCACCCGACATCGGGTGCCGTCCCTGAGCGGACCCTGAGAACCCGGGTCGGGGTCGGGGTCGGCTCGGGGTCGTCCCCGGATCCGGGCGGCGTCCCCGCGCGTCATGATGGTTCCCGTGACGTCCTTCCCGCAGCCTGCCCCCGTGCGGCCGCCGCTCGTGCGGCCGCACACCGGGCGGATGATCGGCGGGGTCGCCACCGGGCTCGCCGCCCACCTCGACTGGCCGGTGCGGCGGGTGCGGGTCGTGCTGGTGGTCCTCACGGTCACCTCCGGCGCCGGTCTGCTCCTGTACGCCTGGCTCTGGGCGCTGCTCCCCTCCGGTGACGTCCCGCCGGTCGCGGCCGGCCCGGGCAGGACCAGCAGCCCGGCCGGTAACGGCGCGGGGCCCGCCGGGCTGTCGGCCGGCCCCGCCGCGGGCATCTCCCGGCCACCCGCCGGCGCTGGCGCCTCTGCCGGTCTTCCCGGCGCGGACCGCCCGGACGCCGCCGGACGCCGCGCGCCCGGCGGCCCGACCACAAGCCACCCGGTCACGGGCCATCTGGGCGACATCGGCCTGGGCGCCGTCTTCCTGCTCGCGGCGGCCTCGCTCGTCGGAGCCCGGTTCGGCTGGGCGCCCGCGCCCGGCGTCGTCCTGCCGGTGCTCGTGGTGGGGATCGGCGCCGTCCTGGCGTACAGCCAGCTCGACGAGGTCGAGCGCTCGGCGTGGGCCGTGCGGACCGGCGTCGGCACCCGCGGGGCGGTCCTGCGGGTCGTCGCCGGGCTGGTGATCGTGCTGGTCGGGGTACTGATCGTCGTCGTCCAGCGGACGGACCTCGCCTCGGCGGGGCGCGCGCTGACCGCCGCCGCCGCCGTTCTGGCCGGGACCGCGCTGGTCCTGGCACCGTGGGGCGTGCGCCTGTGGCGCGACCTGGACTCCGAGCGGGCCGCCCGGGTGCGCGACGCCGAGCGCGCCGAGATCGCCGCCCACCTGCACGACTCCGTCCTGCAGACGCTGGCGCTCATCCAGCGCAGCAGCGGTGACGCCGCCCAGGTCGCCCGGCTCGCCCGGGCGCAGGAGCGCGACCTGCGCGACTGGCTGTACGGGCCACGGCCCACCGCCGTCGCGACGATCGCCGGCGCCGTGCGCGAGGCGGGTGCCGAGGTCGAGGACCGGCACGGGGTGGCGCTCGAGCTGGTCGTCGTCGGGGACACCCCGATGGACTCCGGCGCGGGGGCGCTCGTCTCCGCCCTGCGCGAGGCGATGCTCAATGCCGTCCGGCACGCCGGCGCGCCGGTGTCGGTGTACGTCGAGGTGGGCCCGGACGGCGTCGAGGCGTTCGTCCGGGACCGTGGGCCGGGCTTCGACCAGGCCACGGTGCCGCCCGACCGGCTCGGCGTCCGGGAGTCGATCATCGGCCGGATGGAGCGCCACGGCGGGTCGGCCCAGGTGCGCAGCGACGCCGACGGGACCGAGGTCCGGCTGCGGCTCCCCCTCGACCAGCACCATGGTGACCAGCGGCAACGCACACGTGAGGTGGCGTCGTGACAGTGCGCATCGTCCTGGTGGACGATCACATGATGTTCCGGAGCGGGGTCCGGTCGGAGCTTGCGACCGACCCGCGGATCGAGGTCGTCGGCGAGGCTGCCGACGTCGAGGAGGCGGTGGCGGTCGTGCACGACCGGCGCCCGGACGTCGTCCTGCTCGACGTCCACCTGCCCGGCGGCCTGTCGCGCCCCGGCGGCCGGGAGGTGCTGCAGCGCTGCGTCGATCTGGTCGCCGCGACCCCGCCCGTGCGGTTCCTGGCGCTGTCGGTGTCGGACGCCGCCGAGGACGTCATCGCCGTCATCCGGGCGGGCGCGCGCGGCTACGTCACGAAGACGATCTCGGGGAAGGACCTGTCGGGGGCGATCCACCGGGTGGCCGACGGTGACGCCGTCTTCTCGCCGCGGCTCGCGGGCTTCGTCCTGGACGCGTTCGGCACGGGGGCCGGGGAGGTCGCGACGGTCGACGAGGAGCTGGACCGGCTCTCGGCCCGGGAGCGGGAGGTGATGCGGCTCATCGCGCGCGGTTACGCCTACAAGGAGGTGGCCAAGGAGCTGTTCATCTCGGTGAAGACGGTCGAGACGCACGTGTCGGCCGTGCTGCGCAAGCTGCAGCTCTCCAGCCGCAACGAGCTGACCCGCTGGGCCGCGGACCGCCGCCTGCTGTGAATCCCGAGGTGGACGAGGCCGTGAATCAGGTCGCGGCGGCTCGGCGGTGGTTGCTTGACTGGCCGCATGCTTCCCTGGGACAGCGAGCTCGCCGGGCGCCTCGACCGCGCCGTCATCACGTCCGAGCTGCTCCGTGGCAACCCGCTCGGTGACCCGCACGAGCGCCCGCTGTGGGTCTACACCCCGCCCGGCTACGACGACGACCCCGGCGCCCGCTGTCCCGCGATCTACGTGATCCAGGGCTACACCGGGCACCTGACGATGTGGGACAACCGACGGGCCTTCCGGCGGACGTTCCCCGAGACCGCCGACGAGGTCTTCGCCTCGGGGCGCGCGCCGGGGTGCGTCGTCGTCTACGTCGACGCGTGGACGGCGTACGGCGGCTCCCAGTTCGTCGACTCCCCGGGCACCGGCCGCTACCACTCCTACCTCTGCGACGAGGTCGTGCCGTGGGTCGACGCCCGCTACCGGACCATTCCCGACCGGCGGTCCCGAGCGATCACCGGCAAGTCGTCGGGCGGCTTCGGTGCGATGATCACCCCGATGCTCCGCCCCGACCTGTTCGGCGCGCTCGCCACCCACGCCGGCGACGCGCTGTACGAGCTGTGCTACGTGCCCGAGTTCGGGCCGGCGGTGCGGTTCCTGCGGGACCACGACCACGACGTCCTCGCCTGGTGGTCGGACTTCCGGTCGCGGACGTCGTTCACCGCGCCCGCCGACGACCTGTTGCTCGGCCTGCTGGGCGTCGCGGCATGCTTCTCCGCCGATGACGACGGGACGCCGCGGCTCCCCTTCGACCCGCGGACGGGCGAGCTGGTGCCCGAGCTGTGGGAGCGCTGGCTCCGCTGGGACCCGGTGCGCATGGTCGACCGGTACGCCGACGCCGTCCGCTCGTGGGAGGCCGTCTGGATCGACGCCGGCACGCGCGACGAGTGGTTCCTGGACGTCGGGGCGCAGGCGTTCCGCGCCGGGCTGGAGCGCGTCGGCGTGCCGGCGGACCGCATCGCGTTCGAGCTGTTCGACGCCGGCCACGGCGGCATCGACTACCGCTACCCGCTGGCCCTGGAGTGGCTGGCGCACCGCCTCGCCCGCTGACGCCGGCCGCCCGCGCGTCTCGCAGGTCCCGTTCCGGAGCGGGCCGGCTGCTGTCACGCTGGAGCCATGATGGGGCGGGGTCGCGTCGGCGGCGCGCTGCGGTCGGGGGCGCGCGTGGTCGCGGGGCCGGCCGTGCGCCGGGCCCGCCGGGAGCTGCAGTGGCGCCGGGTGGGCGGCCGGCGGCTGCGGCTGGGTCGGGCGCCGGCCGCGGGCTTTCCGCACCGGGTCGCCGAGCACGCCACCCCCTTGATGCGCCGCCTGGCCGGGCTCGAGGAACGACTGCAGCGCAACAAGGCGGTGAACCTGCGGCTCGCCGTGCAGCGGATCGACGGGCTCGTCCTGCGGCCGGGGGAGCGGTTCTCGTTCTGGTGGCACGTGGGTGCGCCCACGGCTCGCCGCGGGTATCTGCCCGGGTTGGTGCTGGCCGACGGCCGGCTCACGGAGGGTGTGGGCGGCGGGCTGTGCCAGTTGACCAACCTGCTCTACTGGCTGACGTTGCACACCCCGCTCACCGTGGTCGAGCGCTGGCGGCACACCCACGACGTCTTCCCCAACGCCGGGCGCACCCAGCCGTTCGGCAGCGGCGCCACCTGCGCCTGGCCGGTTCTCGACCTGCAGGTCGAGAACCGGACGACGACGGCGTTCCGGCTCTGTGTCGCGGTGACCGACACGCACCTGACCGGTGCCTGGACGGCCGCCGACGCCGTCCCGACCTGCTACGAGATCTACGAGGCCGCGCACCTGATCACGAACGACCTGCCCGGCGTGTTCGTCCGGCACAACGTCATCCGTCGCCGGGTGCTGGATCCGGACGGCGCGACCGTGGACGACGAACTGGTCGCCGTCAACGACGCCCTGATGCGGTACGCGCCCGTGCTGGAGTCTGCGCCGCCCGAGGCTGATCCGCCGACCTCGGGCTGATCTCCCGACGCGTCGGCCCGGGTCCTCGCGCCGAGGGCGGGGATCACCGGAAGGCGGTGGGCGAAACGTCAGTAGGCTTCGCCGCATGTCCATCGTGTACGAGCTGCTGGTCGTCCTGCACCTGCTCGGGATGGCGGCCGTCGTCGGCGCCTTCTTCGTCGTCCTGCGCCGGCCGCGGTACGTGGAGGCCTTCCTCTACGGCGCCGTCGCCCAGCTGGTGACCGGCCTGGCCCTGCTGGGCATCCGGGAGGCGAAGATCCTGGACGACGAGGACCCGGTGAACCACCCCGCGATCGGCGTGAAGCTGGTGATCGCCCTGATCGTGGCCGGGCTGGCGTGGGTGGCTCGGGGCCGGCGCGAGGCCGTCTCCACGGGGCTGATCCACGCGATCGGCGGGCTCGCCGTCATCAACGTCCTGGTCGCCGTCCTCTGGCTGAACGGCTGACGGCCCGGAACAGCTGCCGCGGCTGACCTGACGGCCTTGCCCGGCTCTGCGGCTTGACCCGCACCCGGCGCCCTTCGGTAGCGTCGCCCGGGCACGGGCGGCTGGGGCTCAGGGGGAGCGCATGGACGGTCCGGATCCGGACGGCGGCAACGCCGCGCTCGCGGGCGCCGAACGCTGGCTCGCCGAGTGGACGTCGTCCGCGAACGCGCGGGCGGACGCCACGCGGCAGCTCGCGGAACGGGTGCGCGAGCTGACCGGCGAGGCCTCCGCGCTCGACGGGGCGGTCCGGGTGACGGTGGCCGGCGACGGGCGAGTCGTGGACCTGCAGCTGGCCGAGCGCGCCGGGCGGCACCCGATGGCCGACGTCGGGCGCGCCGTCCTGGTCGCGATGCGTGCCGCCCAGGCCACCCTGCTCGACCAGGTGCGCGCCGCCGCCGAGGACACCGTCGGCGTGGACTCGGCGGAGGGGCAGGCGGTCACCGCGTCCTTCGCCCGCCGCTTCCCGCGGGCCGACCTGCCGGCGGACGGGCGGTGACGGCGGACCTGCCGACGGGAGCCGGCGGGTACGACGTCCAGCCGCCGCTCCTCGACCGGCACGCCACGGCGTTGGACGACGTCGCGCAGGCCCTCGTGACCGCCGCCGACGCCGCCCGCACCGTGACCTTCGACAGCGACGCCTACGGCGTCTTCTGCCGGGCGATCCCGCTCATGCTCCAGCCGCTGCAGCAGCAGATCAGCGACGCGGTCATCTCGCGCGCGGAGCAGGTGGGCGCCACGGCCGGCGGGGTGCGGGACACGGCGTCCACGTACCGGGACGTCGACGACGCCGCCGCCGCGGACTTCCGACAGCTCGGCGCGCCCCTCGAGCCGGGGGGCTGAGCGGTGTCGGTCGGCGTCAACCCGCTCGTCGTCGCGCGCACCGACGGCAACGCCGGGGCGTGGAGCGGCATCTACCTCGCCGAGGACATCCAGCTGCTGCACCAGGGCGTCGTCGACGGTTCGTGGGTCGACGGGACGCTCGGCGGCGTCGGCGTGGCCCTGGACGCGCTCGGGCTCATCACCGACCCGCTGGGGACGCTCACCGCGTGGGGCGTCGCCTGGCTGATGGAGCACGTCCGGCCGCTCTCCGAGGCGCTGGACGCGCTCGCCGGCGACCCGGCGCAGATCGCGGCGAACGCGCAGACCTGGACGGCGGTGTCCGCCCAGCTGGCGAGCGCGGCCCAGGGCTACGCCGACAGCGCCGGCGCGGACCTGGCGGGCTGGTCCGGAGCGGCCCGGCAGGCCTACCAGCAGCACGTCGACGAGCACGTGGGCGGCCTCGACGCGCTCTCCCGGGCCGCCGCCACGATGGCGAGCATCGTCGAGGGCTCGGGCCAGCTGGTGGCGCTGGTCCGGACGCTGGTGCGCGACGCGATCGCCGAGTTCGTGAGCATCCTCGCCGTCCGGCTGTGGGAGTGGCTCGCCGAGGAGGCCGGCACCCTCGGCATCGGCACCCCCTGGGTGATCGCGCAGGTGTCGGCGCTGGTCGCGAAGTGGGTCGACAAGATCGCGCACTTCTTCCGCGGGCTGGTCAACAGCCTGCGGCAGCTCGGCGGGGTGCTCGCCAAGCTGGCGCACCTGATCGAGAACCTGGCCCGCCGCGGCGTCATCCTGACCCGCGTCGGCAAGGACCACCTGCTGGGCCGCACCGCCAAGGACCTGGACGGTCTGATCAGTCCCGAACGGTTGCGGCACATCCTCAGCGGTGAGGGCGACCCGAAGAACCTCGCCCGGCCGAACCCGGGCGGAGGCCACACGTGGCCCGGCCTGAGCGGCACGAACAAGACCCCGTTCCCCCGGCGCTGGAGCGTGGCTGACGTCAAGCGGTACGTCACCGACATCGTGACCGACCCGTCGTCGCACGTCTTCGGCGGGGGAGCGGGCGGTGGCCCGCTCACTCACGCCGGCAACCCGGCCCGCTACCGGATCTACGGCACCCGGGACGGCGTGCAGCTCCGGATCATCTGGGAGCCTCGCGGCGAGGGTGTCATCTCGGCCTTCCCCGACCCAGGAGTCCCGCATTGACGAACTGGTTGCGACCCGATCCGCTGGAGGACCTCGGCCGGAGCCTGCACGGCACCGTCCCGGCACCCGTCGCCGAGCTGTTCGACGACTTCGTCGGGCACGGTGAGGGCACCCTGGCGCTGGAGCAGCTCTTCGACGACCTGGACGACCAGGCGGTCCGCATCCCGGAGTGGTTGGCGACGAAGATCGTCGCTGCCGCGCAGGAGTACGGCGTCACCCGGTTCAGCCCGGAGCAGGTGTACGCCCTCGTCGACGGCTGAGCCGACCGCCCGACGGCTGAGCCGACCGCCCGACGGCTGAGCCGACCGCCCGGCGTCGCCGGGCCGGGCCGTCGCCGACGAGCGCCGTCACGCCGTCGGGACGACCTGGAACACCTCGGCGAGCCGGCCGTCGGGCATGCCCGCGGCCTGCGCCGTCCGCTCGCCCCAGGTGCGCAGCATGCCCTCCAGGTCCTCCACGTGGCTGATCTGGCTGCGGTGGGACCGCAGCGCCTCCAGCTTGCGCTCGAACGTGTCGGTGATGTCGACGGCGTGGGCGGCGCCCGGGTGCGCCATGACCCAGGTCTCCCGCACGGTCCACGGCTCCAGGCCCTCGGTGGACAGCAGTTCGGGGTAGGAGAACGGGTTGCGCGCCGCCGGGTAGATCGCCCGGATGGCGGCCTCGCCCGCCGCCAGGTGGTCGGGGTGGCTCGCCTGGATCCGCTCCCAGTTGCGCTCGGCCGACGGGATGAGCATGCGGTCCGGCCGCACCTGCCGGATCACCCGGACGATCTCGCGCTGGAGCTCGTGCGTCGGGTCCAGCCAGCCGTCGCGGAACCCGTCGAGGAACCGGACGTCGGTCACGCCGACCGCCTTGGCGGCCGCCCGCTGCTCGGACTCCCGGATCGCCGGCATCTCCTCGCGCGGGGTGTCGTCGAACCCGCCCTGGTCGCCCCGGGTGCAGATCAGGTATGTGACCTGCGTGCCGGCCGCCGTCCAGGTCGCGACGGTCCCGGCGGCGCCGAAGTCCAGGTCGTCGGGGTGCGCGGCCACGGCCAGGACACGTCTCACCTGAGAGTCATCGAGGGGCATGGGCACCGATCGTAGGCTGAGCGGCCCCGCCGGTCGCGTCGGAGGGGCCCTCGACCGGCCCGGACGGCGTGGCGAACTGGGTGCGGTACAGCTCCGCGTACCGGCCGTCGGCGGCGAGCAGCTCGTCGTGGCGCCCCCGCTCGATCACCCGGCCGCCCTCCAGGACGAGGATCTGGTGCGCGGCCCGGACCGTCGACAGCCGGTGCGCGATGACCACCGCCGTCCGGCCCGCCAGCGCCTCGGCGAGCGCCGCCTGCACGGCCGCCTCGGACGTCGAGTCCAGGTGCGCCGTCGCCTCGTCCAGGATGACGACCCGCTGGTTGGCCAGCAGCAGCCGGGCGATGGTCAGCCGTTGCCGCTCACCGCCCGAGAGCCGGTAGCCGCGCTCGCCGACGACGGTCTCCAGCTGGTCCGGCAGGGCCGCGACGACGCCGTCCAGCCGGGAGCGGCGCAGCGCGTCCCAGATCTGCTCGTCGCTCGCGTCGGGCGCGGCGAGCAGCAGGTTCGCCCGGACCGTCTCGTGGAAGAGGTGCCCGTCCTGCGTGACCAGGCCGACCGTGCGCCGGATCGAGTCCGCCGTCAGGTCGCGGACGTCGATCCCGCCCAGCCGGACGGCGCCCGCGTCGACGTCGTACAGCCGCGGCAGCAGCTGCGCGATCGTGGACTTGCCCGCACCCGACGACCCGACGAGCGCCACCATCTGCCCCGGCTCCGCCCGGAACGAGACGCCGTGGAGCACCTCGACGCCGCCGCGGGTGTCGAGGGTGGCGACGTCCTCGAGGGAGGCCAGCGACACCTTGTCGGCCGCCGGGTAGCTGAACCGGACGTCGTCCAGCTCGACGGCGACGCCGCCGCCGACGGGGAGCGCGCGGGCGTCGGGGCGGTCGGCGATCAGCGGTTCCAGGTCGAGGACCTCGAAGACCCGGTCGAAGCTGACGAGCGCGCTCATCACCTCGACCCGGGCGCTGGCCAGCGCCGTCAGGGGCGCGTAGAGGCGGGTCAGGAGCAGGGCCAGCGCGACGACGTCGCCCGCGGCCAGCGTGCCGCGCAGCGCGTAGAACCCGCCCACCCCGTAGACCAGCGCCAGCGCCAGCGCCGAGACCAGTGTCAGCGCGCTGATGAACACCCACTGGACCAGGGCGCTGCGCACCCCGATGTCCCGCACCCGCGCCGCCCGCCGGGTGAACTCGGCGGACTCGTGGTCCGGGCGGCCGAAGAGCTTGATCAGGGTCGCGCCGGGAGCCGAGAACCGCTCGGTCATCTGGGTGCTCATCGCGGCGTTGTGGTCGGCCGCCTCCCGCTGGAGCCGGGCGAGCAGGCCGCCCATCCTGCGGGCCGGGACGACGAACACCGGCAGCAGGAGCAGGGCCAGCAGGGTGACCTGCCACGACAGCCGCACCATGACCACGAGCGTCAGGGCGAGCATCACCAGGTTGCCGACGACGCCGGACAGGGTGTCGCTGAAGGCGCGCTGGGCGCCGATGACGTCGCTGTTGAGGCGGCTGACGAGGGCGCCGGTGCGGGTCCGGGTGAAGAACGCCACGGGCATCCGCTGCACGTGGTCGAAGACGGCGGTGCGCAGCTGCAGGATCAGGCCCTCGCCGATGCTGGCCGACAGCCACCGGGTGACCAGGCCGCCGCCGGTCTCCAGGACCGCGATCCCGGCGATCAGGAGGGCGAGCCGGACGACGACCCCCTGCGGGCGGCCGGACACGATCGCGTCGACCACCTGCCCCGCCAGCACCGGCGTCGCCACGGCGAGCACCGCCCCGATGACGCTGGACGCGAGGAAGAAGCCCAGCCGCCGCCGATGGGGGCGGGCGAAGGCGACGATGCGGCGCAGCGTCGCCGCCGAGAACCCGCGCCGCTCCTGCCGGGCCGTCATGGCCCTGTGGAGCGATGTCCAGGCGGTGACCTCCATGCTCATGCCCGAGACGCTACGACCTGGAGCGCACTTGAACACAACCCGTGCGGGGTACGGGCTGGGTAGGGGTGACCCCAGGGGCGGCTCAGGGGCTCCCCGGATGGGCGGCGCCCCCCGTTCGGGCGGAGGATCTTCTCAGCGCGGTCGATCGCCGACCGCAGGCCGGGGGACCGGCGGGCAGCGAGGAGCGGTGCGATGAACAGCATCCAGCAGGCGTTCGCGGGACAGGGTCTGATCCGGCCTCGGCGCACCCGGGTGTTCGGTGGCGTGTGCGCGGGACTGGGACGGCGGTTCGGGCTCGACCCGTGGCTCGCCCGCCTGCTCTTCGTCGTCGTCCTGATGGTCCTGCCGGGCAGCCAGATCCTGGTCTACCCCATCCTCTGGATCCTCATGCCGTCGGAGTGAGCGGCCGGCCCGGGGCGCACGGCCCCGGGCCGGGGCGGGCTCAGCGCAGCAGGGCGAGCCCGATCCCGGCGCACGCCGCGGCCCAGAGCGCGCTGGCGAACGTGCCGATGATGAACCGCTCGGCCACGCCCGACTGGTCGGCCTGCCCGGCGCCGCGCAGCTCGGGGTAGCGGCCGAGGCCCTTGACGACGAGCACGAGCGCCAGCCCCTCCGGCCAGCGGGCCAGGAGCGTCGTGGTGACGGCGACCCGCTCGAGGGCGCCGATCCAGGCGCCGCCGGTGAGGACCGTCGTCCGGGCGGGGCCCTGCGGGGCGGCCAGGGTGCCCCGGTCCGCGAGCCGCAGGAGCGCCTTGGCCACCGGGCCGCCGGCGGCCACCGCCGTCAGGACGGCGAGGGCTGCCGCGAGCCGCCGCTCCACCGTGCCGTGGCCCTCGCCCGCGACCGCGAACCATGCCGTCAGCCCGAGGACCAGCAGCGACAGCGCCAGCACGGCGCCCGCCCGGAGCCGGAACCGGTTGACGACAGGCAGTTCCCGCCAGAACGGCACTGACGACAGGCTCAGCGCGCCCAGCAGGATCAGGGCGGCCGGCGTCACGCCGT
>Ga0302321_100000998_pt1 | contig 24278 bp, 21 predicted proteins | sample Fen_T0_1_FD_202505 | JGI IMG/M metagenome (GOLD analysis project Ga0302321, IMG submission 202505) | Peat permafrost microbial communities from Stordalen Mire near Abisko, Sweden - Fen_T0_1 | ecosystem: Environmental > Terrestrial > Soil > Wetlands > Permafrost | place: Sweden: Abisko...
TGCGCCACAAAAAATTCTATGATCCGCCCAAGGTCATATTGCCCCGCGCGGAATTCATCGAGCAATTGCGACGCGTCTTTGGCATTAAAAGATAGAGCATCGCCAGCCTTATTTAAGGCAACGGTCTGGCCTTCCCGTTCGGCCGGCTTTGGCGGGTGCGCTTTTGACTTCAAAGGTGGTTATCGTTTTAGGCCTGAGCTGACTTGCTGAGCCTTAAGCTAAAATTATCCTCCGCTCAGTCTGAATGTCAACCACACCGCCGGGGAGATGGTAGCGTTGAGGCGTCCGAGCTTCAGGCCGATCACCTGCGCTCAGAATTGAATTGAACCATGACAGAAAAGGGGCAAACCCCGTGCCGATCCCCGACGATACCCTTGTCCCGCAAAGGAGTGATGGTGCCAGCGAGTGGAATCGAACCACTGACCTCGGGCTTATGAGTCCCACGCTCTAACCAACTGAGCTACGCTGGCCACCGAAACGGTCTACTATTCTGCGGACATTTTTGCTTCTGTCAAACCGGGAATTTAGCGAATCTTCCGCCGTGAACAAGCTTCCGCGTGATTTTTACGACCGCGACACCACCCTGGTCGCGCAGGAACTGCTCGGGAAATGGCTGGTCCACCGCGTCAACGGCCTTGATTTCATTGGGAAAATCGTCGAAACCGAAGCGTATCTTGGCCCGCACGATCTCGCGTCGCACTCGTCCAAAGGCCTCACCGAACGCACCCGGATCATGTTTGGTCCGCCCGGCCATGCTTATGTGTATCTGATTTACGGGGTCCACCATTGCATGAACGTGGTGACGGAACACGCCGGACACGGGGCGGCGGTTTTACTACGCGCAGTCGAGCCGGTGAAAAATCTGGCCGGCCGCACGCAGGGGCCGGGGTTGCTCTGCCGCGCGCTGGACATTGACCGGCGCCTAAACGCGCATGATCTCTTAAGCGACGATTTTTTTCTGGCCGCACCGGACGACGGCGAAAAAATCAGGATTGCCAGGGGGCCGCGCATTGGCGTGGACTACGCCGGCCATTGGGCGAAACGGCGGCTGCGGTTTTATATCAAAGGCAATCCCTTTGTATCGCGCCCGGCCGGGTAAGCGACGCGGCCAGTGCGAGGGGCGACCTGCCAGCACCAAAAAAAAGGTCGACCCGGTGGGGTTAAAATGGGCTTTGTTTTGGGTTTTTTCGGGTTCGAATTGCGTTAAAATTGGGTTTGATGGGGGAGCTTAATGGGGTCTTATTGGGTTTGTTTTCAACTTTTCGTTTTTCGTAAAATCATCGTATTGCATTTAGATGTAGCTGCTTAACATCGAAAATAATTTGGGTTCGTTTCGCCAATTTTAATCTTTCTGCGGAACCCTCCAAGGTTGGATGAACCGGGTGGGTGTTTCCGTTCCGGCGGCGCGGCGGCAGGAACGACTTGGCAGCTGAATTTCTGAAATTTTTAAGGTTCGGTCGTTCACGGTCAAAGGACGGTGGAGGATTTTCATCAATGCTCTCATTTGCGGCCTCACTTCGACAAAGGCAGCGCCAAAAATGGCCGGTTCGAACGGTTAAAATGGCGTTATTTGCCTTAAAATTGGGTTCGTTTTGGGTTTGTTTGGGTTCGATTTGGGTTCGTTTTTGACCCTGTGCTGCTCGAGAAATAATCGCATGTTGTTTAAATGCAGACACTTGAAAAAATGCCAAATTGGGTTCGTTTCGCCAATTTGCCTGTTTGCGGAAAACTCCAAGGATCGATGGATGGGAAAGTTGTTCCCGTGCCGGTGGCGGGGGTGATGCTGGTCCGGCTGGGAATCTGAGTTTCTGTAACATTTAAGTTTCTGCTTTTCATGGTCAAAGGATGATGGAGCATTTCCAGCAATGCTCTCGTCGTGCCATGCGTGGCACCAGACAGACAAAAGTGAATAGGTCCCGGTTTGCGGGCTGGGGCAGAATTCTGCCTCGTCTGCTTTTCTAAACCGGCTTGGCGTATTTGTCAAATAATTGTTGCGACAATTTTACCGGTGGTTTTCATGGGGAGCAAAAAGACCAATAAGTCAGGGGGTGCCCGCTTTGAGGGGGGCGAGATGGAAGGCGAGAGAACGTCTGGCCAAGCCGGTGGTTTCGGACCGGCGGACGTTGCTGCGGCCGAGGACGGCGGGAGGCAATTGCCCGCCCTTGCCATCGTCCCTCCAGGACGAAATATTCTCGTCCACATGACCAGACACTGGCGTGTCTGGCTTAAATCGAAGGTCGCTCCGCGACTGTTTTCCGTTTGTCCTGGAGGGACGACAGGTGAGTTACCAAAGATATTTCTCATCGTATTCCACCAAAACCAATCCAAATCCTAGTGGCATTGGCTGGGGACGGGCACCACACGGCCGGATAGTACCCTTGCCCCGACCAAAGCGGCGGAGGGCCGCCGCACTCCAGGACGCTGGCGCGCGGCGTCACAAGCCGGGCGAAGGCGGTGCGTCCGGGAGCGCGGCGGACTGCCAAAAAACGCACGTTCGCCCAAACCAAATCCTAGTGGCATTGGCCGAGGACGGCCGCGCTCCGGGCCGGCAGTTCGAGGGGGCGGTGAAAGATGCTTTTACCTTGCGCCAGTGCACGGGGTGATAAATGCTCATTCCATTATGCGTGCCGAAACCATTGCCCGTCTGGTGGGCGTTGCCCTCCTCCTGTTCATCCTCGCCATTGCGGCCTCCTCCAGCAGTTTTGTGGTGGAACCGGGCTTTCGCGGGGTGGAGGTGACGCTGGGCAAGGTGTCGCCGGTGTTCAAGTCGGAAGGCTTTGGCTGGAAGACCCCCTTCATCACGCACATCATCCCGGTGACGATCCGCCAGCAGACGCGCGAGGTCATGGCGGACTGTTATTCTTCGGATTTGCAGCAGGTGAAGACGGAACTGCGCGTGCTGTATCGGGTGCCGGAAGCCTCCATTGTCCAGATTTACCAGGGCTATGCGGGTGATCCGTTTGACAGCCTGATCGCGCCGCGCGTGCAGGAAGCCTTGAAGGAAGTCACCGCCATGCAGAGCGCGGAACAGATCGTGAAAAACCGCGAAGACATCAAAACGAAGGCGCTGGCCGGGGTGCGCCAGAAAATTGGCACGCTGTTGATCGTGGAGGACGTGGTCATCCAAAACATTGATCTCTCCAAGGAATTGGAGGCGGCGATCGAAGCGAAAATGGTGCAGGAACAGGAAGCCGCCAAGGCCAAGTTCACGCAGGTGAAAGCGCAGATCGAGGCGGACACGGTGGTCATCAAAGCGAAGGGCGACGCAGAATCCATCAAGATTCGCGGCGAGGCGCTGAAGCAGACGCCCGCGTTCATTGATTTGCAGATCGTGGAAAAATGGGACGGCAAGGCGCCGCTCTATGTCGGCGGCGCGGCCGGGGGCGGGGTGAACATGCTGCTGCCGGCGGTGGACCTGAAAAACAAATAACGCGCGGTCAGACCATGAATCCGAGATACGCTTTTGCTTTCAAGCTGCTGGGGGCGCTACTGCTGGTGGCCGGTTTGGCGGCGCTGTTTCCGCCGGTGCTGAAGTTTGTGGAAATGGGGGCGCGCGAACTGCGGTATTTTTGGTGGTTAATCCTGCTGCTGGCGCTGGCGGCGTGGCTCATCTGGGGGCTCGGCGGGAGGAAGAAATAAACCTAGAAAAAGCAGTTCAAACGCGGAAAAACAAGGGTGAACACGGATAAGACTTGCAGACCGACAGAGGATCACCCGCAGGGTGAATGGATCACCTGGCCAAAATTGGTTATCCGCTGTTTTCGATAGAATCGGCGATCAAGAGATTTGAACAGCGTGAAGTTTTGGGACGGAAACTTGAGCCGATGTCGCTCCTACGGAGCTAAAAAAATCAAAGGGGACGTTCCAACTACAAATATATCGCCCCTGACGGGGCTGCCTGACCGTTGCCACAGCACGCGCACATCCTTGGCACCTTGGAAAATTGGCTGGCCAAACCTATTTTTCCTGTGTAAACTCCGCCTACCGGCATTGCCCGCATTCAATGCCGGTAGGCGATGTTTTTGTTTTTGATGCGATTTAAGTCGAGGTGGTTACTAACGTCAAACCGGTGGTGTTATCGTCACTCATCGTCAGCCAGGGTGGCGGGGCTCCTTGCTCGGGCTCAGCCAATGATTCCCTCCGACCAGTTCTCGAAAACTGAAATTCAAATCTGTATTCCATCGAAAACAGCGAAGAACCTTAAAAATCCGGGTTTATCCGTGGTTTATGACTTCTTTGGCTGGCTTCAACCTGCCGTTTTTAGGATAAAAAATGCGGCGGGAATTGCTCCCGCCGCACGTTCAAAAAAACTCAAACCGCCGGCTTACGCCTTCTCGGCGCCGGGGATTTCCTTGCGCGACTGCACCACGAGATCCACCAGGCCGTATTTTCTGGCTTCCTCGGCGCTCATGAAATTATCGCGGTCACAATCCTTTTCGACCTGGGCAACCGTCTGGCCGGAGTGCTTGGAAAGGATGCCGTTCAGGGTGTTTTTCAGCTTGAGCATGTGTTTCACGCGGATTTCCACGTCGCTGGCCTGGCCTTCGGCCCCGCCGAGCACCTGATGGATCATGATGTTGGAATTGGGCAGCGCATAGCGTTTGCCCTTCGTGCCGGCGCAGAGCAGCACGGCGCCCATGCTGGCCGCCTGGCCGATGCAGTAGGTGTTCACGTCGCACGTCATGTATTGCATGGTGTCGTAAATCGCCAGCCCGGCCGAGACGCTGCCGCCGGGGGAGTTGATATAGAAATGGATGTCCTTCTTGGGGTCGCTCATCTGAAGAAACAGCAACTGGGCGACGATGACATTGGCCACGTTGTCGTCCACCGGCGTGCCGAGAAAAACAATGCGGTCCACGAGCAGCCGGGAGTAAATATCCCAACTGCGCTCGCCGCGCGCCGTCTGCTCCACCACGATCGGAACTAGAAAGTTATTCATGCGAAATAACTACCCCATTTTTGCGGCAAGTAAAGGCGCGAAAAAATGGGGGCCGGGCACGGGCGGGCAGGGACGGAGGGATGGTGAATCCGGCAGGGGGCCGGAACACGTTTCAAGCATCCAGGCAGCGGCGGACAATTTCCAGCAACTGACGAGGCAGGGCGGGTTTCTGGAGGAAATCCTGCCCGGGCTGCAAATCCAGTTCGTGGCCGGCGATGTCGGCACTGTAGCCGCTGGTGAACACGACGCGGAGGGCAGGCTTTTGCGCGCGCAAGCGGGCGGCCAGATCGCGCCCGCTGACGCCTTCGGGCATCATGATGTCGGTGAAGAGCAACTGAATCCGGTCGCCGTGCTGCTCCCAGAGCTTGAGCGCCTCCACGCCGTTGGCGGCGGCCAGCACCTGGTACCCCGCCCGTTCCAGCACGACCTGGGTCAAACGGCGGACCACGGGCTCATCTTCCACCAGCAGGATGGTTTCCGTGCCGCCGCTGGGGGCGGGTTTGGCGGGAGCTTCGGAACGGGCGAGATCCGCAACTTCACCGGCCCGCAGAAAGACTTCAAACGTGGTTCCCTGGCCAACCTGGCTGGCCACCGTGAGCGTGCCCCCATGCTGCTTGACGATGCCGAACACGGTGGCCAAGCCGAGGCCCGTGCCTTTGCCGGGTTCCTTGGTGGTGAAGAACGGCTCAAAGATGCGGGCCATGACTTCCGGAGACATGCCCGTACCCGTATCCGTGACGCGAACGCTGACGTACCGGCCGGGCACGGCGTCGGAAAGCGCGGCGGCTTCCGCGGCCGTAAACGTCTTCTCGGTGGTCTCGATGGTGAGCCGGCCACCGGCCGGCATGGCATCGCGGGCGTTGACCACGAGGTTGAGCAGCACCTGGTCGAGCAAGCCGGGATCCGCGCGGGTGGGCAACGCGAGCGGATGCAGGCTGAGCTGCAAGCGCACATCCTCGCCCAAAATGCGCCGCAGCATCTTGCCCAGGTTGGTGACGACGTCATTCAAATCCACGGTAAACACTTGCATCACCTGGCGGCGGCTGAACGCGAGCAACTGGCGGGTGAGGTTGGCCGCCCGCAGGGCGTCGGCCTTGATTTCGTCAAAGGCGACCCGCGTTTCCGGCAGCAAGTTTGTGCCCGAGGTCGCGAGTTCGATCTGCATCATGACGGCGGCGAGAATGTTGTTGAAGTCGTGGGCGACGCCGCCCGCCAACTGGCCGATGGCCTCCATCTTCTGCGACTGGCGGAGCTGGGCTTCCAGTTGCCGCTGCTGGGTGATATCGCGAAACACCCAGATGCGCCCGAAGAGCTTGCCGGTCTTGTCGCGGACGGGGGCGGAGGTGCGGTCCAGCACGGTGCCGTCCTTCAACCCGATGACATCGCGACCGATCTCGTCGGGATGAGCATTGAGATAGGTAATCCGGTCCACAAATTGTCCGGGGTCGCTGGTCTGCCGGGTAACATATTGAATCTGGGCGGCGTCGCTGTCATTGGCGGCGATCTCCGGCGGAATTTTCCACAGCTCAAGGACGCGCCGGTTCTGGAGAATTTTCCGGCCTTGGTTATCGACCACCAGCACGCCATCGAGGGAGGATTCCACCTGGGCCTCAAAGAAGGCGGTGCGCCAGCGCAGTTCGGCCTCCGCCTGCCGCCGTTCCTGTTCGCGCCGGCTGACTTCCATGGCAAAGGAAATATCCTGCGCCAGCTCATCCAGCAGGCGCAGTTCTTGCGTGTCAAAAAAGTCCGGCGCGCCCGCGTAAAGATTAAAAACGCCCACCACCTGCCCGTTCACTTTGAGCGGAAAGGCGCCGGCGGCCCGATAGCCGCGCCGCAAGGCTTCATCCCGCCACGGCAAATAGAGCGGGTCATGGGCGATGTCGTTACAGAGGCCATGTTCGCCGGACTGGAAACAACGGGCGGTCGGGCCGCCGGCGTGGGCCGGATCCGACAAATGAATCTTCGCCAAATTGGTATACCCCTCCACCACGCCGCTGGCGGCGACGGGGGTCAATTCCCGGGTCGCGGCGTTGAAGAGGCCGACCCAGGCCATCTGAAACTTGCCCTTTTCAACGGCAATGCGGCAGGCGGCCGCCAGCATGGCCAACGGGTCTTGCTCGCGCACGATGGTCTGGTTGATGTCGCTGAGCACCGAATAAATGCGATTGAGCTGCTGAATGCGCAGCTCGGCCTGTTTGTATGAGGTGATGTCTTCGTAAAAGAGGATGATGCCGCCGATGGTGGCATCCGCCCGGTGCCACGGGCGGACTTCCCAGCGAATCCAGTCGGTGCGGCCGTCGGCACGGAGAAACGGCTCGGCATCGCATTTCTCGACGGCGCCGGCCAGACAACGCTGATGCACATCCTTCCACACCTGGGGGATATCCGGCACGACCTCGTAATGACAGCGACCGATGTAAGACCGGTCCTGGAACTGGTTGTTTTCCAGCCAGCGCTGGCTGGCCACGAGATACCGCATGTCGCGATCGAACATGGCCACGGCCGCCGGACTATATTCGGCATAGAGCCGCAGTTGTTCTTCGCGTTCCCGCAGCATGGCTTCGGCCTGCTTGCGTTCGGTGACGTCCTGAAACGAGCCGCGCACTTTCACCACCTTGCCCTCGGCCAGGAGGGGCCGGCCAATCGTGCGAATCCATTTGAGATTGCCTTTCGCCGTGCGCAGTTCCAGCTCCAAATCATAGGGCTGGCCCGTTTCGACCGCTTGTTTTAAAGCCGCTTCAATCCGGGCCCGGGAGTCATTCGAATAGAAGCTCAGTGCAAATTCCACATTGGCTGCCTGTCCCGGTTCGAGATCATGAATGCGCGCCACTTCGGCGGTCCACGTTCCCCGGCCGGTGGCGGGGTCGAACTCCCAGCCGCCGACATGGGCAATGCGGCCGGTCTCCTGCAAAATGGCTTCGTGATGCCGCAAGGCTTCTTCGGTGAGTTGCCGGGCGGTGGTTTCCAGCACCACGCCACGCATCCGCACGGGCTGACCGGCTTCGTTGAAGGCGTATTCCCCGAGCGCCTCGACCCAATGAATACTTTCATCGGGCCAAACCACGCGGAATTCACGGCGGAAGGGGGCCCGCGCGGCGAGACAGCGGGCCAGTTCGGCTTCAATGTCCGACAAATCAGCGGGCAGCACACGCCGGGCAAACGACTCATAAGTGCCGTCAAATTCACCCGGGCGAAACCCCCACAAGGCTTCATGCCCGCGCGACCAAGTGATGCGTTTGAGCGGCAGATCCCAATCAAACGTGCCCAAATGCGCGGCCTCCGCCGCCAGCCGCCAGCGGGTCTCGCTTTCGGCGAGTTCCCGGGTGCGTTGCCTGACCTGACGGGCCAGCGTCCAGTTCCAGCCGAGGAGCAGCGCCAGCAGCGCGGCACTGCCGAGGGCAATATATCCGAAGCTTCGCCAGTACGACGGTCCCGCGACAGTTTGGCCGAGCCATTTTTCCTCGATCCGTTTGTAGGCGACCGCCGGTATGGCGGCAAACCCCTGCTCCAGCTGCTGGCGCAAGCTGACGTTGCCCTTTTTCACCGCCCGGTGAAACTCCCCGACATTGATCGGCGCCGACATCCGGAACTCCTCCGCCAGCCCCAGCTTATTCAAAAAATAAAGCGCCGGCGGCTGGTCCACGACAAAGACATTTACTTTGCGCTCCTTGGCCGCCGTGACAATGGCCTCGTAACTGTTGAACAGCAGCACGGAAGCCGCGCCGCTCTGGTAGAGCAACTCCACCACCGCATCCCCGTCCTTCGCCGCCACGGGAAAGTTTTTAACCGAAGCCACATCGGTGATGCCGGAAATGGCCTCTCGAAAGAAGATGCGCACCTCAATCTGGGCGTAGGATGGCGTAAAATCCAAGTAAGCGGCCCGTTCATCGGTCTTGAAAGCGGTGTCAATAACGTCGAATTCCCCGGCACGCATCCGCCGCTGCGCCTCGCCCCAATCCATGCCAAAAAGCGCGACCTTGATCCCGGTCTGGTGCTCCCAAAGCCGCCATTGATCAATGAGCATGCCTTGCAAGTTTCCGGCCGCATCTTTGAAAACGTACGGCGGGTAGTTGTCATCGAGCACCACCCGAATCACCGGCGCTGAAGGGGCCGACCAACTCAACACAGGCAAGGCCAATAACATCCCGATCGCGAAGCAAAAAACAGCCTGGTGCGCCCAGAGCCGCGCCGGATTCAAGCCTGAAAAAAAACCACCCGTGCGTCGCTGGTGGTGCGCCGCCGGTCGTACCGCCTGCGCCTTTGCGCCTGCATGCAAAATTGCGGAAAGGATCTTAATCGCATCTCCCATACAACTCCTGGTTCAGGGTGGCTGAGACCGCGACTCAAAATTAACGAATCAGACGATAAGTGTCCACCGGTATAACAGTGAGTCGGCACCCCCGGCGCAAGGCGGCAGGCGTTGGCGGAACGAATCTTTGATTTTTTCAGGGCCTTCGCTACCTTTCCGGCATGGGTGAACTTGATCAGCAACTCGATACGTTTCTCCGCCAGCGGCCGAAACTCGGCAAAGGCGTTTATATCGCCAAGAACGCCACGGTCATTGGCGCGGTCACGCTGGGCGCACAAGCCAGCGTCTGGTATGGCGCGGTGCTGCGCGGCGACATCAACCGGATTGTCGTCGGCCACCACTCCAACGTGCAGGACAACGCGGTGCTGCACCTGGCCGACAATTTTCCGTGCATCCTGGGCAACTGGGTGACGGTGGGCCACAGCGCGGTCGTGCATGCCTGCAAGGTGGGCGATGAAGTGCTGGTGGGCATGGGGGCGGTGATTTTGGACGGCGCGGTGATCGGCAAGCAGTCGATCATCGGCGCCAAGGCGCTGGTGACGCAGGGAACGAAGATTCCGCCCGGCTCACTGGTGCTCGGAGCCCCGGCCAAGGTGGTCCGCAAGCTCACGAAGGAAGAGCGCGCCGGACTGAAGTGGTGGGCACAGAAGTACGTGGACAACAGGGCGTATTGCCTCAAGCACCAGATCAACGTCGGCGCGCCGCTGCCGAGCTGAATGAGCTGGCGGCCGACCCCGGCAGCACGTCGGTTTTCGGCGCTGCCCGCGTGAGTTTCCACGGCCAGCCTGGTCGGTTGGAATATGAAAACGATTGAGTCCTGGGTGCTCCGCGTGACCGACGCGGATGCCTGCTGGTACGGCTGCAACTGGATGCGCCCGGCCAAAACCATGCACATCGGCTTCTGGCGCATTGTGTTCAGCAGTCTTTTACTCGGGCAGCCTGGTTTCCTGCTGGGCGTCGGGATGATTTATTGGGTTTTTGGTCGGGTATCGTGGCAGACCGCCTTGTTGTTCTTCGGGCTGGCATTTTTCACGGAGCTGTTGCTCCATTGGTTTTGGGCAAAGGTCTGGAACCGCCGGGCGGCCGCGCTGCGCAAACACTTCGGTTAACGCGTATTAGCCCGCGCTGACTGCTTGGCGGTTGACTTTTCCGTGCCAGCAGGAAGATTACGTGTTGATATTCATATGCTGACTGAAGCTGAAGCCATTCGCGCCATGCGCCGACATTTGGAAGGACGGTTCCCAAAGATTTGCCCCAATTGCCAGCGACGATATGCCTCGCTTCAGGAGTATGTACAAGCCACCCAACCAATTGGGGAGACGTTTTCGTATGACGCCGAATTGGGTAATTGGAATCCTGCCAAACCCATCGGCACGGTGGCGCTGGCGAACTGCCCATGCGGAACCACTCTCGCGCTGACCTCGGAGGGTCTGCCATTGCCCCAATTGGCGCAACTGCTCGAATGGGCCCGGATTGAAACCGAACGGCGGGGCATAACCCTGCAAGCGCTGCTGCGACAGGCGCGGCATGAAATCCGCCGGCAAGCGCTGGCCGGAGTGGAACAACCGGCCGAGATGCCGTGATTCCCGGCGGGCGGGGAATTTTTTAACAAATTTGTCACTGGATCGTCACCCGGTTGTAACGGGAATGAAATTGTGTGGCGTGGCGCCGCATGTCATCCTGCCATGGTGAAACCACGAATCTTAGTTGTGGATGACGAACCGGAAGCGGTGGAACTGCTGGAGTTCAACCTGAAACAGGCGGGCTATGCGGTCGTCACCGCCGCCGACGGCGCAGAAGCGCTGAAGAAAGCCCGCAGCCAAACCCCCGAGCTCATCATTCTGGATGTGATGCTGCCGGAAATGGACGGTTTTGAAATTTGCAAGGCGCTGCGGCTGGAGGCGGCGACGGCGAAGGTGCCCATCATCATGCTCACGGCCAAGGCGGCGGAAATTGACCGGGTGCTGGGGCTGGAACTGGGCGCGGACGACTATCTGACGAAGCCGTTCAGCGTGCGCGAACTGCTGTTGCGCGTCAAAAAAATGCTGGTGCGCTCGGCCACGGAGGAAAAACCCCGGGAACAACTGCGCTTCGGCGACCTGCTGATTGATTTACCGCGCCATCTGGCGACGTGGAAAAACAAGCCCATTGAGCTGACGGCCACGGAGTTCAAGCTGCTCACCGTGCTGGCGCAACGCGCGGGCCGGGTGCAATCGCGCGACCAACTGCTCCGCGATGTGTGGGAATACGACAGTCTTATTGACACGCGCACGGTGGATACGCACATGCGGCGGCTGCGCGAAAAAATCGGCCTGGCGGCCAAGCATCTGGACACGGTGCGCGGCGTGGGCTACCGGTTCGTGGAATAACCCGATGACCGCCGCCCACCGCACCCTTCACTTCCGCCGGCCGGCGGCATCCCCCCTGTTTTCCCCATGTGGTTCGCGCTGACATTGATGCTGACGGTGGCGCTCGTCGGCCTCCATTTCCGGTGGCGGGCGATTTTTAACGCGCAGAAAAACCAGCGGGCAACGGAGATTGAAACCTCCCAGCGGCGGCAGCAGCAGACGTCGCTGGACGTCCAGGCGCAACAGCAGGTGTTGTTCAATTCGATGCTCGAAGGCCTGTTGCTGCTGGACCGGCAGCGGAAAATCACGCTGGCCAACCGCGCGTTTCAAACCCTGTTCGGCCTCAAGGCCGAACTGCGCGGCAAGACCATCATGGAGGCGCTGCGCTCGCACGAACTGGCGGCCCTGGTGGAGCGCGCGGAACAGGAACAGCAGGTCTTCAATTACGAGCTCAAGCTGACGGACTTGAACGAGCGGTGGGTGCAAGTGAACGCCGCGGTGATCACCAACTCCACCGGCGGCCGCGAGGGAACGATCCTGGTTTTCCATGATCTGACCCGGCTCAAGCAACTGGAGCGGCAGCGCGAGGAATTTGTCGGGAACGTCAGCCATGAGCTGCGGACGCCGCTCTCGCTGATCAAAGGCTATGTGGAAACCCTGCTGGACGGCGCCCGCAACAATCCGGAAGTGGCGGAGCGTTTTCTCAAAATCATCGAGCGCAACACCCACCGACTGGACCTGCTCATCCAGGATTTGCTGACGATTTCCGCGCTGGAATCCGGCCGGCTGAAGCTGGACCTGCAACCGGTGAACCTGCGCGCGCTGACGGAGAAAGTCTTCAACGACCTGCATTCCAAGGCGGAAGGCCGGAACGTGCGACTGGTCTGCGAACTGGCCGACCTGACGGCGCAAGCCGACATCAACCGGCTGGATCAAATCTTCGCCAATCTGGTGGACAACGCCATCAAGTACGGCCGCACCGGCGGCGCGGTGACGGTGGGCGGCCGGAAAACGGAGGAGGGCCGGATAGAATTGCTGGTGCGGGACGACGGGCCGGGCATTCCGACGGAAGCGCTGGAGCGGGTGTTTGAACGGTTTTACCGGGTGGACAAGGCGCGCTCGCGCGACCAGGGCGGCACCGGTCTGGGCCTGGCCATTGTCAAACACCTGGTGCAGAGCCACGGCGGCAAAGTCTGGGTGAAAAGCGAATCCGGCAAGGGGGCGACGTTTTACTTCACGCTGCCGGCGGCGGCAGAAATTTCATCTGCCGGCTGAACCAAGCCGGCGGGGCCGGGCTCAGTTGAAATTCAGCCGGCTGGTGCCGCGCTCGGCGGCGAGTTGCTCGCGGAGCAGATCAATCTTCAGCTTGAGCAATTCACGGTTTTCCTGCGACTGGCCGGCGAGGCTGGCTTCCAGTTCCGAGATGCGCTGTTCGTAGGCGTGCAGCCGTTCCAACAACGGGGTCTGGACTTCTTCCAAGCGCCGGGCGAGTTCGGTGAGTTCGGCGGCCGCGCTTTGCTGGGCGGCGAGCAGTTCGCGCCGCTGGGCGGCCAGTTCCTGCACGACGGCGTGCTTGAGGGCCTCGACCAGATGGGGGGCGAGCGTGGCCTGCACGGCATTCAACACGGCGGTCACGGCGGGTGGCGGGAGGGGCTGGGTCTGCGCGGGCAGAGTGCGCGCAATGACGCGGTTAGCTTCCTCGGTGCCGTCACGGCGGCACACAGGACAGGCCACGGCCACGGGCATGCGGCCCTCAAACGGCTCCACTTCAAAAGCGTATTTCTGCCCGCAGAGGCAATGGACTTTGACCTGCATCATGCGACGGCTGGTTTCGGTTTGAGCCGGGCCGGTTCGGTGCCAGGCAAGGCGGCCTCAGGACAGGCGAAAACCAGCGTGCCCCGGAGGGCACCCCCCGGCATCCGAGGATGACAACGCGCCAGGTTCACCAGAGAAATGATTTTTGTTCACTCAACAATTGATCGCCCTCCCACAAGGTCACGCGCCAGGCGACCACGGAGCCAAATTTTCGATAGGCCTCGCCGCCGAACGTGAGGTTGGTCCATTGGCTGAAACGTTTCGAGGCGACTTCGGCTTCGAGTTTGGTCAAGGTCGGCAGGCCGGTGGCGTCGACGCCGCGCAGTTCGGCGCGGAGCAGGAGCTTGCCGCTGCCGGAGGTGTCCTTCCATTGGATGTCGTAGCGCACGGCGGAAACCTCGTTGGTATGAAGGCGCAGATACGCCTGGTAGGCATCGCGATCAAACAAGCTCGCCGAGGTGGCGTTGCGCCCTTTCTGGTCCAGGAAGAATGGCAGGACCTTGATCACGCGTCCGCGAGCCACCACGTCCGCAGCGTGGGCAGCGGAGAACAAGCCGAAGGCAGCCAGCAGGATCAACAGAGCGCGCATGAGGAAACGATAGCCGCCACCCCTGCGAATTCAATCTGAATTTGGCGGGACCGAATGACGAATGGCGAATGACGAAATCCGAAAGAAGTACGAAGCTCGAAGGCCAAAACGCGCGGCTGACCGGCGCGCCGGGGTGATTTTGACGATGTTGGAATGGTTGGCGCTAAACCAAGCTTCCGAACGGGGCGGGGCTTGCATGATGCCGAGGCCAGGGGGCAACCCGGCAGGGGCCACCGCCAGAACGGTTTTTAATCTCGCCAATCAGGCCGTCCGCTGGCACGTTGCGCGCATGAATGGTTTCGCAAAAAGTTGGGCGGTGACGGCGGCGGTCGCGGCAGTTTTCCTGCGCTTTTCCGCGCCGGCGGAAACGGTCACGAATGTCTTTGGCTTCAACGGCCATGAGATCTTCCCCGTTGACCCGCAGATCAGCAATCTGCGCGTGGCGGATCTGGATGGCGACGGCTTGAACGACCTGGTCGTGGCCGACAACCTGCATTCCAAGATCAGCCTGCTCTACAATCTCACGGGCAAGACGAACCGCACGGCCGTGCCCACGCGCAAGCTGGAGCTGAACGAGCTGCCGCCGGATTCGCGCTTCCGCATTGATTCCATGCCGTCGGATGAACGCATCGCGGCGCTGGTGGTGACGGATTTGAACCAGGACGGCCGGCCGGACCTGGCGTATTTCGGCGATGCCAAGGACCTGGTGGTCCGCTACAACCTGGGGACCAACGGCTGGGCGGAGCCGAAGCGCTGGCATTTCGACGACGGCATGATGAGCCCGAACGCGCTGGTCGCCGGCGACCTGAACGGCGACGGCCGCGACGATCTGGTCCTGCTGGGCGACAACGGAGTGGCTTATTTTCTCGCGCAGCAGGCGGATCACACGCTGGCGGAGCCGCAAAAGATCGCGTATTCGGGCACGCCCAAGGCCGTGAGCATTGCGGATGCGGACGGCGACGGCCGGAGCGACCTGGTGCTCGTGGATTTTGACAACGCCACGCCGTACCGCGTGCGGCTGCAAAACGCCGGCGGCCAGCTCGGGCCGGAACTCTATTTCAAGACGCAGCCGATCCGCTCCTACTGGGTGGACAACCTGGCGGGCGACCGGACGAATTATTTCATCTCCATCGTGCAGGCCACGGGGCGGGCGGAAGTCGCGCAGCTCACGCACAAGCCGGCGGAGCCGCTCGCGGGCGCGTTCAAGCACGGCCAGTTCCAGATTCTGCCGCTGAGCAAATCCGACTCGGCGCAGCGCGGCGTGCTGTGGGCGGACGTGGATGGCGACGGGCGCACGGACTTGATCGTGGCCGAGCCCGAGAGCGGCCAGGTCTCGGTTTACCTGCAGCAGGCGGATGGCACGCTGGCGGCCCCGAAAACATTTCCCTGCCTCGCGGGCGTGACCCAGATCGCGGCCGCCGACTGGAACAAGGACGGCCAGCCGGACATCTTTTTCCTGAGCCGCGATGAAAATTCCGTGGCCGCGACGCAGTTCGACAAGAACGGCCGGCTGCCCTTCCCCACGCCGCTGCCGCTGGACGGCAAACCGCTGGCGATGACCACGGGCGTGCTCAAGGACGGCAAGACGGCGCTGGTGCTGATCGTGGACAAGGACGGGGGGCGCGCGCTCGTCATCCGCACGGCGGAGGGCAAGGTGACAACGCAGAAGCTGAGCGAGAGTTTCAAGGCGAATCCGACCACGCTCGCGGTGCAGGATGTGAACCAGGACGGGCTGCCCGACCTGGTGGTGCTCTCGCCGTATGAAAAAATCAAAATCCTGCTGCAAAACAAGGACGGCAAGTTTGACGAGAAGGATGTGGATCCGCCGGGCGGCGCATTGGAACAGCCCTGGCTGGCATCCGCCGATGTGGATGGCGACGGCAAACCCGAGCTGCTGCTGCCGCAGAAAAATTTCGTGCGCGCCGCCGTGCTGGAACAGTCCCCCAAAGTGGCCGGCTCCACGAACGCCCCCGGCTGGACCTTCCGCATCAAGGACCAGATCAACGGTTCGGCCAGCGATTCGCGCATCATCGGCGCCACGGTGGTGCCCAACGGCAAGCACGCGGTGCCCTCGATCTTCCTCCTCGATGCCGAGCACAAGCAGTTGACGCTCTGCGAGCGCGATGCGGCCGGGGTCTGGCAGGTGGTGAAGAACATTGATCTGCCGGTGGCGAATTTCCCCAAACTCTGGACGGTTTCGCTGGGCGGCCCGGCGGTAGCTTTCAACGGCCAGAATGCGGTGGCCTGGCTCCCCCTGGCGGGCGACACCTGGGAAATGACCAAGCTGGATGACTACGACACGCCGATCAAGGACGGGTTCCTGAATGATGTGATCGCGGGCGACCTGACCGGGGGCGGGCGCAAACAACTGATCTTCATGGAAACGGCGAAAAACCACATTGATCTGGTGACCTTCGACGCGCAGCGCAAGCTGGTGCCCGGCGACCGCTGGCAGGTGTTTGAACAGCATACCTTCCGCGGCGCGCAAAACGCCATTCCCGAGCCGCGCGAATGCGCCGTGGCGGATGTGACCGGCGATAAAAAGAACGACCTTATCATTCTGGTTCACGACCGTATTCTGGTGTATCCGCAGGAATAAGGGCACGGCGCCCCGCCCAGCGCCGTTTGACAAACCCGGCCATTCGTGGTTCACTCGTCTGGTTGCAGCCTAAATCCGGCTTCCTTCCTGAAGCCGGATGCGGGGGAACCAGTTCCCGGAGTGATCCGGGGTGGGGCGCAGACTTCCCGGCAACGGGAGATCAGGTCACTTTCCAGACCCAGCCCGTCAGCTAACCTCGTCGGCCTTTGGAAGGGCGATCCTCTAGCTCCCGCGTGTGCGGGAAACCAAGGTCACCCCAATTCAATCAAAACGTCGTCCCGTCGCCTCGGCCAACCGCAGCGGCGCGGGTCAACAAAATGGGTTATGACAGCGAACGTGTTTAGCTATCAGCATACGCAGCGGGGCAACTTCATCCTTAAATGCACCTGGCTGTTTCATTCGCTCACCATTGCGATCGGCGAGCGCGAACTCTGCTGGCGCTTCGGCCCGGGGCTGATCCACAAGCGCGTGGCGCTGGCAGAAATCACCGCCGCCGAGCCCGTGCAGACGACATTCCTGCAGGGCTGGGGCATCCATTTGACGCGCCAGGGCTGGCTGTACAATGTGTCGGGCCGTGAGGCGGTGGCCATCACCTTGCGCAGCGGCAGACGCTTCCTGCTGGGGACGAATGAACCGCAACTGCTGGCCACGCGGCTGGGGGAAGTGATCCAGCGAAATGTGGCCGCGGGTGTGAAGCACTAAGCGCGGGGAATTGCCGGGGTTAGCGCGATGGTGGCGGCGACGCCGTTAGCTATGAATGACCAACTGGATGTTCTCCGGCAGATTTTTGGCGACTTCGGTGATGACGTTGCCTTTGAGGAGCTGGGCCAGCTTGGTGCGGTGCGAGGAGCCGAGCATGAGCACATCGGCGCCAATGGTGGCAGAGATGTCGAGAATGGTGGCGGCGGGGCTTTCACTCACCACATAAACCGGAATGACCACCACGCCGATTTCCTGACCGAGCTTGATCATGGCACACATGATATTGGCCGCCTGATGATCATCCTGCCAGCGCGGGCGATCCAGGTTGGCCAGGGGCCCGGGGAGGCTCACGGCCAGTTCCTTGATGTACAACACGTAGAGATTGCCGGAGCGGAACTTGGCCTCTTCCATGGCGAAACGCAGGACGGGCGTGAGGCCGCGGGCGGCCACGAGGATGGACTGGCCGGGCGTGAGATTGGGCCGGAACTGGGTGCTGTGATCATGACTGACGGCGGCGGCAAATTCGCGCTTCATGATGATGGTTTCGAACCCGGCGTGCTTCATCGCCCACCAGCGCAAGCCGAAGCCCACGCCGAGCACGCAAACCACAAAAAACAAGGCGTTCGGACTGGTCTTGGCAATGGTGATTTCGACCGCAAACAGAATCAGGAACGTGACCACCATGATGCCGCGTTCCCACCAATGAAGCTGCAACCGCCGGTTGAAACAGCAGGAGCCGAGGTTGACGGTGATTGCGCCCACCACGCCGATGGCGTAAAGGTCGGCGAGCGTTTGGAGGTCATCCGCGATGATCACCAGCAGCACCGGCAGGATGGCGGACACGGCGAGCGGCAGGCGGGGCACGCCGTGGGAATTCAACTTGGCAAATGGCGCCGGCATTTCCCGGTCGCGCGCCAGCATGTAAATCAAACCGATCATGGCGCTAATCGCCGTGTTCACGGCACTCAGCAGGAGCAACCCGACCACCAACCCGATAAACACGCCGAAAATCTGGCCGAAATGCGAACCAAACGCCGCCGCGCCATAATGTTCCCCCAGGAAACGCAGCATGTCCTCGAAACGCGCCTTCATCACCCCGGTCAGATCGTGCGGCAGCGAAAGCATGGCCCACGCCAGCAAAACCGTGCCAAAGATCACTTCCGCCGCCACCGGCCAGATGGACTTGCGGGCGGTGGAAAGCACCTTGGGATTTTCCGGGGTGGACCCGGCGTCCAGCTTCATCACGCCGGTCAAATTGGCAATCGCCTCCACGCCGCTCAGCGCCAAAATGACACCAACAAAAGCCACCCAGGTATGGCTGAAGGTCCCGCTCATGGGCTGCAGGTTGGCCAAGGTCAAATAAGGCACGCTCAAGGCAATGATGCCCACCACCACCACCAGCATCGGCAGGGCAAAGGTCACGGCCAGGCTGCCGGAATGTTTTGGGCCAAAATAGTTTATAAAACCTATCAGCAGAATGAACCCCATCGTGGCCAGCTTGAAGTATTCCTTTGGGATGCCGAAATAGCTCATCGCCGCCCAGCCGCTCATGGCGGCGGTCACTGTAAAATTAGCCACCAGCAGCAACGACCCCAGCACCGCCAGCACCCGGCTTTGCTCCCGGGCGGCGGAATACACGCCGCCGCCGTCCGGAAAATTTTTGCAGACGATGATGTAATTGTAGGCCACCAACCCGGTTAACCCACACACCGCGAGGATGATGGGAAAAGACGAGAAACCGGCCGCGACAAACGCGAGGCCGATAACGTAGGCTTTGCTGGTACCCCAGTCGCCGTAAAGGAGGGCGGCGGCGCGCGCCCAGCCAAGATTGCGTGGCCGATGTATTCCGACACTATCCATTGCGCGGGAGTTTAGAGGGCAACGGACAAAAGTCGAGCCGGGTTGGTGCCACCGGAGGACACCGGGCCACGAGCGCCCTTGCAAGCCAGTCAAACTAACGACGGATTCATGGGAATGCCCAGCCCAACAGGCTTAACCGTGCAAACACGGCGGGCGGGACAGCAGCCCCTGACCGCTTATTTTGACGGATGGCCCCAGACCCAGTCACCTTTTTCTCGATCCACCGAGCCACCCTTGGTTAAAAAGGCTTTTCCGCCGTCGTCCTTTTCGTCCCAGCCGACGGAGTAGAGGACAAATGTTCCAGCTTCGGCGCGGCGATAGTGTAGCGGTTCGCCATTGATGAGGTCGTGCGGCAATTTTTCGATCCATTGCGGAGCCAGCACGGCGAGTTGCTCCGGATACGTGCCCTGCGCCTGCCGGTAACGTTCCAGGGCGCAGGCCACCCGCGCCAAGTCAACTTGGGCCTGAACGCGGGCAAATTTTTTGATCACCATGGCAACTGCTGGTGCCGTCATCAATGCCTGCATTTTGTAAGGTGAATTGCCTTTCAACCGGGCCGGCATCTCCGCCAGCAACCGGTTCAGGGCAGCGGGCGAAACGATCCGGTTGGTCACATCCGCCAGCGACGAGGAAAACTGCTGGTACAGTTGCGCCGCACAAAGTTGGTTCTGGTAAAAATACGCCGCGGGCAGCCACCGCAGGCTGACGGTGGTGATTCGGTTCGTGCCAAAACTGTCATCCACGGATTGAGTTTCACGGGTGAGCCTTTGTTTTTCAAACCCTTCCAGGGCGAATATTTTTTCGCCCTTCAAAGCAAATTGAAAATCGGCCAGAAAATCCTGGCCGGCCAAAGTCTGCTCCAATTCCGCGAGTTGCCCGTCCGTCCAACCATGAAGCGCGAGCCCTTCATAAACCGGCTGCAGCGTGATGTTCATGATCGCAATGCGAACCAAGTGAGAAATCAGAAACGGCTGTTCCCGGACACAATCATTAACGCGGATCAGGAGTTTCAGGTCCGCCAAGGCCTGGGTGCCTTGCTGGTTTTGCAACTCAGCCAAAATCCGCAACTGCAGGAACTGGGCGCAGCTTTTCATTTGGGCCAGCCACGGCAACAGTTCCTTGGCCGCACCAAAACCAGCCTCGTAGTTCAGCGGAATCCGCGCGCCTGGCCGCAGACTTGCCTGCCGCAACTCTTCGAGCGCGGGATTAAAACCACTCAACGCCACCAACACATCGGCCGCAGGGGTCTGCGGCCGGGGGGCGGCTGGGAAGCCGTTGGTCTGTCCCTCTGGCGAAGCGTTAAAGTTTCTGAAATACACCTGCCACTGCTTCAAGTCCGTCAGCTCGCCTTGCTGCCAATTGCCGCCACGCGTCGGCCAGTTTGCAGAGTTGCCGCGATAGATATCGAAAGTCCGGTTTGAGTCACGGGCTTGCCAAGCCGCTTTATTACGTTCCCGGTTCAAAATCCCAGCAACAATCGGCGCGCAGAAGAAATTCCGATCATCAGGAATGGTGCTGTTGCTTAAAAAATGCCAGTCAAAGCTTTCTCCACACAGCTCAGCCGCGTGCTTATAATTTTCCCAAGCGCGTTTACCCCGCCAGTTTTCCTCGGTGTAAAAAATGGCGGGCAGCGTGGCGAGCACCGCCAGGGCGATGAGCAGGCGGCGCAAAATCCGCCAGCGGGATTTGATCTTCGGTGTTTCATTCATAATTGCTATCGTTTTCATTCTACGCAAGGCGGCCGCGCCAGGGTTAAATGGATGCCGTCACCGTTGGCCACACCGCCGGAAAAGCGGCGGAGGGCCGCCGCACTCCAAGACGCTGGCGCGCACGCCAAAACCCAGCCGGAACCCGGACGGTCACGAGCTGCGCCAGCCATACCGACTCAGGCACAAACCGGGTTCATACCGTCGCCTGTTCCAAGGTTTCCGTCCGCGGCTTCGGCAGAAAAATCCGGGGGCGATCCACATCCGGCCCCGGGGCATGGTCGGCGAACAGGTCATTCAGCATTTTCTGCTGGTCTCGGAAAGTCAGCATCATGGCCGCCGGCGGCGAGGACCTGGCCATGACCACCGGCGAGCGATCGTGCTGGGAGACATTGATGAGCAGCAGCAACACCCACACCACCGCCAACCCCGCCCAAGTGCGCCGGCACGGCCAAACCAGTTCCAGCCAGACTTGTTGAAGCCAGCCCCGGCACGCCGCCGCGAAACGGGGCGCAGGCCTGCGCGTCTTCGCGCCTTGGCGGTTCAAGTCCGCAACCACCGCGTGGCGCAGCGCATCCAGCTTGGGGTTGGCGGCCTGATGACGGGCCAGCAAAAGATCACGCGGGGTTTTCATTTTTAGCCTCCACAAGTTTTCGCAGGGTTTTCCGGGCGTAATGCAGCCGCGATTTCACGGTGCCGGGCGGCGTTTCCGTGATGCGGGCGATTTCTTCGAGCGAAAAATCTTCGAGGTAATGCAGCAGCAAAACCGCGCGGTGCGGCAGCGGCAGTTGGTTCACCAATTGCATAAATGCAGCCTCCTGTTCGCGCCGGACAAGCAAATCGTCCGGGCCGTCCTGCTCGTCGTCATACGTTTCGGGAATTTCAGCCAGCAACACTTCCTGCCGCCGGCGCCAGTGCTGGAGACATTTCTGATGCGCAATGCCAAACAGCCAGCCGCCAAACTTGGCGTCTTCGCGCAGGCTCCCGAGGTGGCGGACGGCGGCGATGAACGTCTCCTGCACCAGGTCACGGGCGGCCTGCTCATGGCGGACGAGTTCAAAGACATAGACATAAAGCGGCAGTTGATAGCGCCGGAAGAGCGTGTCCCAGGCGGCCGGTTCACCGGCGCGGGCTTGGGACACTGGCAATGGTTCGATGTCGGCCACTTCGGGCATTTTCATCAAGTGGAATGCTCCCGGCGAGAAAAGGTTCAATGAAACTGTAAAAATGTTACCGGAGCCGCACCCGATTTCGCCGCGGGCAGCCGGAACAAAAATTCCCGCTGGCCAATCCGGCATTTTTGGCTAGTTTATCATCTGGATAACATCATGTTCACCGGTACCTACACTGCCATCATCACGCCGTTTAAAGACGGCCAACTGGACGAAGCCGCGCTCGCACGCCTGATCAAGCTGCAGATCAAGGGCGGCGTGGACGGTATTGCCCCCGTCGGCACCACCGGCGAATCGCCCACAGTGGACTACGACGAACACATCAAGCTCGTCGCCCTGTCGGTGCAATTTGCCGCCGGCAAAATCAAGGTGCTCGCCGGCACGGGCGCCAACTCCACCACCGAAGCCATTTTCCTCACGCAAGCCGCCGAAAAGGTCGGTGCCGACGGCTCGTTGCAGGTCGCGCCCTATTACAACAAGCCGTCCCAGGAAGGGCTTTACCAGCATTTCAAGGCCATCGCCAGGAACACCAAGTTGCCGATCGTGCTGTACAGCATTCCCGGGCGCTGCGGCATTGAGATCGCCATCGAGACCGTGCAGCGCCTGGCCAAGGACTGCAAAAACATCGTCGGCATCAAGGAAGCCGGCGGCAATGCCGACCGCGTCTCGCAGTTGCGCGCGACCCTGGGACCCAAGTTTGACATTTTGTCCGGCGACGATTCGCTGACGCTGCCGTTCATGTCCGTCGGCGCGCAGGGCGTCATCAGCGTGGCCTCCAATGTGATTCCCAAGGAGGTTTCGCAGATGGTTAATGCGTTTGCCCGCGGCGACATCCGCAAGGCGGCGCAGTTGCATGCGAAATATTATCCGCTGTTCAAGGATTTGTTCATCGAGACCAACCCGGTGCCCGTGAAGGCCGCGCTCGCGCTGCAAGGCGTGATTACGGAAGAGTACCGGTTGCCGCTCGTGTCGCTCTCGGCGGCCAGCCGCGCGAAGCTCACGGCGACGATGAAGGCCGTTGGCCTGCTCAAATAATCAGGCGGCGGGAAAAGTGATGCGTGATCCGTGAGGCGTGAAAAGGTCACGCATCACGTTTCACGGATCACGAGTAACGCATCACGTTTCAAACACCATTCTATGATCAAACTCGTCATCAACGGATCCAAAGGCCGCATGGGGCAGGCGCTCATACGTTGCGCGCCACAACATCGCGGGCTGGAACTGGTCGGCACCGTTGACCAGGGCGACGATCTGGCCGCCGCCGTGGCCAAATGCGATGTGGTAATCGACTTCAGCTCGACCGCCGCCACCCTGGCCGTGGCCGACCTGTGTGCCCAGAACCAAAAAGCGCTGGTCATCGGCACCACCGGGCACACCGACACGGAGACCTACGAAATCCGCCTGCGCGGCAAGCAAATCCCCATCGTCCTCGCCTCGAATTTCTCCACCGGTGTCAACACCCTGTTCTGGCTCACGCGCAAGGCGGCGGAAATCCTCGGCCCGGATTTCGACCTGGAAGTGGTCGAAATGCATCATCGCCTGAAAAAGGACGCGCCCAGCGGCACCGCGAAAACCCTTGCGGAAATCCTGGCCGGCGTGCGCAAGCTGCGCCTCGACGAAGTGGCCCGCCACGGCCGCGCCGGCCTCGTGGGCGAACGCACCCAAAGCGAAATCGGCATCCACTCCCTCCGCGGCGGCGATGTCGTGGGCGACCACACGGTCATTTTTGCGAACACCGGCGAGCGGGTGGAACTCACCCACAAGGCCTCGAGCCGCGACACCTTTGCCAACGGCGCCCTGCGCGCCGCCGCCTGGGTCGTCAAACAGAAGCCCGGCGTTTACGACATGCAGGATGTTTTGGGATTAAAATAATTTTAACTTGTCTCTGCCATCGGCAGGATTAGGATTTAAATTCTTATGGCCAAAAAATCAGAAGTCAAAAGAACCCAATCCCCCCCGGTCATCATCGCCCTCGGCTCGAACCTGGGAAACCCCCGGCAATTCATCTGCGATGCCATGAAGCGGCTGGAAAAGCTGTCCACCGCCCCCCTGCTTAAGTCATCGCTCTGGCTGACCTCGCCGGTGGATTGCCCGCCGCAATCGCCGAAATTTGTGAATGCCGTCGTGGTGCTGGTGCCGCCGGCGGATGAGACGCCGGAATCATTGCTGGAAAAAACGCAGGCGCTGGAAGCGGAATTCGGCCGGACCCTCGGCAAAGCCGACAACGCCCCGCGTCCCC
>Ga0302321_100000999_pt1 | contig 24277 bp, 16 predicted proteins | sample Fen_T0_1_FD_202505 | JGI IMG/M metagenome (GOLD analysis project Ga0302321, IMG submission 202505) | Peat permafrost microbial communities from Stordalen Mire near Abisko, Sweden - Fen_T0_1 | ecosystem: Environmental > Terrestrial > Soil > Wetlands > Permafrost | place: Sweden: Abisko...
CCAGACACTCCCTCGGCGAGGCCCCAGCACCACCTGCTGCCGCGCGACGAACTCGAAGCTCCCACGCCGCGCCGGGCTCCAACGAGCCCTTTTTTGTCGCCCCTTCGATATCCGTCGATCCCAACGTCAAGAGCGTTCACGCACTCGAAAAAGCCCCCCTGCCGTTGGCGCACCGCGCCGGCCACAGGCCAGCGCTTGGGAAGCCCGACGCCCGCAGCGCGAGGACGGCCGTCGGGAATCCAACTACATTTTCGGTTCCGAAAAGGCCCTCTGGCTAGACTCGGCGGAAACGCGCAGCAAGAGCTCGAGCCGCTCCTCGTCCCGACGCGTAATCATGCCTCCAAGGCGTGCCCCGGACCAACCGGCTCGGTCAAGCGCGAATCTGCCACTCGTCCGTAGTCACGGAGGGTATCCCCTTGCCGCTTCCAGCAATACGCAGCGCTGCCGTGCTCGACGCGCGGCTCGCGAGGGAGGGCTCTGCCGAACAAGCTAGCTCACGCACAACTAAAGAGGCTGCGAACCCTCATCCAGAACACCACGCAGGGTGTGGTTTTGCGTACTCGTTCCCGCGTTCCAGGGTGGATCGGTAAGGCCGTTGTCCGTGCAGTGGCCCCCTCCGAATTGGCAGAAAACGCCGCCGTCGGGCGTCGTCGGCGTTTTGAGCTGGGTGGCAGTTGCGCCAATATTGCCTTCGTAGCTGGTGTTGTGCGTGCCTGATTGATCCGACGAAATGTCATAGAAAAAGAGGCCCGTTCGGCCGACATTCGCGCAGTTTTGGAAGTCGCCGATCGCGCCCGACCAGGCGCTACGATTGGCGTCCGTGACATCGCCGCCTCGATAGATACCGTTGTACATCAAGTAGCCGTAGTCGGGGCTGCAAGTGGCGTTGCCGATGAGTCCGCCCACGTGGCCACGCCCCTTCACGTTGCCGACCGCGTACACGTCATGCATGTCGCCACCCTCGCTGAGCACGCCTACCACGCCGCCAGCACTCGGGCTCGCATTCGTGGTGTTGCCGGTAACGGTCGCCTGCGCATAGGACCCGATAATCGCTCCTCGAGCGTCAGCAACGAGTCCGCCAATCTCAGCGGTGGCCCCGCTCACCGTACCCTTCATGTACGAGCGGGTGATCGAACCGCCGAATAGCCGACCCACGAGTCCACCGGCCTCGATAGAGCCGGTGACAGTGCCTTGAAAACCGACCTGATCGAAGCTCGAATCGCTGGCAACGCCAACCACGCCAGCAGCGATATTGTTTCCCGTGACCTTCATCCCCGTAAAGCGGAGGTTCTTGATCAGCGCTGCGCTCGTGGTCTCGAAGAAGGCTCCGGCACGGTTGTGCGTATCGTTGATGATCAGATTCTTGATGGTCTTACCCCGACCGTCGAGTGTGCCCATGAACGTCGAAGGCGGAACCCAAGTGGCGTTCAGCCCGTCGATGTCACGGGTGAGGTAGTAATTCCCCTCCATATCCATGGTCTTTAGGCCCTGTAAGTCACCGATCGGGACCGGCGTCGGCCACGTCGAGCCCAAGGCCGCCCGCGTGCGAGCAATGTCTTCGCCCCCTTCGCTCGGAGCAGCTCCGCACCCCACCGTGCCCGCGAGCGTAAGAGCTATCGCAACCAGAAAATGATCCCACTTCTTCATGTCTGTCCCTCCTTGGGGCTCTGGTCTGTCCCACAACCCGGCGGGACCCTAACGGATTCATCACAGCGTGCCAATAGGGCATCGACGGTGCACGCTCTCGATCCATGGAAGAGGGCGCGCGCGAGCACCGCCCCGGGAGAAGGTTGGGGCTCGGGAGCGGGAGTGTGCTCGGAAGGGGCTCGGCAGAGCCTGGGCCGCGCTCACGCGCGCCAAGGGATCGGTCACGGCAAGAAGCCGGACCGAAGGCTCGAACTACTCGGAGAGCTGCAACAGGCCTGGTGAAGCGGGCTTGCCCGCGCTCGCGGTGTAGAGCGCGAAATTCGTCACGTACAAGCGCGCGCCGAGATACGCGACGGAAGCAGGGAAATCCAGCGGCGGACCGCTAGCAATGGTTTGGAGTTGTCCGCGACTCGAGATGCGCGTGAGCTTGTCTTGGCGATTGATGGCAACGACGAACGAACCGTCCGGCGCGCGAGTGAGGCCGTCTGCGCCGCCCAGCTTTTCGCAATCGGGCCCGGCGATGATCCTGGGCTCACCCGCCTTGCCCGATGCTTCGCGCGGCACCTTGACCAAGATCGCCTTGTCCGTATTCACGACGTAGACCGCGTCTGGCTCGACCACGAGCCCATTGGCGCCGATCTCGAACTCCGGCCCGAGACCAGGCCCGCACGCATGCTTCTTACCAGTGAGCAAATCGCCACTCGCCCAGCGCGCGCTCTTACCGTAGCGGTCGATGTGGAACAGGCTGCCGGTGCCAGAGTCGGTCACGAATAGAGCGCCATCGGAGTCGAACGCGAGCGCATTCGGAAACGGCAGCTGGTCGTCCTTTGCGAACAATGTCGCAGCGCCGCCCATCTTCGAGATGCGGTAGATCCCCGCCTGCACTTCGGGCACGAACGACGCAAGCCCCGCGTACACCTCACCCGAAGTGGACTCGGCAAGTCCCGTCATGAAGCCTTTGCCAGTGACGGGTACGGGCAGCCGCGCAAAGGGCGCGCTCGCACCGGTTGCCAAGTCGACGCGCACCACGACACTGGTCGGCGCAAAGCCGACGAACGCTGCGCTCGAACCGACGACTAGCCCCTCAGGCAGCTCGCCCGCGCTAGGCTGGAACTTGCTCAAGAAATGGGCAGAAAGTGCGGCTGTCGCTGGCGGCGCGCTGCTACCAGCAACGGGCGGCCGGGGCGCCGGGGCGCAGGCAGAGGCTGCTAAACAAACACCGATTGCGGTCATGATCTGAACGGTACGCATGGAAGTATGATCCTCGAATATGGCAATTCGTCATTGGCTATTGGGTTTTGAGTGGCTCGCACGGCAACGCGGGATGCGTTGATACCAGTGCTCGAGTCCGCGCTCGTTTTGCGCGCTTACTCGTTTTGAGGGAACAACGCGCGGCGCGTCTCGGCGTCGAATTCGCTCTTCAATTGCAAGCGGTCTTTCAATGCGACGGCTCTCGCAGCCGCCGGGCGCGCATCGATTTGTTCGACGACGCGGCGCACGTTCGGATAGTCGAGGAGCGACTTCTCTCCAAAGATGTAGCCCGCGGAGCGCGCCCAGCCCCAGAGTGCCATGTCGGCAATGCCGTATTCGTCTCCGGCGAGGAACTGGAACTCAGCGAGACGCGCGTCCAGCACTCGGTAGTGGCGCTCCACTTCCTTCAGGTAGCGGTTCTTGGCGTAGGGTAGCGACTCGGGCGCGTAGTGCAGAAAGTGCACGGCCTGGCCGGAAAAGGGCGAGAGCCCAGTCGCAATGAACTGCAAAAAGGACAGCGCCGCGGCACGCTCACTGCCGGCTCGCGGCAAGAAGCGGTCGTGCTTCTCGGCCAGGTACAGCAGGATGGCGTGAGAGTCGAAGACGCGAACACCTTCGTCGACGATGGCCGGCACCTTGCCATTCGGGTTGATGTCCCGAAACGCTGCCGTGTGCTGCTCGCCTTTGAAAATGTCGACGGCAACTAGCTCGAACGGCAGCGCCAGGTCCTCGAGTAAGAGTGCGACTTTCATCGGGTTGGGCGAGGGATGAAAATAAAACTTGATCATGGCTGCGATCCTTCCGGAGCGAAGTGACTTTCGCTCACCCCATGAAGCTAGTTCCTCGAACTCGCGTCGGCCAACCCTCAGTAGGCGAAGCAGGTTTGCGAAAAATGCTAAGCTCCTTTCACAGATGTTCGATGCTCTTTCGACGTTCGTCGCCGCAGCTGCGGCGGGCAGCTTTTCCAAGGTCGCAAAGTCGCAGCGCGTCGCCGTTTCATCGATCGCCCGCAAGATCGATGCGCTGGAAGCGGAGCTCGGAGTCAAGCTATTCAACCGTAGTCCACGCACGCTGCTGCTGACCGACGCTGGCGAGCACTTCCTGCCCCGCGCCCGTAGTCTGATTGCGGACCTGGCAGAGGCCAAACACAGCTTGGCCGCGCAGAGTAGCGACCCGAGCGGCCTACTGACGGTGACAGCACCCGCCATGTTCGGGCGAAAGCACGTCGTGCCCGCGCTGATCGCGTTCTTGAAACAGTACCCGCTGCTCGAGATCGAGCTTCACAACAGCGACCAAGTGGTCGACGTGGCTCAGCGCAGAGTAGACATCTCGATCCGCGTGGGCTCGCTGCCAGATAGCGATCTCGTCGCGACGCCTCTGGCCCCCGCGCGCCGCCTGTTGTGCGCCAGCCCTGAATACATCGAGCGAAAGGGGCGGCCGCGAGAGCCCCTCGATCTGGTTAGGCACGATTGTCTGACCGTAGCAGCGCAGGCCCCCCCGCCAGGTTGGTGGACGTTTGCAGGCGTCAATCGCGAAGCCCCGTTGCCCGTGCGTGGCAGCTTTCGATCCGACGACACCGAGGCGCTGCTACAAGCGGCGCTGGCCGGGGTCGGCATCGTGCATTTGGCAACTTGGCTAGTGAGTGATCTGGTGCTCGCCGGCCGCTTGCTTCTGCTTTGTCCGAACGCACGACCGCCAGAGAAGGCCTCTCCCGCGATCCATGCCGTCCGTATGCCTGGCCGCTCACACGCCGCCAAGGCGCAACTATTCATCTCGCACCTGCGCACGTCGTTCGGGACGCCCCCGTATTGGGATAGAGACTTGGATCGCGTCGAGCGCGAAGCGGTTCGCGCAGCTCGTTGACAGACATCGACGCCTATACCCTGTCGGGAGTGGGCCAACCGGCGCCGCACCACCGAACGAGGCGTTTTTTACGCCGCGTACCGCTTGACCCGACCGGTCGCAGAGCCTAAAGTTTCACGAAGTTTTGAAAGCTCAAAGAACAAGCTGATGTCCGGACCCACCTCAGAGCCCGTTACCCAGGCTGAACTGGAAGTCGCCGATACGATCGGGCGGCTCATGGAGTTCTGGGGCTTCAAGCGGCCAATGGGGCGCATGTGGACGCTGCTGTACCTTTCGCCGTCCCCACTCGGCGCTGCAGAGCTCGGTGATCAACTGAAAATGAGCGCCGGTGCGGTCAGCATGACGCTCAATGAGTTGCTCAAGTGGGGCGCGGTCAAGAAGAGCTGGCGGCCGGGAGAACGGCGCGACTTTTACGAGGCCGAGACCAGCATCGGCAAATTGGTGCAGCGGGTGCTCCGCGAACGCGAACTGGAACTGGTACGTCAGTTCGGCGAGGCGTTGAGCAACGCCGACCAAACGCTTCCCCGCCCGGCCGTTGCCGGCGCTGCGCCCGACTTCAAACGCGACCGAGTCCATGAGTTGCAGCGCTTGGCGCGGCTGGGCGAAACCCTGCTCACCGCGCTGGTCGCCGGCAAAGTCGTCGACCCGACCCCCTTCCTGAAAGTGTACGGAGATACATGACCGAACCTGTCACCGCCCTGGCCCGCGACGCGGCGGGCACTGCGCTGGCGACGCGCGAAGGCTCAGGCGCGATGTTCGACGGCATCGCGGCCCGTTACGACCTAGTAAACCGCGTCATTTCGCTGGGCATCGATCAGAGCTGGCGCCGCAAGACCGTGCGCGCGCTCGAGCTCGGTTCGGCGCACCGCGTGCTCGATCTGGCAACCGGCACCGCGGATCTAGGCATCCAAGTCGCACGCACCGAGCTCAGCGTGACGGTGGTCGGATTGGACCCATCGGCAAAAATGCTCGACGTCGGCCGGGACAAAATCAAGCGCTCCGGGCTCGAAGGTCGCGTCGAGCTGGTGCAAGGGGACGCCCAAGCCCTGCCCTTCGAGGACGCTTCGTTTCACTCGGTTTGCATCGCGTTCGGCATTCGCAATGTGCCCGATCGCGGACTGGCTTTGCGCGAGATGGCCCGCGTCACCCGCCCGGGCGGCAGGATCGCCATCCTCGAGCTGTCCGAGCCTCGAGGCGGCCTGATGGGGGCGATGGCGCGCTTCCACATTCACACGGTCGTGCCTTATGTGGGCGCGCTGCTCTCCGGGGTGAAAGAGTATCAATACCTGCAACGTTCGATCGCGGCCTTCCCGCCAGCTGCCGAGTTTGCCGCACTGATGCGAGGCTCGAACTTGAATGTGTTGGGCGTGCATCCGCTTACCTTCGGGGTCTGCCATCTGTACGTTGCGGAGCCTCAAAGGCAGAAATGAGCGAACAGATCGCGATCGGCACAGCGACCCATCGAGCCGCTGACAATGCCTTCGACAGCCGTGAGCTCATCGAGCGAGTCGCCAAGGACTTGACTCGGCTCGACGGCGTCAGCGCTTGGGTTGCGCTCACTTGGCCGGTCCCGCGCGTTCCAAGCGAGCGGCTGCTGGCGGCAGAAAGCAGCGGCAGCGCGGTGCTTTGGGCGCCGCCCGCCGATGAAGAAGCGTGCGGCCTGGGCGCGGCCTTCACGCTCGAGGCACAGGGTAACGATCGATTTCGAAGCATTCAGGCTCAGGCGCAAGCGGTCTGGGCTCAGCTCGATGCCAGTCGCTGCGACGCCAACGCGCCCAGCCCGCGCTTCTTCGGCGGTCTCGCTTTTCAGCCCGGCCAAGCGGAGAGCGGGCTCTGGCGCGGCTTCGGCGACGCCCGCTTCGTCTTGCCCGAGCTCAGTTATTTGAAGAATCAGGCCGGCGCCTGGTTGAGCCTGATCGTGCGCGGCGGTGGCTGGGACAAAGAGGCATTTCGCGCCGAGCTCGAGCCGCGCTTGACGCGCGCGCTGCAGGCGCTTTTCAATTCGACGCCTGCGCGCGAATCAGCGCGCGAGCTCGCTCGCGAAGAGCACCCGGAGCAAGCGTTTGCCGAGCTCGTTAGCGCGATTCAAGAGGAAATTCACAGCGGTCGTGCTCAAAAAATCGTGGCCGCGCGGCGCGTGAGCCTCACCTTGGACCGCGAGCTTCTGCCGGAGGTCGTCCAGAGCCGATTGCGCGACGACGCGCCCGAGTCGACGCGCTTTGCGTTTCGCGTCGGCAGCGCGACGTTCTTGGGTGCAACGCCCGAGCAATTGGTGCTGAAACGCGGCATCGAGCTGCGCACCGAGGCCGTCGCGGGCTCGGTCAGCGCGGACGATGCGACTTCTGCCAAGCGGCTGCTCGAAAGCGACAAAGACATCCGCGAACACGAGTTCGTCGTCAGTGAGATTTTGCGTTTGCTCGGCCCGCTCACCACCGAGCTTTCACTGGCGCCCGAGCGCGAGGTGCATCGCTTGCGCACCGTGCTCCACTTGCGCACCCCGATCCAAGGCAAGCTGCGTCGACCGAGCCACGTGCTCGAGCTCGTCGGCAAGTTGCACCCGACGCCGGCGGTCGCCGGTGTTCCGACGGACGCGGCCATTGAGTTCATCACTCGGCATGAGCCCGATCAACGCGGCTGGTACAGCGCCCCCTTCGGTTGGTTCGACGAGCGCGGCGACGGGCGTTTCGTCGTTGCTCTGCGGTGCGGCGTGGTGGCCGGCAAACACGCCGAACTGTACGCGGGAGCCGGCGTGGTTTCCGATTCGAACGCCCCCAGTGAATTTGACGAAACCCGCTGGAAGCTGGCAGCCCTGCTCGGAGCGCTCGGGGTCTCCAGATGATACCGACGCTGCTGACCGAATGGTCGCGGCTGCTGCTCGGAACTCTAGCTCGAGCGGGCGTCGAGCACGTGGTATTGAGCCCCGGCTCGCGCTCGACTCCGTTTGCCTGGGCCGCGCTGAACGAGCCTCGACTCCGCTGTCACTCGGTGTGGGACGAACGGGTGGCGGCATTCTTTGCGCTCGGCCAGGCGCGCGTCAGTGGGCGGCCAAGTTTGCTCGTGTGCACCTCGGGCACTGCCGCTGCCAATTATTATCCCGCGCTGATCGAGGCTTCGCTCGCGCATTTGCCCGTCTTGGTGTTGACCGCGGATCGACCATTCGAACTGCAGCACGCGGGCGCACCGCAAGCGATCGACCAGATCAAACTGTTTGGCGACTCGGCGCGCGCCTTCTTCGAGCTGGGCACGCCCGACGCTGCAGCCAGCGCTCTAGAGGGTGTGGTGCGCAGCGTCGCGCACGCCGTGCATACTGCGCAGAACGGCAATCCGGGGCCTGTGCATTTGAACGCTCGCGCGCGCAAACCGCTCGAACCGGTACGAGCGGTCGATGCGCTTTCGGTCGGCCTGCGTGAGAGCGTGGATGCGTTGCTCGCGCGCGGTCCAAGCGCCGCCGCCGGGGCCACCCTGCACGGGGACGTTACCCGCTTGGCGCGCGCCTGCGCTGAAACGGCACGCGGCCTAATCATTGTCGGACCGGAACCGGCCTATCGCCCCGAGAACGCACGTGCCTTGGCTCGCCTGGCAGAGATCACTGGTTTTCCGCTACTGTGTGAAGCAAGTAGTCAATCGCGCTGGCTACCGGAGTTCGCCCCCGGAGTGCTGCGCGTCGACTCTTTCGAGTGGCTGCTTCGCTCGCCTCGCTGGAGAAAGCAGCTCTTGCCCGACTTGCTACTGAGCTTCGGCGGGACGCCCACGTCAGGCGGCTACGAGCGTTGGCTCGACGGTGGCTTCAGCGGTCAGCGCTTCGTGATCGCCGAGCATGGCTTTCCCGATCCGCACGGGCTGGCGAGCGAGCTCGTTTGTTCCGGCACGGCCACCGCTGCTAGCGATACCGTGCGGCATTTGCAGCATGCGCCCTTGCAGTACGAAGCCGAGCGCGAACGTTTTCGACATGCTTGGCGCGAGGCCAACCGCCAAGCGTGGGTCGTGGTCGAGCAGGAATTGGCTCGGCCTTCGGCAGTGCTCAGCGAGGCGTGCGCCGTGCGCGCGGTGCTCGATCACTTGCCCGATCCGTGTCAACTCGTGCTCGGCAATAGCTTACCGATCCGAGAGGTCGACGCTTACGTGCCTAGTTCCGCGCGTGCGCTCCGCGTGCTTTCGCAGCGCGGCGCCAATGGCATCGACGGGCTGATCTCGGGCGCAGCGGGCGCAGCCAGCTTGCGACAAGAGCCGACGGTGCTGCTCCTGGGCGACGTCAGTTTCATGCACGATCTGGGCGGTTTGGCCGTCGCCCGCGAGACTCTAGGGCCGCTCGTGATCGTCGTCATCGACAATGGCGGGGGCCGGATTTTCGAACAACTACCGATCTTCGCTGAGCTCGAGCAGCAGGTTGCCTTGAGCCGTTTTTGGCTCACGCCGCCCGCTGCCGAGCTCTCGCACGCCGCCGAGCTGTTCGGCTACCGGTACGCAAAGGTGAGTGAGCGAGCGGGCATCGCGGGAGCTCTGCGCGAGGCAATCAGCCGTCCGGGCGTGAGCATCGTGCAGATCGTGGTGGATGGAACCAGTGCGCGCGAGTCCGAACAGCGCGTACGGGCCGAGTTAGAAGCCATCCCCAGAGCGCCCGAGTGAGCGCGCTGCTCGCGCTCCATGGCTTCACCGGCAGCCCGCGCAGCTGGGATTTTTTGCCCGATCAGCGTCGGGTTCGCCGCTTCACCCCCGCCCTGCTGGGCCATCTCGGTTCCAGCGCAGGTAGTGACGTGGTCGATTTCGAAGCAGAAGTGGACCGCCTGGCCGGGCTCAGCGCGGAAGCTGACGCGGTACACGTCGTGGGTTATTCACTGGGCGCGCGCTTGGCTCTCGGTCTGGCTCTGCGACACCCCGGGCGCGTATCACGACTCACCCTGATCAGCGGTCACCCGGGCCTCGGCTCGGATGCCGAGCGAAATGAGCGGCGCGCCGCGGACCAGCATTGGTGCGAGCTGTTGCTCAGTCGCGGCTCGACCGCCTTCGTCGATGCTTGGCAAGCCCAGCCCCTGTGGGCGACGCAGGCCCAGCTCGACGCAGCAACACTCGACCGAAAACGCCGCGAGCGCCTGAGTCACGATCCGGCCGGACTGGCGCGTTCGCTGCGCGTCACCGGCCTTGCCGAAATGCCGAACTATCGCCACGATTTGGGGCGAATCTCGGTCCCGCTGACCTTGGTCGCTGGCGGGCTGGACGTTAAATTCCGGGTTCTGGCCGAACAGATGGCGAAAATCATCGGGCACGCCGAACTGGCCATCGTAGACGGAGCGGGCCACGACCTCTTGCTCGAGCGCCCCGAGTTCATTACCGAAGTCATCCGACGAGGAGATCAGACATGACCAACATCGAATGGACCCGCAGCCAAACCTTCGAAGACATCGTCTACGAAAAATCCAGCGAAGGGATTGCCAAGATCACCATCAATCGTCCCGAGGTGCGTAACGCCTTTCGGCCGCTCACCATTCAAGAGATGGAGCGCGCCTTCGCGGACGCGCGGGACGATAGCGACATCGGTGTGATCATCCTCACAGGTAGCGGCAAAGACGCCTTCTGTTCCGGCGGTGATCAGAAAGTGCGCGGGGAAGGCGGCTACGTTGGCAAAGACGGAATCGCGCGCTTGAATGTCTTGGATCTGCAACGGCAGATCCGCACCCTACCCAAGCCGGTGATCGCCATGGTCGCCGGCTACGCCATCGGCGGCGGGCATATCTTGCACTTGGTCTGCGATTTGACGATCGCGGCCGACAATGCGCGCTTCGGTCAAACTGGGCCGAAGGTCGGAAGCTTCGACGGCGGCTACGGCTCCTCTTACCTGGCGCGCATCGTGGGCCAGAAGAAAGCTCGCGAAATTTGGTTCCTGTGCCGGCAATACGACGCAGCGCAGGCGCTCGACATGGGCCTGGTCAATCGCGTCGTGCCCTATGAAAACCTCGAAGCCGAAACGGTGCAGTGGTGTCGCGAGATCTTGCAGCATAGCCCGCTCGCCCTCCGTTGCTTGAAGTCCGCGCTGAACGCCGACTGCGATGGGCAGGCGGGACTGCAAGAGCTGGCCGGCAACGCCACGCTCCTCTACTACATGACCGAGGAAGGCAAAGAGGGCAAGACGGCGTTCCTGGAGAAGCGCAAGCCCAACTTCAAGAAGTTCAAGCGCCTGCCCTGAGCAAGAGCAAGAGCAAGAGCGATGAGCGCCTCCGCACCGATCAGCACGACCTCCAAGTTGGACGTTCGCCCCGGCTCGTTCGGCGCGTGGCTGCTCGCCAGCCGGCCGAAAACCTTGAGCGCCGCGGCAGTGCCGGTGTTGGTTGGCACGGCTTGCGCGTCGGCGCGCGGTCAGGTGAAATGGGGGCCCGCACTTGGCGCGCTGATCGGCGCGTTGCTGCTGCAGATCGGCGCCAATTTCGCCAATGACGTGTTCGACTTCGAGAAAGGCGCGGACACCGCCGAGCGTCTGGGACCGACGCGTGCCGTGCAAGCCGGATTGCTCAGCGCGCGCAGCATGCGCCGCGGCATGCTGCTCGTGTTCGGCCTCGCGCTAGCGATCGGTCTGTACCTGACCTACGTGTCGGGACCGGTGATCTTATTGATCGGCTGCGCGTCGATCGCCTCCGCCATCGCTTACACGGGCGGGCCGTATCCACTCGGGTATCACGGGCTCGGGGATGTGTTCGTGTTCATCTTCTTTGGTTTGGTCGCCGTGTGCGGCACAACGCTCGTGGAGATCGGCCGTGTGCCGGGGTTGGCGCTCTGGTGCGCCATTCCAGTCGGTGCGTTGGCGACGGCGATCTTGGTCGTGAACAACCTGCGCGACCGGGTGACCGATCTGGGCGCCGGCAAACGCACCCTCGCCGTGCGCTACGGACGTCGTTTTGCGCTCAGCCAGTATCGCGCCCTGATCGCCGTGAGTTATTTGACGCCGGTTGGCTTGGCGCTGAGTGGCAGCACTGGCCTGGAAGTGTTGCTCTGCTTGCTCTCGCTGCCATTGGCTTTAAAGACCGAGCGAGCGGTGAGCGCCACGGAGGGACGCGCGCTCAATCCGTTGCTCGCAGCCACTGCCAAATTGCTGGCCATTTTCGGGATTTTGTTCGCGCTCGGCCTGGGCTGGCGCGGCGCGCTCTCCAATTTCGGGTTGGCGAGCCGGCCGTGACGCTCAGCGTGTCGGTGGTTTCCACTGCGCGGACCTTGTCTCGCCCAGCCCAAAATGCGCATCTCCAATGGTCGGACCGAGCGAGCTGCGTTATCACTCTAGAGAGTGATTCTGGTGTGCGCGGCCAAGGCGAAGCGGCACCATTGCCTGGCTTCAGCCCGGATGGCTTGGAGGCCTGTCGGCAAGCGCTGTCCGGCGTCGATCTGAGCGGAATCGCCGATCACCTGGCGTCGCACCGAGACCTGATCGGTGAGCTCGGCCGCGCCAGTGTGCGCCTACCCCAAAATCTTCCCGCTGCTCGAGCCGCGCTGGAAGGCGCCCTGCTCGATCTCTGGGCTCGCGCTGCGGGAGTTCCGGCATGGGCGCTACTCTGTCCTGCGCAGTCCGCGCCGACCGCGCGCGCCGTCAGCGCGCTCTTGATCGGTGAACCGGAGCAGGCCTTGGAGCAGGCGCTAGCCGCGCGCGCACGCGGCATCACCACCTTCAAATTCAAGATCGGGCGCCCCGGTAGCTTGGATCGAGAGCTGGCAGCCGTGCAGCAGCTCCGCGCCGAACTGGGGCCTCCGGCTCGGCTGCGCCTGGATGCCAATCAGAGTTTGACTCTAGCCCAAGCCCACCAATATTTGCCGCGTTTTGCCGCCTGTGGCCTGGAATTCGTCGAGGAGCCGTGCGCGCCGCACGAGCTCGAGCAGCTACGCGAACTCGGCTTGCCTTGCGTGCTCGACGAATCGCTCGCAGCAGGGGTGCGTCCCCGGCAAGGCGACCGCGCCGTAATCCTGAAACCAACCCTGCTCGGTGGAATCTCGAGTTGTTTTGCACTGGCTCGGGTAGCACGCGCAGTGGGGGCGCATGTGGTCCTATCGCACGTGTTCGAAGGCCCACTCGGGCTCAGCCTGAACGCGGCCCTTGCCCTGAGTATCGGCTCCGAAACGTTCGCCCACGGACTCGATCTCGAGGGTGCGTGCCTCGAGCACCTGAGCCTGCCCTTCCTTTCCGGGGCCAAGATCCAGACCTGGTCTGAACCTGGCTTCGGCAGCGCGGGGCTGCCATGAGCTTGTCCGTCCTCAGCGCGGCCCGCCAAGCGCCGCACGCCGAAGCACTGGTTTGCGAGGGCGAACGGCTGAGCTTCTCGGCGCTTGCAGCGCGCGTTCGGGCACGCTGCAGCCAATTGGAAGCGCTCGGCATGCGACCGCTCGACGCACGCCCCGTAGCATTGGTCGTCGACGGCAGCCTGGCCATGTTCGAGTGCCTGTACCTATGTTTCGAGCTCGGCGTGCCGCTCTTGCCGCTGCATCCACGGCTGACCGCGCCCGAACGCGAGTACCTGATCGGCGTCAGTTCCGCTCAACTCGCGATCGACCCCAGCCGACTAGAACCCATCGGCGAGTCTTCCCCAAAGGTCTGGGATTTTCCCCCAGTGCCCGAGAGTTGCGCACTCGCTTGGGTCCCGAGTTCGGGCTCCACGGGGCACCCCAAATTGGTGGAATTGAGTCGCCGCGCATTCCTCGCGCTTTCACGCGCGGACGCCTCGCGCGTGCCGCCTCACGCCAACGATCGCGCGCTGCTTTGTTTGCCCTTGTCGCACGTCGGCGGGTTGTCGGTTGTCACGCGCTCGCTAGCAGCGCGGCGCTGCTGCGTCGCGTTTCGCGCGGCCAGCAGCGGACTGCTCGGTTCGGTGCCGGAGCTCGCGCACTGCTTGGTCGAGGAACGAATCACATTGCTCTCGCTGGTACCTGCGGTACTCGCTCGGTTGCTTCGAGATGCGCCGGCGATCGCCTCGCAAGCGCCGTTGCGTGCGATCTTGCTCGGCGGCCAGGCTTGTTCGGCTGATTTGTTCGCGGCGGCGCGCGAACGCACGTTACCCGTACTGACCAGCTATGGGCTGACCGAAACCTGTTCCCAAGTCAGCACGCTCGCCTTCCCGCCCCCCGCGGTGACGCCCTTGAAAAATGGCGTAATTGGGGTTGGTTTTTCATTGCCTGGGGTCGAGATACGGATCGCGCGCGGACTAATAGAGGTCCGGGGTCCGACGCTCTTCAGCGGCTATCTCGGGCACCCGGCACCTTTCGACGAAGAAGGATTTTTCAATACCGGCGACCGCGGCGAGTTCGACCCCGAACTCGGGTTGTTCGTCTTCGGGCGCGCAAGTGAGTTGATCATCACCGGCGGCGAGAACGTCGATCCGAGCGAAGTCGAGCATGCGCTGCTTGCCTGCGACGGCGTGGAAGCGGCGCTGGTGTTCGGGGTGCCGGATCCGGAATTCGGTGAGCAGGTGGCCGCCGCGCTGGAACTCAGCTTGGGCTTCAACTTCAATGAGCAGGCCTTGTTCGCCGCGCTCGATCAGCGCCTCGCGTCTTTCAAGCAGCCGCGGGCCCTGTGCCGCTTCGATGTGCTGCCACGACTTCCTTCTGGCAAGCTCGACCGCGTCCAAATACGCACGCGAGCCGCGCTGCAATTGCGCCCCCGGGGATAAGGCGGCGCAGTGCCCGCCGAGCCCGAGTGTGCGAAATCGGCTATGCTAGGGGCCGATGGTCCCCGCTCCAATCCGCATCAGCGTCGTCCTCTTACTGGCCGCGCTCGTCGGGTGTCAAACCCGAACCCGCGAAAGCAGCCCCGCTGCTGCCAGCGCTGCGCCCGCAGCCAGCAGCAGCCCGGCAACGCCAGGCGCAGCCAAGGCCTTTGGCGCGCCGATCAGCGCCGGCCCTGAGCTGCCACTGACTGACTTGCTCTCGAGTCCAGAGCGCTTTCGCGATCAGGTCGTCACCATCGAGGGTCAGGTACGGAGCGCCTGTACGCGCCGCGGCTGCTGGATGGAAGTGGCCGAGAGCGAAGATCCCAAGCTGCCGGGCTGCCGCGTGACCTTCAAGGACTACGGCTTCTTCGTGCCGACGGATTCCGCCGGTGCTCGCGCCAAGGTGCAAGGCACGCTGGGCCTGAACAAGCTACCGCCAGAGCGGGTGGCACACCTCGAGAGTGAAGGGGGCCAATTCCCGCGCAAGAACGCCGACGGCAGCGTGGACGAGCTGCGCTTGGTCGCAACTGGCGTGGAGCTTCGCCGATGATAGGCCGCGCGGCCGGCCGACAGTTCCGGGGCGGCGGCGAGTCTCTTCTCCGTTTCCACGAACATGTGATACGCCGGATAGCGATGCGTTTCCTGACTCGCTTCTTGTGCGCGGCATTGCTTTTGCTCGTCCTTCCCGCCCAAGCCAGCGAAACGCACGTCGTCGCCTCGGGGCAGACACTCGGCCGGATCGCCGACCGCTATAACGTGACCATCGCGGCGCTTTGTGAAGCCAACGGGCTAGTGCGCCGCGCCCCGCTAAAGATCGGATTCAAGCTTCGCATTCCCGAGGGCAAGGACGCGGTCGTCGGTGAGGAGAGCGACGCGACCGACGCGAGCGAGAGCGCCACACCCAACTCGGTCGACGCCAGCAAGCGAGTCCACGACGACAGTGACTCCAAAGCAAACGACGCGGTCGACAAGACCGACACGTTGCTGTCCGGTGGCATGCATGTAGTCACCCCGCCGGGTGCGGCCCCCGCCTACTATTTCGAGCCCACGGGTCCGGGACGCCATAGCATGCGCCCGATCTTGGTCTACCTGCATGCTCGCGGGGGGCATCCCGACAAGGATTGCCAGCGCTGGGCACCGGTCGCGCGGCGGTTAGGCTGGCTCGTTTGCCCGACTGGCCCCGCCGCGTACGGCGATGGGCGAGCCTGGGACAACAATTGGCCGTCCGCACACACCGCAACGATGGCTGCGATTCAGGTGCTTCGCAAGAAGTACGGTCGGCGCGTGCAACTCTACGGCAACACCCTGATTGGCTTCAGCGAGGGCGCGTACGCGGCGATGAACGTGGGCGTGCGTGAACCCCACGTGTTCAATCGCTGGCTCATATTGGCTGCGACCGATCACTATTGGGGTGGCCCCGGCCTGGAAGCTCTACAGACGGCGAAAGAGCGCGTCCGCCGTGTTTTCTTGATCACCGGCGAGCACGATGGCGTGATTGACGGCACACACCAAGTGGAAGACTGGCTAGCGCGCGCTGGCGTCGATACCCGCGTGGTAACGCCCGGCGACATGGGTCACGAGCTCGCGCTCGACCGCAAGCCGGAGCTTTACCATCAAGCCTTGGCGTGGCTCGACCGCGGCGACTCGAAGAACAAGAAGAGCAAGAGCGAGCGCGGCGAGCGCGTCGCCCGCAAGTAACGCCGCTCCCGGTGCGCGCGCAGCGCCGCACGCCCGCGCCCGCCCCCGGTGCGCGCGCAGCGCCGCACGCCCGCGCCGGGCGCGCGCAACGCCAGTCCAGCCGCATGCCCGGAACCAAAACGAGCGATAAGTCTTGGAAGACCAGATCGCGATCCGCCAATGAGATGGCGGACCTACAAAGGCTGACCGACCAGGCGCGTGCTTTCCCTCAGCGCAGCGCGGGCGGCCCAGCGCCCCCATCCGAGCGTGCGCAAACGAGAGTCTCCCACCGCGCGCCGAAGCCGCCGCGCGTCCACCTCTTCAGTGCCAGGCCGCAGCTTGCGCGATCGGCTTACCAGTACGGTCGTGATCCGCGATCAGCGTGCGCGCCAGCAGGTCGCAATCGACGCACGCGGGGAAGCGTGATTGATGCTCGCAGATCAGCTGCTTGGCCGTGGGCGGGTCGGCAGTGAACTCCTCGGGATCGAGGTGCCGGCCGCAGGCGATGCAGTGAATGTGCGCCTGCTGCTGACCGGTCGGGCCGGGCGACTGATCTTTGCGTTCGCGTTTGGTGAGGCGCTTTTTTCGCTGCATCTTGGCGGCACTTAACTCAAACAGGGCACTGTCGGTCAAGCGCGTTCTGTGGACAGCTCGGCGAGCAGCTGGCGGGCGCCGGCGTGGTCCGGGTTCTCCGCCAGTGCCTTGGCCAGGAGCAGCTTGGCTTTGCGCGGATCGTTCGCTTTTCGGGCTAAAACCGCCAAGTAGTAGTTGGCGTCGGCCTTGGCTTCGGCGGGGGCGCCGTCAGTGCTGCCCGCAGCCGGAGTCTTCATGATTGAAACCGCACGGAATGCCCGCTGCGCGACCTCGTCCTCGTCGATCTCCACGGCCAATTGTCCGAGTCGCATGGCCAGTTCGCCGTTCTTCGGGTCGAGCTCGAAGGCCTTCAGCAGGGCCGCCATGGCGTCGGTGAGATACCCCTCGTCCAGGTGGATCTGCGCCATCGTCGAGAAGATCCCACCCAGGGCCTTGGTGCGCCGGCCCTTGTTGGCCTCCGCGATCGAGTTCAGCAAACTCAGGGCCTCCTCGGCGCGTTGCGCCGCGGCATAAGCGCGCGCGAGCAGCACCACGACCTCGACACTGTCGGGGTTATCCTGGCGAGCCGACTCGAGCACCCGCACAGCCGCCGCCGGATCGCCGTCGGGGGCCAAGAGCAAGCTGCCCACGCGCAGCAAGCTGGTCATGCGCAGCGCCGGGTCGAGCTCGTTGCTCGCGTCCTCCAAGAGCAGATCGGCGAGCTCACGGCGCGCGCCGAGCACATCGTAGACGACCGCCAAGCGCTGTCGCAGCTCCGGGTGCAGATGATTCTCGGATAGCGCACGCTCGAGCGCCGAGCGACAATCCGCGAGCCGCCCTGCGAGCTCGCAGGCTTCGCTGTAGCGCAGCGCGGTCTCGATCAGCGAATCGCCTTGCTCCACGTCGACCAAGCGGGAAAGCGTATCGATCGCGCCTTCGATGTTGCCCGTGCGCGTTTCGAGCGAAGCCAAGCGTCGCAACGCGCTCAAATCATCGGGATTTGCGCGAACGAAGGCGGCCAAACGCGCCCGCGCGCCAGACAGATCGCCCGAGCCCTCGAAGACCTCGACCAAACGCAACGTCAGCCTCGCTTCTTCGTTTGGTTCGGCGCGCACGATCGCGCGCTCGATCGACTCGATCAGCTCCGAGACGACGCTCGGATCTGTCGCGTAGGCTTGCTCGAACGCCACCACCGCTTCGTCGTCTCGTCCGAGATCGCCGAGCACCGTCGCGCGTTTGCGCTGCAGCTCCACGCTGTTCGGGTCGGCGAGCAGCAGATCGTCCAGCACGCCCAGCGCCGCTTCCGGATTCTGCGCCGCGCGATGCGCTTCCATCAGCCGCTCGAGCAGCTCGCGTTCATTGGGCCGGTCGCGTAGGGCTCGGCTCAAAATCTCGGCGACGCGGCCGAATTCGAGCCGATCCGAGAAACGCACCACCAACAGATCACGGAGCGCCGAGTCACGCGGGTTGGCTTCGAAGCCCATCGCTAGCGCGCGTTCGGCGCCTTCCGGATCGCCCAGTTCTTCGCGCATGGCCGACAATTTGCGCGCCAGCGCAGCCGCTGCCTCACCTTGAGTCGTGCGCAGCAGACCCTCGAGCGCCTCCGAAATGGCGAGTGCATCTCCCGTTGCTTCGGCCAAGCGCAGCACGCTTTGTAGCAGTTCCTGCTGCGACGGGTCCCATTCCAGTGCCGCACGGCACACGTCGAGCGCCTCCGGCAGGCGTCCCTCACGTTCAAGATTGCCGACCAAACGCAGCGAAAGCTGCACGACTGCCGAAACGTCACGGGCGTCTTTGGCTTGGTCGATCTGGCCAGCCAAGAGCGTGGACAGCTCGCCGCTCCGCCCCTCGCGTTCCAACAGTTCCGACAATACGCGCGCCGCGTCGCGCTGCGAGGGATCGTCGGTGATGATGTCCTGCAGCAGCGCGATCACCTCGCCCGCGCGCGCGGGTTGACCGAGCAAAGCGTTGACCTGCTCGATGCGCAACGCGGAGCGCTCTGCGGCATCGTCCACCACGGGCGTGATGCGCGAGACGAGCTGGACCAATCGTTCGGAATCGGCGAGCTTTCTGACCAAGTCGAGCAGCGGTTGCCAGATCGAACGGTCCGCCGGGTCCGGCGCGAGGAGCAAATCATACAGATCGGCTGCGCGTGCCCAAAGCTCGGGAGTTTGGGCAAAGCGCTCGGCAAGAGAGAGCCGCAGGCTGCGGGCCTCGTCGGCCGGCAAGTGCGCCGCCGCCTGCGCTCGATACTCGAGTGCTTCGATTTCCCGCCCTGAGGACTCCACCAGCTTGGCGAGCTCCAGCCGTACCCATGCGGCATCTTCGGGCGCCTCGTTGCTCGTGTCCAGCGCGAGCCCCGCTTTGAGTAGGCGCTCGCACAGCTCGGCGTCGCCCAGGCGCACCGCCACTGCCACGCCCTCACGGACGCGCGTGAGCGTCGCGTCGGGTGCTTCGATCTGACCCGCCAAGGCGTTGGCCAGCGCGCGATCGTCGCCCGTGGCGCGCGCGATGCGCTCCAGTAAGGCCGCCACGCGTGCCGGGTCGAGGCTGCCAGCAGACTCCGCGAGCAGCTGTCGCGCTCGTTCGAAGTCCGGTGCAGCGTCGAGCGCGCGCTCCAAGAGTTCCAAGCCTTGTTCAGTGCCCTTCGGATCGCTTAGACGCACCTGAGCCAGGCGATAGAACAGATCTCCATCGGCCGCCCCTGCGCCAGATTGCAGTTGGGCCCCGACGCGTCGCTCGAGCACCTGCGACTCGCGCCCGGGGTCACCCAGACAATCGTAGACCCGGCCGAGGGCAGCCCAAGCAGCGTCATCGAACGACGGGGCTGCGTCCAGGCTGGCCTCGAGCGCGCGAGCGCGCTTGCCGAGGCCCTCTTTCACGCGCGCCAGGTCGCCTAGCCCGTCCTGGTGCAAGAGCACCAGGTCTGCCAATGCGCGGGCGGCTTCGGGCGGCGGCAAATCGCGACCGAGTCGAGTTTCCAACGCGCGCGCCAACAAATCATGCCGCTCTTGGCTGCGCAGGGCATTTTCCAACGCGGATGCGTCAGCTGGGCTCTCCAGCGCCGCTTCGAATGCGGACTCGATGAACTCGCCTGCGCGCACCGCGTCCCCGCGTTTGGCGGAAATTTCACTGAGAGCAATCAACGCTTCCGCCTTACTGGGCCCCTCGCGTGACTCGTCGCGTCCGAGGACTAGGAGCAGCGACCGGTACATGCGTTCGGCGCGTTCCAATTGGCCGTGCTCGAGCGCCATGCGGGCCAAGAGTTGCATAATGCCCGGGTGCGCGGGATCGATCTTGGACGCCGCATCGAGCTCTTGTAGGGCCTCGGCTTCGCGCCTCGCGCCCAGTAGGGCTCGGGCCATCAGGAAGTGGGCGAGCGCGCGATCCTTCGGCCGCCGTGCGCCGTAGCGTTCGATTTGCGCCGCCAGCACTTGCGTCGCTTCGTCGTAGCGCTCAGCCAAGAACAAGGCATTGGCCAGAAGCAGGCGCTGCTTCTGGTCGTCCGGTTCGAGTTCGATCGCGCGCGCCAAGAGCGGCACCGCGGCGGCTGGGTCAGCGCGCTGCTCGAGGTGCAGCGCGGCCGCCTCGCGCAGCAGCGCGAGCGTGGCCTTGCGATCCGTTGCGCGCTCGGCCTCCTCGGCGAGCAAAGCAGCCAAGGCCCCGTAGTCTTCCGCTTCGCGATAGAGCGTCGCTAGCCGGGCTCGCAGCGCAGGCGCGTTGACCGCGATCGGAACAGCGCGTTCCAGACTGGCGCGAGCTCTGTCCGGAGCGCCGATGGAAATGTAAGCCGCAGCCAATTCGAGCGCGCGGTCGGTCAGCATTTCCGGCGACGACTGCGCGCACAGCGCCTCGAGCACTTCGGCAGCGAGCAAGTATTGCTTCTGGCTCAGATAGATACGTGACAGCGCTTCGAGCGAATCCTCACCGCCGAGTGCCGCACCGGCGCGGTGACAGGTAATCGCACGAGTCACGTCGGTCAGGCGCTCCTCGGCGAGCTGCCCGGCGCGCGCCCAGAGCGCCGCAGCACCGGAGTTGTCGCCCGCGCCCGCGCGCGCCGTCGCCTGTCGCTCCCAGAGCGTCACGATCTCGCCGTGCTCGCCTTGCTCGTCCAAGAGCAGCGAAAGCCGGGTCACGAGCGAGCGAGCGACTTCATCGCCAGGGTCCTCGGCCAGCAGGGCTTGGAATAGTTCGATCGCGCGCGCGCTCTCGTTCAGGCGATCGGAGCACAAACAAGCGGCGTCGCGACGTAGCTCTCGGCGGCGCGAGTTGGCAAACGGCAGCTCCGCGGCAGCCAGCAAGCGAGTCACAACCTCACCGTAAAGGCCGGCCTCCGTGAGCCGTTCGGAGAGCTCGCTGATCGCCCAATCGGCAGCGCGCGCTTCGGCGCTGTCAGCGGCGCTGAGCGCCTGCTGCCAGGCCTTGACCGAGAGTTCGAGCAGGCGTTCGCAGACTTTGCGACCGAGCTCGCGATCAGCGTGATTGGCGCCCGCGACTTCGATCGCCTTGCCCCAATCCTCGGCTGCGACGAAAGACTCGAGCGACGCAATCATGTCGCCCGTGCGGGTTTGATGGAGTTGACCGAGCTCGCTGTACAGGCGGCGCTCGCGCGCGGGGTTGCTCTCGATCGATACCTCTTCAGCCAACAGCTCGGCAAGCTCCTCGAAACGCGACTCCGCTGCGAGTAGCGATGACAACGCTTCGAACGTCTCCAGATCGCGTCCGTCGTGCGTTTGCACCAAGCGCCAGGCAGCGATCGCCTGCGCGCGATCGCCCTTCACCTGTTCGTGAAGCAGCGCGATACGCACGCGATCAGCGCGCGCAGCCGCAGGATCGGCGCTTTGGCGGGCGCGGAGCGCCAGCGCGGCGACCAGTTCGTCCCAGCGCTCGGCGCGTTCCAAAGCGCGACATAGACCATCGAGCGACGTCCGATCGAGCGGCGCAAGCGCCAGACGCGCCTGAAAATTGCGCACGGAGCGATTGGCGTCCCCGAGCACGGTCAACGAAAGCTCAGCGGCTTCACCCAGCACCATGAGCTGCTCGGCCTCGCCCGTCTCCAGCCCCGCACGCTGCTCCAGCACTTGGGTGAGCTCCAGTAGCTCCTGAGCATCACGCAAGAGTTCGCTCAGTTCGCGCGCCGCGTGCAGGGCCGTGATCGGCGCCTCCGGGGCCAGCCCGAGCACGCGCCGATAGAGCTCCATTGCCCGCCCCGGATTCGAGAGCTCGACGCGGCACACGTCGCCTGCCTCGGACAGCAACGCGGCGCGCAGCGCCGGGTCGGACTCCTCTTCGGCCACACTCACCAGCGTGTCTGCCCGACGCTCTTGTCCGCCGACCTGAGTTGCCAGCGCCGCAAAGCGCTCACGGCGCGATTCGAGTTTGGGCTCCAACACGACCAGCGTGAGCAGAGTCTCGAAGGCCCCCGCGTGATTCGACAGCTCCTCCAAACTGAGCTTGACCACTTCTTCGAGTAGTACGAGGCGCTTAGCGCGAGGCGCACTCTGAGCCAAGACCTCCAGCATGCGCACGACGTCGATCGTGCTAGCCGCGGCACGGTAGTGGGTTTCGAGCGCGTGCGCCGCGCTTTCTCGGGACGATTCGCCGCTCTCCAGCATCGCTTCGGCCGAGGCGGGCAGAGCAACGATGCGTTCCAGCAACGCCACGGCGTCGCGCACGTCCGCTTCGCGACCGAGCATCTTCTCGGCCCAACCGAGCGCGGGCAGCGGCTCGTTCAAGTCGAGCCACAACGCCGCCATGCGGCCCATCGTCTCGCCCGGATCGGAGCTCTTGTTCGCTTCCAGCCGCAAGTTCAAAAGCTCGATCAGCGGACGTCGGTGGCCGTGACGGTCGTATAGCCGCTCCAGTGAAGACTCGACGCGGGTGTCCCCGGGACTGAGTGCATTGAGCTTTTCGAAGTAAGCGATCGCGCGTTCGGGATCGTTCGCGAAATCGCGAGCGGCCATGGCTGCCTCGCGCAAGATTTCGACCCGCTCCACCTTGCCGAGCGGTTCGGCCAAGCGCCGGTCGTAGAGCGCGAACAAGTCAGGCCAGCGTCCGGCCGCATTGAACGACAGCTTCAGCCGATCGAACGCCCATTCCGCGGCCGGGCAAAGCGCCGTGACGCGCTCCAAGAGGTGCACCACCCGCTCCGAGTCATCGAACCATTCCTCGTGGAATTCGACTACTTTGCGCCCCAATGAATCGGCGATCTCCGCGGGCAGCTCGCGTTCGATAGCACGCGTGTACGCCTCGGCCACCGGTCCAGGTTGGTCCAAGCGGCGCGCCATTTGCTCCGCGAACTCCCAGAGCTGCTGCTCACCGGGCGCTGCCTCGGCGCCGCGCAGCGCAAGCCTGAGGGCCTCTTCTGGGACGTCAGTCTTGGTTTCGAGCAGCTGCATCAGCCAGCGGCTGCGGGCTGCGGCAAGCTCGGGAGCGTCGTTCGAAACCGCGAGCAAGGCTTCGATCACGTCCGCGCGCGCAGACGGATCTTCCGAACCCTCCGCCACGCGTTCCAAGATCGCTGCGGCTCGCGCACGCGATTCCGGCACCGACAACGCTTGGTGCACGACCCGCAGCGCCTCGGCGTCGCTCGGATTCGCGGCCAAAATTGGCTCCACCAAGGCCAGTGCCTCCTTGGCTCGCGAGAGCGAGCCGATCATCAACGCAGCCCGACGCAACTCGACCGCACTACGCGCCTCCGGTTCCACGCGCGTGACCAAGCTATCCAGTGATTCGAGCGCGCCCTTGGCGTCTCCGGAAGCCGTTTGCAGCCGTGCCAGCTCCGAGAGCGCATCGGTACGCTCTGGATCGCGCTCGAGCACCTCGCGGTACAGCTTCCGCGCAGTCTTCGAGCTATCGAACAGCGTTTCTTCGGCGTGCGCCCACTCGATCAGCACCCCCGCCGGGTCGGAGGCATGCTCCAGGCGATAACGGAACAACCAGCGGTAGTCATCCACACGCTTCGGTGTTCGCTCGGCAAGACCCAAGAAGGCCGCAAATGCCTCCGCATCGCCAGCACCTTCGCCTCCGGCCCCTTGAAGCAATGCGCGAAAGACCTCTGCCGCGCTATCAGCGCGTTCTGGATCTCGGGCCAACGCGCGGGCCTGGGCCAGCTGCACCTGGCGCGCGCGTCCTGCTTGCAGTCCGCGCGCGAGCGCTGCGTCCACCAATGCCACGAAGGCCTTGCCGTTGCCGGTTTGCACGGCGCGCTCCTCCAGCCCCAGGATCAAGGTCACCAGGTCGCGCTCGTCTGCTGCTCGCAACAATACCTCGAACGCACCCTGCACGGCATCGAAGTCGCCCGCGCGCGCGGCCAACTCGACGAGCCGCTCGGCGGCCTCGCGGTTGTCTGGATCGGCGTCCAGCACACGCGTAAACAGGCGCTGCGCGCGAACGCCGTGGTCCGCTAGGCCCTCACTGAGCCGTCCTGCTTCGAGCCAAAGGCGCACTGCATCGCTCGGATTCCCCAACTGCAACGCCAGGGCGTTGCCCAGACGCTCGAGCAAATTGGCGCGCAGCTCCGGCTCGCTCGTGTGCGCGAGCCGTCGCTCGAGCACGGCCTGCACGGTCTGGCCGTCGTTTTGCTCGCG
>Ga0302321_100001000_pt1 | contig 24269 bp, 15 predicted proteins | sample Fen_T0_1_FD_202505 | JGI IMG/M metagenome (GOLD analysis project Ga0302321, IMG submission 202505) | Peat permafrost microbial communities from Stordalen Mire near Abisko, Sweden - Fen_T0_1 | ecosystem: Environmental > Terrestrial > Soil > Wetlands > Permafrost | place: Sweden: Abisko...
CAACTCCTCGCTAACCCCTCGCCACTCACGAAGGGCACTAATGATTCACCCGCCGCGCTCGCCGCACCAGCGGATTCAACGCCCCAGCGCGCAAAAGCCAAATCTGACCAAATTGCAACGCGCAGGCGCCCCGTCCAGACCGGTTCTCGGATCCCACGCGCCGCCGCGCCGCTTTCTACTCCTCCCGCGCGCGTAGCGCCGCTTTCTACTCCCGCGCGCGCAGCGCCGCGTTCTCGAGGCAATTGCGATCCACTCGTTTGGCAAGGGACGCGAAGACGGAGCTTGATTTGTTACTGCGGCAGTCGAAGACGAGAGCTGAAGCCTCGTCGACACGAAACCTAGTAAGGTCTACAGCGCGCATAGTCCATCGTTAGGTAAACGCGATCTGTCGGGCAGCGAGGGATGCGACGAAGCAACGGTGCCCTGGGCGGAGACCGCTCGTGCCCTCGAGGCGGACGAGGCCGCAGCCGGAGGTGCTTGGTGGCGGAAACCGACATCAACGAGCAACCCCGACCTGAGTTGATCGTGCAAGCGTTAGCGCCTGCACGCCGTCGGCATAGTCAAATCTCCATTTCAGGTTTCTATACGCCCATTCTGTTCGTTCCGATTGATTGTTGGTGTAACCGCGGAGGCCAGCGAACACGCAAGCGTACGGCACGCTTGGGGACGAGGAATAAGCGTGACGAATTATTTGGGCGGTTGGTGGGTGGCACTGGTGTCGGTTGTCCTCGCGGCGGGATGTAATCCTGCGGGGTCATCAGAGGCCGCCACCAAGCGCAGTCAGGCACTCACCCCTGGGCCGACCTTCACGCTGCAACTACCACCGCAGCTGACGAGCGGCGGGTCCGGTTTGACGGCCACGACCACCCTCACCCTGGGCGATCGCGTGAAGGTGAAGCAGCCGACGGGCAGTGCCTTCGCGGGCGTCGTAAATCTCGGCAGCAGCCTCACCATCATCGGCAGAGACAACAACACGGGGGATGTGTGGAGCGTGGGCTCTGTGCAGCTCGGGGACCGCTCGGTGATCAATGGGTTCCTAAAGACAGCCGGCACTCTCGCTCCGGGCGTGAACACCACGATTACCGGCGTTCTCCAGCAATCTCAGCCATTGACCCTGCCGACGCTCGCCACCGTGACGGTCCAGTTCCAGAGTGGCGCGTCAGCAGTGCCCGTCGCCAACGATGTCACGCGCACGCTGAGCCCTGGGGATTACGCCGCAGTGAGCCTCGGCGCTCGGGCGGTTCTGGCGCTGTCGACCGGCGACTATCGCTTCGACAGCTTGGCAACGCAGCTGCCCAGCACGCTGCGCTTGACGACTACCGCCGGCCCAATCCGGATTTTCGTCCGTAATACTTTGACCTGGAATTCCACGGTCACGGCTGCCGCTGGCGACCCGACGAAGCTACTGGTCGGGTACGTCGGCACCGCCGCGATCACGATCAACACGCCGTTCACGGGCACGTTGCTCAGTCCCAATGCGGTCGTTACTTTGCCCACGGGGTCGTCGCCGCACAGCGGCGCGTTCTTTGCCAAGAGCCTCAGCACGGAGCCCGACGTCGTAGTCACGACACGGCCGTTCCAGCAGCCGTGTCAAGGCGTCGTCATCGATGACGGCAACGCTTGCACAACGGACGCATGCGATCCGAACACTGGGGTGGTGAGTCATCTGCCGGTGGCCAATGGCACCGCCTGCTCGGATGGCAGCGCTTGCACTGGCAGCGACAGCTGCCAGGCGGGGGTCTGTGTCGGTGCCAGCCCTGTCGTGTGTACGGCTCAGGACCAGTGTCACGGCGCCGGGGTCTGCGCCCCAGCGACGGGACTGTGCTCGAACCCAAACAAGGCCAACGGCAGCAGCTGCTCGGACGGCAGCGTCTGCACTCAGAGCGACAGCTGTCAGGCCGGCGCTTGTGTCGGGGCAAATCCGGTCACCTGTGCGGCACAAGACCAGTGCCACAGCGTCGGCACCTGCGACGCGGTGACGGGGGTCTGCTCGAACCCGCTGAAAGCGAACGGCTCTGCCTGTGCGGACGGCAACGCCTGCACGCAAAGCGATACTTGTCAGGCTGGTGCCTGCGTGGGCACGAATCCCGTGCTCTGCACCGCGCTCGATCAATGCCATGTCGCTGGAGCGTGCAACTCGGCAACGGGCGTGTGCTCGAACCCAGTCCTGCCCAATGGCTCGACCTGCTCGGATGGCAACGCATGCACGCAGACCGACAGCTGTCAGGCCGGCACCTGCACCGGGGCGAGCACCGTCGCGTGTAGCGCGCTCGACCAGTGCCATGTCGCGGGTAGCTGCGATCCCACGTCTGGGGTTTGTTCGAATCCGACGAAGGCCGACGGCTCGGGATGTAGTGACGGCAACGCTTGCACGCAGGCGGACCTGTGTCAGTCGGGTTCGTGTGTCGGAGCCAGCCCGGTTGTATGCGCGGCGCTCGACCAATGTCACGTTGCAGGCACTTGTAGCTCGGCGACCGGCGCTTGCTCGAACCCCACTAAGGCCAACGGCTCTGCCTGCTCCGACGGGAATTCGTGCACTCAGAGCGACGCTTGCCAGACCGGCGCGTGCGTCGGCGGCAACCCGGTCGTGTGCACGGCGCTGGACCAGTGCCATATCCCAGGCAGCTGCGACACGAGCTCTGGGACGTGCTCCAATCCAGCAAAGGGTGACGGCACCGCTTGCAACGATGCAAACGTCTGCACGACCGGTGAAGTCTGCACCACCGGGCTCTGCAAGTCGGGCAGCACCGTCGCGACGGATGATGGCAATCCGTGCACGGCAGATGCTTGCGATCCCTCAGGTGGTGTTTCGCACACGCCTGTCACCGCGGGAACCGCGTGCGACGACAGCGATCTTTGCAACGGCCACGAGACCTGCAACGCGATCGGCTTCTGTAGCGCCGGTCAAGCCGTGCTCGTCGATGACGGCAATCCGTGTACGTCCGATAGCTGCGATGCACAAGGTGTTCACCACGCGCCGGTCGTCACCGGCACCTCGTGTGCAAACGCCAACGTGTGCGACGGGGTCGAGACCTGCAACGGTACGGGAGTTTGCGCGGCGGGCCTTCCGCTCGCAGTCGACGATGGCAACCCGTGCACGGCGGACTCGTGTGATCCGACGTCGGGAGTAAAGCACCAGATAGTCGGCAACGGCGTATCGTGTGCCGATGCCAACGCTTGTAACGGGAATGAGACATGCCAGCAAGGGAGCTGCACGGCCGGCTCTCCAGTGATAATCGACGACGGAAATCCGTGCACGGTGGATAGCTGCGATGCTAGCTCGGGGATCCAACACGTGTTGGCCGCCGCGGGCACGGTCTGCTCGGCCGCGAATGACTGCGGTGGCGCCGGGGAGTGCAATACCGGTGGTCAGTGCATTCAGGCATCTACGGACGACGGAAATCCGTGCACCATCGATCGGTGCGATCATGGCATTGAATCGCACGTGCCGGCGTTGGCGGGTACGGCCTGTGCTTCGATCGACGCGTGCCACTCGATGGGTGCCTGTGACGCCATTGCTCGATGCAATCCGGGCCCCCCGGTCTCCCACGATGACGCGGATCCGTGCACGCTCGAGACCTGCGATCCTAGCACTGGGTTTAAGCAACGGAGCTGCGCGCCGGTCGATCCAACCGTAGCCACCGTGCTGGCCGACGCGAATGCTTGGCTCTATTCCGGGAGTGATCCCCTTCAGACTGGTGTTTTACCCGGAGCCATCACGCGCACCCGTGCATCGTTGCTGAAGGGTCGTGTCCTCACTCGCGATGGATTCCCCTTGAGCGGCGCTCGTATGACTATCGCAGGCCGTCAGGAGTTCGGATCGACGGTCACGCAGACGAACGGCGAGTTCGAACTGATGGTGAACGGCGGAAGCCCGCTGTCCGTTCGATCGCAGAAGGTTGGCTTCTTGACGGCCGATCGCGCAATCGACGTTGGCTGGTCAGCCTACGTTTCTGTGCCCGATATCACGCTGATTCAATCGGATCCGATTGCGACGACCGTCGACCTCGCAGGCCTCGGATCGGACTTTGGCGTGGTCAAGGGAATGGCCGTGAGTGATGCCTCTGGCCAGCGACAGCCAACAGTCCTGGTTCCGGGCGGCACGGTCGCAACTATGGTCAAAGCCGACGGCACGACTGCGCCGCTGAGCCAGCTTCACATTCGCGTAACCGAATTCACGGTAGGGCCCGAAGGTCCAACGATGATGCCCGCAGCGTTGCCGGCGACCAGCGCCTACACCCACGCTTTTGAGATCAATGCAGATGAAGCGGTAGCCTCCGGCGCGGTGTCTGTGCAGTTTTCACAACCGCTCGTCTACTACCTCGATAACTTCCTGCAGTTCCCCGTTGGCGGCGCGGTCCCGTTGGGTTCCTACGACCGAACGTTGGGCGCGTGGCGGGCGGAGAAGAGTGGGACGGTGATTCAGATCGTGGGCGTCGTGAATGGAGTAGCGCGCGTCAATATCAATGCGGATCCCGCGGCAGAATCCCCAGCTCAACTCGCAGCTGCCGGCATCTCTGCGGCCGAGCAGGCCAAGCTCGGAGAGTTATACATGGCCGGGCAAAGCCTATGGCGCGTGCAGCTACCGCACTTCACCTCCCCCTATGACTGTAACTGGGCTCAGCGGGTGCCCAACGCGACGCCTCCGGTTCCCCCAGACAACAGCGACGACAATGACAACGTTCCGGACGACCCGTGTCAGCAAAGCGGAGGCTCGACCATCGAATGTCAGAACCAAACGCTGCGCGAGGAGCTGCCGATCGCAGGAACGCCGTTCAAGCTCACATACTCCAGCGAACGCGTGCACGGCCGCAGAGGGAAGTTTACGACGCTCGTTCCGCTGAGCGGCATCGCCGTGCCCACCGACCCCATTCCACTCCTGCGGATCGAGATGGATGTGGACGTTGTTGGCCGGCATTTTCATGAGGAGTTTCCACCCGTCGTCAACCAGTCCTATTCGTTCGAATGGGACGGACTCGATGCTTTCGGCCGTGAAGTGCAAGGGATTCAACAGGCAACGGTCTCCGTTTCCTACATGTACCCCTCTCGGTACGCTGATGGCACACTAATATTTGCCGGCTTCCCCGCTTTGACCGACGGTGCCGGTCCCACTCGTACCGATATTCCCATCACCCGCACTTGGATCAAACGTCTTGGCAATTGGGATCAGGCTCGCGGTCCTCGCCTCGGCGGTTGGACGCTCGACGTCCACCACGACTACGACGTGAACAGCCGAGTCCTGACGATGGGCAGTGGCGACACCGTGCGCGCCGATGCGATCCCAAGTCGACTCGTGCCGCTGGCATCACTCGGTCAGGGCAACCCCGGCATCGCTGTTGCGCCCGATGGCACCGTGTTTGGCGAAATTGGCGGCGGCACCCAGGTAGTAAAGATCGTCAACGGCGTTCCTGTCGTGATCGCTGGCATCTTGGGCGCACCTCGTGCCGCCACCGGGGACGGTGGTCCGGCGGCGGCGGCGACCTTCTACTCCGTGTCGGAACTCGGCATGGACGCGGGAGGCAATCTACTGATTGTTGACGGTAGCGAGATTCGCCGCATCGGTCCGGACGGCATCATCTCCCGCTTCGCTGGCACTGGAGCGGATGGTTTTTCAGGGGACGGCGGACCGGCAATCGCCGCAAAGATCCTGCCGTCCGGGCTTGGCTGCCTGGCATTGAATGATGGCAAGGTCTACCTCGCCGAACAGACCAACCGCATCCGTGTCATCGAGAATGATGGGACGATTCGAACGGTCGCCGGCACCGGCGTACAGCCAGCAACATCGAATCCCCCACCCAACGGTTCACCGGCGGCGCTAACGCCTATTTTCGCGCAAGCGCTCGCGTTCGACGGTATCGGAAACATGTATGTCACGAGTCCATTCGGTTTCTACGTCGAACAGATTCGTCGCGACGGCTCGATGTACACTGTCGCCGGTTGCGGGCCCGCCTGCCAAGATGTCCACTATGGCGTGCCAGCCACCCAATCCGCGATTCAGTCTACGGCGCTCGCAGCTGCGCCTGACGGCACCCTTTGGCTGACGGTAGGCCGTGCAAGCCCGTTGCCACCCGCCCTCGCCAGAATCACTCAGGATGGAATCTTGCAGTTCATCGCCCCGAATGACGGGTTCAACAATCTCAAGTGGGGCCCTGACACTTTGTACATGGCGTATGGTGTGGCAAACAATGGAGGCGCAGCCTATTTTGCAAGTAAGTTGAGTCCCGCCATGCCTGGTGTCGACTTGACGTCGTTCCTGGTGCCCTCGGACGACGGGACGCAAGCGTTCGTTTTCGATCCGAGCGGCCGGCACCTGCAAACTCGTGACGCGATCACGGGAGCGCAGCTTTACCAATTCGGCTACGACTCGAACGGTCTCCTACAGCAGATCGCTGACGCTTTCGGCAACGTGACTCGGATCGAGCGCGCCGATAATGGAACTCCGCTCGCGATCGTTGGTCCCTATGGGCAGCGGTCGTCGTTGAGCATTGGTGGAGACGGGCTGCTCTCTGCGTTGACCGACCCTGCTCAGAATACGGCAACGATGGAGTATGAGCCTGGCGGATTGCTGTCGACGTTCACAAACGTCCGCGGGCTCTCCTCGCTCATGAGCTACGACTCGTTGGGCAGAATCACGACCGACGTCGATCCGGCGTCAGCCACAAAGATCGTCACTCGCACGGAATTGAGCGACGGCTGGAAAACCGACATCCAGAACAGCGACGCTGGTCAATCAACCTACGAAGTTCACCGCCTCACGAATGGTACCCAGCTTCGGAAGAACACCTTCTCAGATGGAACGTCCGCTTCCACTACCATCGACTTGAGCGGGACCGCGACATCTGTCTTGGCGGACGGAACGACCATTGTTCGATCAAAACAGCCTGACCCGCGGTTTGGACTCGCCGCGCCGTTGGAGACCACGACCACAACGCTCCCGAGCGGTTTGACGAGGACGGTAACTCCGACCAGGACAGTCACGCTCGCGAGTTCTTCGAACCCATTTTCGGTCCTGACGCTGCAAAATCGCGTAACCTTCGGCAGTTTCTCTGCGACAGAGACGTACTCCAGTGCCACGCGTACCTGGACGGCCGTGTCCGCTGGGGGTGTCACGCGTGCGACCGATCTGGACGCGAACGATAATCCGGTTTCAATCCATACCCTCGCTGCGTCTGGCGGCGAGTTCATGTTCCCTACGAATCTTGGCTACGACACACACGGGCGGTTGTCGTCGACCACTCGCGGCACGCGAGTTGAGCGCCAGACCTATTTCGACACCAGCGACGGATCGAACGGTTACCTTGCTAGCCACATCAACCCTCTATCGCAAGAGACCGATTACACGCGCGACTCGCTGGGGCGCGCGTTGAGCGAGCTTGCGCCCGATCTAGGCGAGACGGGCTACAGCTGGGATGCTGCTAGCAACCTGACCTCCGTGACGCCGCCGGGGCGCCCCAGTCATTCGATGAACTACACAGCCGTCGATCAGCTCGCCTCTTACACCCCGCCCACGCTGGCGAGTGTGCAGACACCTCAGACCGTGTTTGAATACAACTTCGCTCGCCAGCTCACGAAAGTGACGCGACCCGACGGTGTCGTTCTCGACTATCACTACGACAGTGCGGGCCGCCTGCTTACCGTCACTACTCCGTCTGGCACGCTGACCAATACGTACTTCCCGGTCGCGCCGTGCGTCGGTTGTGCGCCCGGAAGGCTCAGTCAGATCGCTGGCTTCGACGGTGTCAATCTGAGCTTCACTTTCGACGGTTTCCTGCCCACCAAGTACACTTGGTCTGGGGCGATCTCAGGCTCCGTGAACAACACCTACAACACGGAGTTCCTCCTATCGACCGAAACGGTGAACGCCGGCAACCGAAGTTCCTCGGTGAGCTTCGCGTACGACGGAGACGGGTCGCCGATTTTGGTTGGGCCGATGAGAATCACGAGTCGCGCCGACGATGGACAAATCGCGTCGACCCGTCTTGGAAACCTTCAAGACTTCATCAGCTACAATCGGCTCGGCGAACTCGCCGACCAGACGACGCTCTTGAGCTCCACCGTATTCCGCGAAACCTACGATTCGGTAATTGCTCCGAGAGACGCACTGGGACGCATCGTTCGAAAGAGTGAAACGCTTCGGGATCAGCAAACTGCCTTCGACTACACTTACGACTCTGCCTCTCGTCTGAAAACCGTCAAGACCGACGGCGTGTTAACCGCTACCTACTTCTACGACACGAACGGTAATCGCCTCACGGCGACCAAGCCATCTGGCTCAGTTTCCGCAACGTACGACGACCAGGATCGGCTCTTGACCTATGGCAAATTCAGCTACGCTTATACCGCCAACGGCGAGTTGCAGAGGAAGACCGATACCGTCAGCGGGGCGGCTACCACTTACAACTATGATGCATTCGGGAACCTCAAACAGGTGAACTTGCCGAGCGGCGATACGGTCGAGTACCTCGTCGATGGTCAGAACCGTCGCGTGGCAAAGAAGAAGAACGGAGCAATCGTCAAGCAATGGCTCTATCGGGATGGGATTCATCCCGTGGCTGAGCTTGATGCTAGCGGGAACTTGGTCAGCACTTTCGTCTACGTCACCGGCAAGAATGTGCCCGACTACGTGGTGCAATCGGGAGGAACATTCCGAATCCTCAGCGACCAAATTGGCTCTCCTCGGCTCGTTCTCGAAGCCACAACGGGCGCTCTGGTGCAGCGCCTGCGGCACGACGAATTCGGGAACGTTCTGGAGGACACCAGCCCCGCCTTTATCCCGTTCGGCTTTGGTGGCGGGCTATACGACGTGGACACGGGCCTCGTTCGATTCGGCGCAAGGGATTATGATCCCGTCGTGGGAAGGTGGATTAGTAAGGATCCGATTCGGTTTGATGGCGGGCAGGCGAACTTGTACGGCTACGTGAACAACGACCCCATCCAGAACGTTGACGAGGACGGGTTAGCCTTGCGTGCATGCGCAAAGGCGCTTGCGAAGCTAGCTGCAGCCGAAGCCCGACTGGCCAAACGGCGGTTCGAGAACATGGCGTCGTCGTGTGGTTCTGACCCAGGGCACGATAAAGCAATCGACGAAGCTCAAAATGCGGTTGCCAACGCAAGCGAGCAAGTGGCGCGCAATTGCACGGCAAAGGATCTAGTGGTTCTGGGGGCAGCGGGACTCTTGGCCGGCGCCGTGGGCTCCCTTTCTGGCGGTGGCGGTTTCGCGTTTGCCTTTTAGCGGAGGAGATAGTGTTGCTAACTCGAGATGAGATAGTTGCCAGCATGCGCAATCTTGACCCCGTCAACGCGTTCTCAGAGGAGCAAATGGGAGTGCTTAGCTTTGCTGTCGGGAGAGCTTTGGACTTCGGGACGTTCCTCGAACGCCTTCCGAATGCTGACGCTGTGACCCCAGAGATTGATCGCGTGGCTCAACAAATCGTGTCCGGTCTATCGCTCTTCAATCGGACGCGTTCGCTCACGGATGAGCACATCTCAGGAGAAACGTCCTATGAACGCGTCGAATATGAAACTGAATCTATACGAGGCATGGCCGCGTCGGCTCTCGATTTCCGTGCGCTCGCAGCCGTAGTCGCGAGCGATCTGCCGCCCGTCAAGCTTCAGTGGCGCACGTACCCGAGCGTTGTCGAGCTTCGCGAAGAATACGTCGCCCATCTCGAAACGTTACGTTCTGAAAAAGTCACTCCCCACGAGCGAACGACCGCTCTTCTTCACACACTGCGGCTTCAACTTTGTTTTGTCGCGAATACGTTTTATTGAGCGCTCCTGCGGTTTGGCGCAAGGGATTATGATCCGACCGTTGGACGGTGGATTAGCAAGGATCCGATCCTTTTCGATGGGGACGGTCCGAACCTTTATGCGTACGTGCTGAATGATCCGATCCATCAGGTTGATTTGACTGGGGAAGGTTTTGTTGACTGTGGAGCCGGCTAGCCGCGTAGTTGGACGTCGGGTGCGGGATTGGGGACGACCTCCTGAGCAGCCGCCAAAAAGATAGCCGTATCCGTCCGGCGAAGGCCGGGGTTGATCTACGGCGTCAGAACTGCCCAGTTCTGCGGCAAAAGCATGTCGACTTGGTCAGCAAGCGTCGAGTCGAGGCGCGTCAGCACGTCGGTCAGATACGCAAGGGGATCGACTTCGTTGGCGACGCACGTGGCGACGACGGTGTAGAGGGCGGCGAGATTTTCGCCCGCGTCCTTGTTGCCTGCAAATAGAAAATTTTTGCGCCCGAGTGCGACGACTCTTAGCGCGCGCTCACTGCGGTTGTTGTCTGGCGGGATCGCGGTGTTCGTGATGAAGCGTGTGAGGGCTTGCCAGTTTTTGAGGGTGTAGCTGATCGCTTTGCCCATCACGCTCTTGGGTAGGTGCTTTGCTTTTTGCTTCGCAAGCCAGACATAGAGCTTGTCCATGATCGGCAAGCACTGTTCCCAGCGTGCGCGGGCGTGGCCGACTTCGCCGGTCTCTCGAGCCATCTTCACGTCGCGCTCGATCACGTAAATGTCGCGGATCAAGTCGAGGGCGACCTGTGCCTCTGGCGCTGATTTCAGGGCCTTGAAGAACTTGCGCCGTGCATGGGAGAGGCAGCCGGCGCGCTGTCGGCCCTCGACGCCGGTGATGGCGTTATAGCCTGTGTACATGTCGACGACGAGCGTGCCAGTCGTACCGCCGAGGATCGCCTTCGGCGTCTCGCCGCTGCGAGACATGCTGAATCGGTAAGCGACGAGCGTCCCGGAAACGAACGTCCAGATGTACGGCTTCTTCCGATCGTCTTGCACCGGCATCGGCGTCTCGTCAGCGAGGACGATTTCGCTGGCCGCGATCAGCGCAACGATTCGGTGCGCGATCGGCGTGACCAATTCACCTGCGCGGTGAAATAGATCGGTCATGGTGCTGCGCGACATAGGAATACCGAGCCGCCCGAACTGTTGCTCCATTCGGTACAGCGGCAGCGAGTCGCAGCACTTGCTGACGACCAAATGCGCCAGGAATCCTGGCCCATACTGCGTCTTGTCGAACACCTTGTCGGGCACGGGCGCGGTAACGACGTGCTGACCGCAGCGACAGGCGAGCGTCTCGCGCCGAAAGATGCGCTTGCGAAAGTAGCCTTGAATGTATTCGGTTACCTGGCTCGGCTTGCCCTCGCCGAGCTTGGTAAAATCATTGCCATCGCATTTAGGGCAGTGGCGCTCCGTCGCTGCGACCGGAACGTCGACCAGCTCGGTTTTGATCTTTGCGGCACGTAGCTCCGCATTGGCTCGACGTTTGAGAAGGGCCTTGGCGGGGTCGGGCTGCTCGCCGCGACGCACCTCGCGCTCCATGGGCGGCATCTTCTCGCTGCTCTTGCCGAATATCTTCTGCTTGAGCGCGTCGAGCTGCTCTTGCTGGAGTCGCTGCTTCTCGCCAACGTCATCGAGCTGCTTCTGGAGAGTGAGCGCGTACTCTTTCCACTCGCACTCATGATCGCCGCTGGGAACCACCCTGATGTTTGATCAAATTCGGAGCGTTCTGTCGATCCCCTTTATTCAGTTTCTGGAGCAGGCGGCTGCCAGTGCTCAGGGCGCCGAACCCGACGCACGTCGATGCCGTCGAGCAGCATCGCCAGCTCGGTGGCATCCATCTCGATCGAGCGCCCGTCGTGAGCGAGGCGCGGGGCACGAAATCGGCCTTTCTCGAGCCTCTTGTAATAGAGGACTAGGCCGCCGCGGTCCCAAAAAAGAATTTTGCAGCGGTCAGCTCGGCGCCCCAGAAACACGAACAGATGCCCGGCGAACAGGTCCATGCCCCACTGCCCACGGACAATGCCGCTCAGGCCGTCGTGCCCACGACGAAGATCGACTGGCTCGACCGCGAAATAGATCCGAACACTCGGTGGCAGCGTGAGCAATGGCTACCGCAACCTGCTGACTACGGCGGCGACGTACGTGGGATCGCAGCCCTCCTCGAAGCGAAGTCGAAGCCCGGCGCCGAACTCGAGCTCGACTTGCTTCGCGGCAGCGCCGCTCACACGCACCGGCAACAGCGCCAGAGTCTTGCCCTTAACCGCGGTCGAGCCGGTCGTCTTGTACAAGTGGTACTTCAATGCGGCGTCCGTCACGCCATGCTTGGCGGCGACTTCAACGCGGGGAATGGCGCCTTTTCTCGCCTCCGCCACAATCGTTGCCCAAAATTCAGCTCCACGCGTTGGTGATCGAGACATCGCGCGCGAGGATCAACCCGCGCGTCCGCCGGGGGAACGATACCCAGCACCGGACGGATACCCTCGAACAGCAATTCGGCGCAGCGGCTGTTGTACGAGAGGTAACGAGGACCGTGTTGTGACCGGATTTGACGAAATTCAGGCTGAACAGCTCAGCGCAACCCTGACGATTCCGAGATGCTCTCATCACCCGTGCAGGCGGCAAGTTTCACGAGCTCGGCCCGACCGCCACACCGTTTGGTCTTCCTATCCCCCGCGTCAGGGCACGTCGCGCTATTTCCCGAGCTTCCGCACCGCGCCGTCCGCGGCGAGCACGGAGCCCTGGTCGAGCCAATAGATGCTCGTGGCATCGACCGTAATGCTCGTTGCTCTGGTTTGAGCCGTGGCAAGAACGGTGGGGGTACCGCCCGACTTTGCGACCTTGAGCACGCTGGTGTCATTGGTCGCGTACACTTGGTCCCCATCCAACACCATGCTCGTGCCGAGCTTGGGTACGACCTTCACGGGGTCGCCGCCCGCGATTGGGATCTTCAACAGGTCCAAATTCACTAGGACATAGACGTTCTTGTCGTCGACCTCGAGGTCGCTCACCGCGGTGAGCCCCGTGGCCAAGATTTCGATCTGGCCGCCTGGAGCGAGCGTGACGCGCTTCACGCTGTAGCCGCCGAACTCAGGCGATTCCGACCAGTAGATGTAAGAGCTGTCGATCGCAATGCGCGTGAAGGTCGTCAACGCTTCGTGAGCGAGCGGGATGGGATCGCCACCGCCGATCGGCACGCCCGACAACGAGTTCTGGGTGCTCCAATACACGTTCGTCGAGTCCGCACGCAGCATTTCCGGCTGGATTGCGTCCTGTACCAAGTAGTTCGCGACGCCGCCGGCGATGGGGGCTTTCAGCACGCCGGCATGGGTCCCGCCACCGGATACCGTGAGGTAAACGTTGCTCCCATCGACGGCAATTCCGTCCCTACCCGCCGAGCCATATTGAACCGAAGTAACTCGCTGCGCGGCGCCGCCCGCGAGCGGCACGCGCATGACGGTGGATTCGCTGAGCAAGAGCACATAGGCAAAGCCGCTGTCTACCGCGAGACCCCAGGGCCCATCCACGCCGGTGAGGAGATCGACCGGGCAATGGGTCGTGCAAGGCGCTGGCGCCATACCGGCTGCCCCCGCGCTCCCGGAAGAACCGCCCAGGCCCGCGGTGGGCGAGCCGCCGCCACTGAACATTCCTGCGCTCGCGGCAGTCCCGGAGCTGCCCGAAGCCCCGCCGGATCCACCGCCCCCGGTAGCGCTCGCCCCACTGCCGCAGGCCACGGGCAGCAAGCAAAGAACGATGCAGCAACCCCGACCTAAGATTTTGTTCATTGGCATTAAGCCCCAACCTTTTCTAGCCTAGTGTGGGGCAGAGCACTAGCCCCGTCCCGACGCCCGGTCGACGGTCAGCGATAGGCTTGCCAAGCGAGATCCAGCGCCAGGCCAAAGCCAGTCGCCGCAATCATCAGCTGTAGCGGCCGCGCCGGGACCCGGCGCGTGATGACCGGCCCGAGGCGACCGCCGATCAAGAACCCGATTGCGAGTGGCGCGGCCGCGATCCAAGCCACCGACCCGTAGATCACGAACACCACTGACGCGACCGCGTTGGCCAGGCCGAGCAGGAGATTGCGCGAGGCGCCGATTTCCGGAAGCGTGTCGTCGGTCATCGCCAACATCAACGCTAGGAGCAGCACGCCGGAGGCGGCCCCAAAGTAGCCGCCGTAGACGCCGATCAACGTCGCGCCGGTGTAGAGCACCGGTCGCTGCCAGCGATGCGGCGTGCGCGGGCGCACGCGCCGCGGCAGCAGCACCGCGGAGGATGCGCCCGCAACCAACCACGGCACGACGTACGTGAACGAAGCGGCCGGCGCGAGCATCAGCAGCATGCCGCCGATGATCCCGCCCGAGATGGTCGCCGCCGCGAGTGGCACCATTCGACGCGTGCGTCCCGCGAGCTCGACGCGCGAGGCGGAGACCGAACCAATGCCGCCGAACACGAGCGCGACGGTGTTCGAGACGTTCGCCGTCACGGGAGGTAAGCCCATGGCGAGCAGCGCCGGATAGCTAACGAGTGACGCCAGACCGGCGACGCTGCCGGTGATGCCGGCGAGCACGCCCGCCGGCACGAGAAGCAAGTAGATCCACTGAGACAAGCGCGCTCGTTCTACGCGAGGATTCGAGGGACGCCCACCTCGATCTCCCGCAACGCTCGTGGGCCGAGCCGTCGACTTTCAGCATCTTTTTCAGGCCCACGTTACGGACTCAAAACAAGGGCTTGTTGGCGGTTCGAGTCATGCCCAGCCAGGGCGCAGGCGCCGTGACAGCCCCCCGCCATATAGAGACGGCCAGCCCCGACTAGAAGAGGCCAGGAAGAAAGCCCGTCTCGACCGCTGCGGTCACGAGCGTGCGAAGCAAGTTCAGCGGTCCGCGCGATTGGATCGCGCGCTTTCGTGGACGTTCGAGCGCCTGAACCCGGCGCCGGCCAATGGTTCCAGAGCTACGCCGTCGCGCTCTGCCAAAACGCCGCCTGCTAAATGGCGCCGGGTGCACTGGGCTCGCTTCGATTCGGACGGGCACCCCGCGGGCCTCCCGCGCCTCTGACACTCTCAGTGCAGAAATCCTCGTTATGGAAATTCTCCATTGGGCCGGCGTTGAAGCCGGTTTCAGGGTAGAACGTACCGACCGCTAGCCAGCGACTCTACTTTGCCCGCTCGTAGAAAGACTGCTCCTCGCGGATGCCAGGCCCCGCCACCTGCCAGAAGACTTCCGCGGCCAAACGTCGAGGATCTCAGACATGTCTGCAATTAATCGTCACGCGCGTGCCCCCTTGTTCGCCACCCTGGGCGCCACGATGGTCGTGCTGCTCTCGTCACCCGCACACGCGGCCCAGTTGACCACGGTCAGCGGATGGAACGGCGGGGTGAGCCTGCCGTCGGACGTGACCATGTCCATTTACGTTCCGGACAAGCTCGCCGCGAAGCCTCCCCTGGTCACCGTCGTTCACTATTGCGGTGGAAGCGCGTCAGCTGTGTTTGGCCAGGCCAAGGACATCAAGGCCGCCGCCGACAAGTACGGCTTCATCATGATCGTCCCCGCACAAACGCACTCGGGCGGGTGCTGGGACGTCTCCTCGAAGAAGTCTCAGACGCATGATGGCGGTGGAGACACCCACGCCATCGCGCAGATGGTGAGGTACTCGATCACCAAGTACAACGCGAACGCCGATCGCGTTTACTCCACCGGGGATTCTTCCGGCGCCATGATGACGCAGCTACTGATGGCGGTTTACCCTGACATCTTCAAGGCAGGCTCCGCATTCGCCGGTGTGCCTGCCGGATGCTCGAACGTCTTCGACGGGTCGGGCCTGTGCGGCCTGTCAGCCCAAACCGCTCAGCAGTGGGGTGACCGCGTTCGCGCCATGTTCCCGGGATACACAGGGCATCGCCCGCGCCTGCAGCTGGTCCACGGCGACGCGGACCAAACCATCACCTACAAGAACGAAGCCGAATCCGTCAAAGAGTGGACAAACGTTCTCGGTCTGACGACGGACCCGACGTCGAAGGTCGACAGCGGCCTGACGCTAGGGACCCACCAGGCCAAGCGCCAGCAATGGAAGGACTCGTGCGGATTCGTGGCCCTCGACTTCTTGACGTCCGTCGGCGGCGATCACGGCCCCTCAGACGCGCTGTTTCAAGGCAACTTCGTGCTCCCGTTCCTCGGGCTCGACAGCCAGGCGGCCGTCGACGCTGCGCTCGATGCGCAGGTCGTGCAATGTGGGGCCGGCGGCAGCACCGGCGGTGGCGGAGCGGGCGGCAGCGGCGGCAGCGGTGGAACGGGCGGCAGCGCCAGTCCCGGTTTCGGTGGTGCGGGGGGTACCCCCCATTCCGGCACGGCTGGCGCTAGCGCCAGCGGCGGAACGAGCGGTGCGGGCGTGACCGGCGGCACGGGCGCCACCAGCGGTGCCCCGAGCGCCGGTGGAAGCTCCGGCAGCGCGGTAGGAACCGGCGGCGGCTCCACGACGGGCGTGGCCGGTGCGTTAACCGGCTCATCGGGCGTGGCCGGTGCGTTAACCGGCTCATCGGGCGCGCCCGGCGGCGCTTCGAGCGGCAACCCAGCTGGCTCCGATGACTCCTCGAGCGGCTGTGCGATCGGGGCGTCGCGGCCCAGCGTGCCGACCGGCATCATCGGCCTCGCGCTCGCCCTGCTCACGCTCCGCCGCAAACGTCGCTAACCATTTCGGTCTGGGCACGCAGCGCGACTGGCTCGGGCTTGTTGTGGGTTCGAGCACTTTGTGCGAGCTCGCTTTCGCTGGACGAAGTGCGAGGCCCAAGCCGTTGGACCCTCCGCCGCGCGCGGCCCGCTCCGGGGCCGCGTCCGGCGTTGAGGGGTGAGGCACGGGTGCCGAACAAGCGCGCAGGCGCCCCAAAGGGCGACGAGCACGTACGGCCGACCATCGACGCTACACGAGCCGCTCAGCGGGCGCCAAGAAGTCAGCGGTGAGGGCCAGACGCGCTGCGGGGGACAGCGCGCCAAGCGTCGAGCGATCGCGTCGGCGATCTGGAGTACAATCGCGGCGACAATGGCCTACGATGAGAAGCTCGCCGAACGCGTTCGTGCCATTCTCACCGAGCACCGAGGGGTGACTGAGAAACGACTCATGGGAACGTTGGCTTTCATGGTCAACGGAGCCATGTGCTGCTCGGTGGGGCCCAACGGCCTGCTAGTTCGCGTCAGTGCCGAAGATCGCGAGCAACTGCTGACGGAGCCGTTCGTATCGCCAATGAAGCTGGGTGCTCGAACAATGAAGGGTTTCGTGCGCGTTGCTCCGGAAGGCTTGAGCACGCGCGCCCGCCTCGCGAAGTGGATTGAGCGCGGCATCGCGAGCGGACGCGCCGAGCGGCGAAAAGCTCAAGGGTCGGCGGGCAAGCGCTGATCATCCGTGCGCCACAAATAGAATTCGTCGACCGTCGTCGTTTTGTCGCCGCCGTTCTCGTCGCTCGTATTGCAGACGACGCCGATCAGGCCGAGGCAAGCGTCGGCGGTGACGACGCGGCAATCAGTGGTTTGGTCGGAAAGCAGGACATCCATGTTGTCCGCCCGTTGGAACCAATGATGGAACGAGGCGAAGGTGTCGGCGTCGGTCCCGGGGTAGCGGCCGAGGGCGGGCATGTTTGGCAGCACATCCGGGATTTGGGCGAGCGAAGCGTGCTCCGCTGACGTGCCGATGCGCGCGACACGCTCGCCGGTTGGCGAATCTGTGACGCAGGCGTAGAGCGAAGAGGTGCACGCGGCGGCCGGCGCCAAGGGCTGACAACCGCTGGCGGGCAAGGTGATGCTCGGGCCCAGGCGCGCCAAGGAGAGATACGCGTCTTTGCGCGCTTGGGCGTCAGCTTCGAGGATCACGTCACGATGGCGTGAGCCGAGCGTGATGGCGCGCAGGTCTGCTTCTATGGCCCCTGATTGGTCTTGCTGTTCGAGGTGGGCGGCGAGCTCGACCCACGCGCGGGGATCATCTGGCAATAGTGAGGTTAGCTCTCGATAGGCTGAGAGTGCGCCTGCTTCGTCTCCGTTCTGGCTCGCCGTTTTGGCGGCAGCGCGCAGGGCTTCCGCCTGGTCTCTCAGCTCGCGCTGTTTGAGCTCGCGCGCAGCATCACTCGGGTCGGCGCCGGGTTCGACGCGGAACAGGAATGAGTTGGGATGATCGCGGGCCACGACGCGCACCGGCACGGCTTCGCAACGCGGGCGTTCGAAGGAGAAATTCGTATGAGAAGCGCCTTCGACGAAGACTGCGCCGCGTGAGTCGACCGCGAGCTCACCGGCCCATTCTTCGCCATCGCCGCCGAAGTGCGTGGCCCACCGCAGCCTGCCGTCGGGTGCGTGGCGCGCAAGCACGAGATCGGTCAAGCCAGCCGACATGAGCGACACTGATGCCTTGCCGCCGGGGTAGCGAATTTCGTCGTCGGCTTGGGCGCTCACGACGAAGTCTCCATCGGGCAGCGTCGCGATGCGGGTCGGTTTGACCGCGCCCAGCGATTGCACGGTGCGTAGCGCGCCAGCGCTCGAGAAGCGCGCCAAAAATCCAGCAAAGGTCTCGCCCGGCGCGGACAAGGCGGCCTTCTTAGCGCCGATTTGCAGTGGCAAGCTGCCCTCGCCGACGACCCAAATATCACCCTCTGGAGTGTTTGCAATCGAGTGCACGCCGTTGCGCTGCCACAGCCCAATTTCACCACCACCGATGGCTTGCCACCACGCGAGCGATCCATTCCCGTCGATCGCCGCGATGAACGCATCCGCTCGCGAGAGCTGTTCGAGGCGAGCGGATGACTCGCCGAAGGTCATCGCAAAAGCAGGCGGCGCGGCACCCGGCCGGATGTAGGGCTTAGAGAAAGTGCCCGAGATGAGGATCGAGCCTTGCGGCGTCACGGCGAGTCTGCTCGAGTAATCATCGCCGGTGCCACCGAGCCGGCGAGCCCAGCGTGGCTGGCCACTTGGATCGAGCCGGACGACGAACGCGTCGCTCCCTCCGCTTGCGTTCAGCGTCACTTGGCGCGAGCCCTGACCAAAGCTCACCCGATCGGTGAAGTAGCCGACGACAACGACGTCGTCTCCGAGCGCTGCGATCGGACCGATCTGCCGCACAGCACCGAGATCGTTACTGGTGACGACTCGGGTTGGCGTGCCGTCGGGCGCCAAATAAGCCACAAACAAGCGCGTTGGGTCGGCCAGCGTGCCGAGCGGTACTTCGGGCAGCGCGAAATCTGGATGACCCGCGAGCTGAATGCGGGGAGCTCCACGGTAGCGTCCGCTGAGCAAGACCGAGCCATCGGGCTTGGTGGTGAGTGCCACGGTCTCCACGCGACCGTCGTGCGCGCCTAACCGAGCCGACCAGATTAAACCTCCCTCAGCGCTGAGCTTGAACACCACTGCGCTCATTTCGCCGAGTCGCTCGAACGAGGCGAGCTTCTGCCTGTCGTCGCGCAGCGCAACGGTTTGGTAGACGTTCGCCACGCCGACCACTCCACCATCCGGCGTCGCACCAAGCCCGACCACGGAGGCGTTGACGGAGCTGACGAGCTCGCGCACCCAGCTCACTGCACACGCTGACTGATGTACGGTCGCGGCACTTCGTGTGGCAGGGAGCGGGTGCCCCCCGCAGCTCACCAAGCAGACAAAGGCGCTCGAAGCGCACCATTCCCGAGCGGCTTTCAGCATCTTTTCATGCCCACGTTATCATGACCCGCGGCGCACCTGGCGCGTCCATAGTCAATCGGCGCCGTCTGCTTCTGCTTCTGGCCAGAGCCGCGGGAATAAGAAGCGTAGGCTCTTGAGAGGCACCGCGAAGGCGACTGGGGCGCGCGACGTCGCGGCCTTGAGCACACCGAAATGAAGCAGGCCGGACAGAGTCCGACGCGCCACCCGCGGCGCTAGGCCGGTCATGGCCATGAAGCGGGCCCGCAGGCGCCCTCCGTGAATCGCGACCGTCGAATCTGCCCGCCCCGACAGACAGACAGACAGACAGACAGACAGACAGAAAAAAAGACGAAGGATCCCCGGCAACCCGAATGCCGGGGATTTTTTTGTGGTGGTCACGCGACGCGTCGTGAAGCGGCACAGCCTTCGGCGTCCCGGACGACCAATACGCTCAGCGCGCCCCTTCCAACGCCGCCCGCACCCGAGCAACGGCTTGCTCGACCCGCTGCTCGACCAGCGCTGCCTCGAGGCGCAACACGCGGTAGCCGGCGCGAGCACCAAGCCGAACCGCGTGCGAAGCGTCTCGACCCGACCCGAAAGCGTCGTGCTCATGACGCAATCGTCTCGGACAAACTGATCGGAAACCTAGGCAACCCATATTGCCGTCGGAGTCGACTGACAGATTTGCGCATCCCAAGCCGACGACGTCGCAAAACACGCGATCGCCCCGCGGGGCCGGCTGCTCAGCGTGGCTGCGGCTCTGGCGCGCGATCCGTGTCCGCGAAGTGTCCGCGCACGGTCGCGAACGCTTCGCGGCCGGCGCGTAGAAACGCGGGACCCCCGGACGACCCGGTCGCGATTTCGGGAGAAATCGTCAACCGCATGGGCGCCCGGTGGCGCTTTAGCCGAAGCAAAACGATGGCACGGCAGCTGCAGTCCGCTTCGTTGAGGAAGCCGTCGCGAAGACTGCTCCCGCGAGCGGCTCGTGGCGAGGACTGAGCGTCGATCACCACAATCTAGAGGAGTATTCCATGATCAAATTGAAGTTCGTGTCCTTTACGCTGCTTGCCAGTTCTGCCTTCATGGCTGGCTGCGGCGCAAGCTCAGACGGCTCGGACGCAAGCCTGAACGAGGTCGAGGGGCGAGCCGATGCCCCGTTGCTCGGTGGCGGCACATTGTGGCCTGGCAGCGTGGTGAACGTCTGTTGGGAGACCGGGCTTGCCTCCGATGGCTCCGGTCAGGCAGTGAATCCACATAATCGAGCGGATTGGCCCACGCTATCTGCCGTCGTCAGAGACACCATGCGTGAGACCTGGGGTCGCGCTGCGAACATTCAATTCGGCGGGTTTCAAGACTGTCCGGCGAACACACCCTCGGGAAACGCGGGCTATATCGCGATCAATATGGGCGGCGGGAACAACGCCAGCTGTGGCCAGACGTCGCTTGGCTATCAAAGCGGCAGTTGGACCCGCATGCGATTGGACACGGGCTGCGTCTATGGCAATCCCGATGTGTGGGGGGAGTTCCGAGGCCAGGTGATCCACGAGACCGGGCACGCGCTCGGCTTCTCACACGAGTGGGACAGCGCAAAGAATCAGCACAATACCGGCTGCAGCGTCGCTGACTCGAATTTCGTTGGTCAGCAAGGGCCCTACTACGGCACGGATTTCGATACCCAGTCGATCATGAACTACAGTTACGATCAGGGCTGCCCGCTGCCCCGACCGTTCCGACTGTCCGCTTGGGATATCGTCGGTGCGCAGAACGCTTACGGCCGACATTCGGCGGGCTCGCTGCTGTCAGCCGTCGGCAGCTGTCTGGACGTGCCGCTGCCCTACCAGTCGGGGAACCTGCTGCAGATCTATCAGTGTCACTCCTCCAGCAATCAGACCTGGAGTCTTCCCCGCACTGACGGTTTTCTGTTCACGCCGTCGCTTGCAGCCTACGTCGACGTACCCAATTCGTCGACCACACCCGGAGTGGCGCTCGCAGCGCACTCGCGCAACACGCCCGCCACCGCCAACCAGAGCTGGCACACCTCGACCGGCATGCAAATCCGCGGCATCGGCGACAAGTGCCTCGACATCCCGTGGGGAAATATCGCGGCCTACCAACTCGTGCAAGTTTACGAGTGCAACGGGGGACAGAATCAGCTGTGGAATGTTTATTCTGACGCGACGATTCGCCCGAACGCAAATACCAACTACTGCCTCGACGTACCGGCGGGTCAGGCCACGGTGGGCAATCGTCTCCAGCTCGCTTCGTGCAACGGCGGCGCGTCGCAGCGCTTCACGTTCAGCAACAGCGGCGAGATCAAGTTCAGCAGCCTGTGTCTGGATGTCATCGGCGGAAGACCCGCCGACCAAAGTCAAATCCAGCTCTATCAATGCAAAGCGGCCGGCCCAACCAAAGTGAACCAGCAATGGCACCTCACCACCTCGGTCTACGGTAGCAACGGCTTGTGCATGGAGGTTCAGAACAACAGCAGCTTGAATCACAGCCAGATTCAACAGAACTATTGCACGGGCGGGCCAAAGCAACAGTGGGACTACTACTTCAACAACTACTGAGCTGAACGCCCAGCGGGATCGTTCTCGCTGGGCGTCGGCAGCGATAATCAACATCGCCAGTTGGCATTGGTGTGACCATCAGGCTCGCAAACGGCGCCCTCAACGGGCGCCGTCGTGAGTTGTGTCGGCGCGCTGTACGCGGGCTGCACGGACCTCCGACTCCGAGGCCGGCGTGCCCATCATCGCTCGCGCGGCTCGCCGAGCTCTAACCAGAGGCGCGTTTGTCCAGCACTCAGATCTGCGCCATGCCGCCGTCGACGAAGATCTCGGCGCCGTTGACGAAGCTCGAGTCGCTCGAGGCGAGGAATACTGCGACTCGACCGCGTCCTCCAATATTCAGTTGGCATTTTTCAATGCTTGCTACTCGAAGGCGGAGGCTGTTGTACAGCATGTTCCCGCCGCAATTGGCATGAACACCGCCATCGGGGACGACGCGGCCCGAGTCTTCGCAGCGCAGTTCTACTCCGCGATCGGCTTCGGTCTATCGGTTGGCACAAGGCAAGGTGCACTCATGCTCGAAGGCATTCCCGAAGAACTGACCCCCGAACTCTTTCTTACGCCGGGGCTAGATCAGGACGCACTGGTTCTCGTCAAAGCAGAGCGACGAGTGGCCGACCGCGCCTGAGAACGGGCGAAGCGCAGCACTGACCCCGCAGCGCCGATCTCGATACGAATTCGGTCGCCGCCGGATCCGAGCGCGCTGGCTATGGCACCCCTGCGTCAAGCCAGTCCTCGACCACCAGGTTCTCGATCGCTCCGTCCTTGAGAGCTCGCCGGCGGAGGCAATCCGAATCTCCGCCCACACCCGCCGGCGGAGGCAATCCGAACCCCCGCCCACACCCGCCGGCGGAGGTAATCCGAACCCCCGCCCCACACCCGCCGGCGGAGGTAATTCCGAACCCCCGCCCCACACCCGCCGGCGGAGGTAATTCCGAATCTCCGCCCCACACCCGCCGGCGGAGCTAATTCCGAACCCCCGCCCCACACCCGCCGGCGGAGGTAATCCGAACCCCCGCCCCACACCCGCCGGCGGGGGCAATTCCGAACCCCCGCCCCACACCCGCCGGCTGGGGGAATTCCGACCCCCCCACACCCGCCGGCGGAGCTAATTCCGAATCTCCGCCAGCGCAGCCCGTCCCGAAAAAGCCCGAACCGTCGCGGACGGACGACTGCGCATAGAAAACCTCAGGTTAACCAATGGTTAGCGCAGCCCTGACGGTTCCGAGATGCGCTCATCACCCGTGGCAGCCGGCAAGTTCACGAGCTCGGCTCCGACCGCCGCACCGTTTGGTCTTCTTATCCCCAACGGCGCTGCAACGTCGCTTCGCTTCGCTTCGAAGGAAGGTCGTCCGAGCGCTGCTGGTGATCGGCGCCGTGGGCGTTGCTATCGTGTTGCGGCTGCTTCCCGCTGAGTATCGTCAGCAGTTCGCGGCAAAGACCGCGGCAGTCCAAGAGCAGCAGTCGGTCTCGATCGGGCAGTTCTTGGTCCTGCAGGGGCTCTTCAGTCTGGTGGCGCTCTTCGCCGTGCCGCTCCTCGGCAAGGTCGCGGGAGATAGGTCATCCAAAGGCCCTGTAGTCAGCGAACGGCCGACGCCCTTGAGCACCAGGCTCGTCCACGCGAGTCTTCGCGGATCAGCAACACGAGTTGAGTGTTGGTTTACCTAAACGCTTTTGCGCGAATAAGCTCGCGCCGGTCGTTCGCGCCGGTTCCAGAGGCCGCGCTGGCAGCGCTGGGGGGCACTCGGGTTGGACAGCTCAGGACGCTGTCGAGGCCTTCAGCCTCTGCGTGAGACGTTCCTCTAACGCCACCGCTTCGATCCCCAATGAGGCCGCCGCTGCCAGGAGCAGAGCGTGCTCGCGTGGATCGAGGTGGCCATCAATCGCTGCGGCGTCGACCAATAACGCCAAAACTCGGGCTTGGGCGTTGCTGTCCAGCGCACGGAGGACTTCCATCGCGCTCCCGAGATTGCGAAGACTGAGCGGGGCGTCAGGCTCGGGCAGCTTCCAGCGGCTGGCCGCGCGCCGCACGAACTCACGCTCTTCCGGGCGGATGACCCCGTCGGCGGCGACCACGGCCTCCAACAGCGCGGAGATCTTGGCCCGCATCTCGTTCTCCATTTCGGCAAGGGTAGAGCCTCACGCACGATCAACCAAGTCGAATCGTCGGCAGGTCTCGAAGCCGATTTGCGCGGCAATTTTGCGATGAAGGGTCCCGGGACGTCAGTATTGCTTTGACGCTATGTATAACTAAATTGTAGAGCTCGGGG
>Ga0302321_100001002_pt1 | contig 24239 bp, 21 predicted proteins | sample Fen_T0_1_FD_202505 | JGI IMG/M metagenome (GOLD analysis project Ga0302321, IMG submission 202505) | Peat permafrost microbial communities from Stordalen Mire near Abisko, Sweden - Fen_T0_1 | ecosystem: Environmental > Terrestrial > Soil > Wetlands > Permafrost | place: Sweden: Abisko...
AGTCGGTAAAAGCCCTGAATCCTATGCCCGACGTGCTGCACCCGCATCACACTCCTCCTCGTTCAAGGAGTGCAATATGTATCTGGCCTTAGTCAATCGCCTACCCCGCCTGCTTTTCCTCTTCCAGCAGGTCGGCCTCGGCCTGGCCGCGCGATTCGTCTCGCTCGACGGCGAGCTGCGACAGGTAGTCGGCGGTGATGTCGCCGGTGATGTACTTGCCATCGAAACAGGAGGCCTCGAAGTTTCTGAGCGCGGGATTGGCCGCGCGCACCGCTTTCTTCAGCGCCTCGAGGTCCTGGTAGATGAGCAGGTCGGCGCCGATCTCACGTGCGATCTCGGCATCCGTGCGGCCGGTCGCGACGAGCTCGCTCTGGTTCGGCATGTCGATGCCGTAGACGTTCGGAAAACGCACCGGCGGGCTCGCCGACGCGAAGTAGACCTTCTTCGCCCCCGCTTCGCGCGCCATCATCACGATCTCGCGCGACGTGGTGCCGCGCACGATCGAATCGTCGACCAGCAGCACCACCTTGTCCTTGAACTCGATGCCCACGGGATTCAGCTTCTGGCGCACGCTTTTCTTGCGCATCGCCTGGCCCGGCATGATGAACGTGCGGCCGATATAGCGGTTCTTGACGAAGCCTTCGCGGTACTTGATCCCCAGCTGGTTGGCGAGCTCGAGCGCCGACGGCCGGCTCGAATCGGGAATCGGGATCACCACGTCGATGTCCTGCGCCTCCGGCATGCCGCGGATCTTCTTCGCGAGCTCGCCGCCCATGTTGAGGCGGGTTTCGTATACCGACGTGCCGTCGATCATGGAGTCCGGCCGCGCGAGGTAGACGAATTCGAAAATGCACGGATTGAGCGAAGGATTTTCCGCGCACTGGCGGGCATGGAACGCGCCCGTGTTGTCGACGAAGATCGCCTCGCCGGGCGCGACGTCGCGCAGCACGTGAAAGCCCAGTGGCTCGATGGCCACCGATTCCGACGCGACGATGTATTCGGTGCCGCCCATCGCCTCGTTCCGCCCGACGATGAGCGGACGGATGCCGAAGGGGTCGCGGAAGGCGAGCATGCCATAGCCGGCGATCATCGCCACCACCGCGTAGGCGCCCTTGCAGCGCTTGTGCACGCCGGCGACGGCGCGGAAGATCGCATCCGGATCGAGGCGATGATGCTGCGCGGCGCGCTCCAATTCCAGCGCCAGCACGTTGAGCAGCACCTCGCTGTCCGAGTTGGTATTGACGTGGCGGAAGTCCAGCTGGAACAACTCGCGCTTCAGTTCCTCGCTGTTGGTAAGGTTGCCGTTGTGCCCCAGCGTGACACCGAACGGAGAATTCACGTAGAACGGCTGCGACTCGAGGTCCGAGAACGCGGATCCCGCGGTCGGATAGCGGCAATGCCCGATGCCCGCGTAGCCCATCAGGTCGCGCATGTTGCGGGTGCGGAAGACGTTCTGCACCAGTCCCGGCCCCTTGTACATATGGAAGATCGGGCCTTCGCTGGTGACGATGCCGGCCGCGTCCTGCCCGCGATGCTGCAGCAGGAGCAGGCTGTCATACAGCATCTGGTTCACCGCGGTATGGGCGACGACGCCGACGATTCCGCACATGGAGGGTTCAGGCCTTTCGTTCCGCGGGCGCCACCGGCGCGGCGCGGCCCTCGCGGGAGTAATCGAGACGCTCGCCCCACTCCGGCGGCAGCCACGGCTTCAACGACAACGCTGCTGCTGCCAACGGCGGGGCAAGGGCGGCATTCTGCCACCAATCGAGCCGCGGCAGGGTGGTCAGACCCGCGACCAGCACGAAAGACATCACCAGCACCACGCCGCGCGCGGCGCCGAACACCGCGCCCAGGAAGCGGTCGACGAAGCCCAAGCCCGCCTTGTGGATGACGGTGGCCAGCGGCCACGCGATCAGCGCCCCCAGAACAAGGCACCCGATGAAGATGGCGATGAATGCGAGGAGGTAACGGAGTACCGGGTTGCTGCCGATTTCGGGCAGCATGCCGCCGAGCAGAGGCGTCAGCGCGACTGCGGCGACGAAGCCCAGCACCCAAGCGACCAGCGCGATCAGTTCCCGCGTCACGCCGCGATAGAAGGCGAACAGCATCGACAGGATGACCAGGGCGATGATGGACCAGTCGAAGGCGTTCATCGTGGCGGTCGCGCGCTACTTCGCCACCGCGACAATTCCGCTGTAGCCCTCGCTCTTCAGTTTGTCGCGAATCTCGACCGCCGCGTCGCGCGACGGGTAAGGACCGACGCGCACGCGCCACAACGTGCCTTTGCTCGTCGTCAGTGGTTCGGTATAGGCAGGGTACGTGGCGCGCTTCAGCTTGTTCGCCAGTGAATTGGCGCCCTTGTCGTCGGCGAAGGCCGCGAGCTGTACCGAAAAGGATTCGCCGCCGGCGGCCCTGCCGGCATCCTTGGTCGCGGCTGCCGGCGCCGGTGTCACGGCGCTGGCGGCGGGCGCGGCGACAGGCTCGGGCGTCGGTGCGGGAACAAGGGCAGCGGTGGGTGGCGAGGCGATTGTGACGGGCTTGGCCTGCGCACCCAGCACTTTCTGCTCCGCCTGCGAGATCGATTTCTTCGGCGCGGGGACGTTGGTGACAGCGGGCGCTGCTTCCGGCGGCGAAGCAGGGACGGGCGCGGAGTCCTCTCTGGGAGCTTCCTTCGCCGGTTCTTTCGCTGGCTCTTTGACCGGCTCCTTCGCTGATTCCTTCACCGGTTCGCTCTTCGCCGGGGCCGCCACGGCAGCGGACTTGGTGGATTTGTCCGATAGCCGATTGACGAACTTGCCGCCATCCTCCGGCGGGATCTTCACCGCAACGTCGTCACCGAGCGGCTTGGGGTCGCTCTCCAGCAACATGGGCACGATCACCGCGGCAGCGAGCGCCAGGACGATCGCGCCGATCAGCCGGCGGCGCGCACGCCGGCGCAATTCATCGACGTTGATATCGGTGGCATCGGCCATGGCAAACTTCCGCAGGTTCGTCAGCGTCGCGCTGCCGCCAGCACGGCGGCGACGGTCAGGAACGAGCCGAAAACCGCAATTCTATCAGTCTCGCCCGCCGTCTCCTTCGCCGCGGCGTAGGCCGTCACAATGTCCGGGAAGCTACGTATGGCGTCCGCCTCCACGCCGGCGGCGACCAACGCATCGCGCATTGCGTCGGCCGACGCACCGCGCGGGCCAGGCAGCGGGGCGATGTGCCAGCGGTCGACGCACCGGTGCATGGCGGCCGCAACACCCGCCCTATCCTTGTCCGCGAACATGCCGAACACGGCGATCGTTCGCGGGTGATAGCCCATCGCACCCAGCTCGTCGGCAAGTACGCTGGCCGCGTGGGGGTTGTGCGCGACGTCGAGCACGACGGTCGGGCGGCCGGGCAGTACCTGGAAGCGGCCGGGCAAGTCGACCGTCAGCAGGCCCTCGCGCAGCGCGCCGCCGCGCACCGGCAATGCGTCGCGCAACACGTCGACCACCGCCAGCACCGTCGCCGCATTGGCGAGCTGGTAGGCCCCGCGCAGCGCCGGGAACGGCAATCCGAAGCGTTCGCCACCCGGTCCCCAGTACTTCCACTGCGTCTCCTGGTCGACGAAGCCGTAGTCGCGGCCGATCCGCAGCAGCCTCGCGCCGATTTCCGATGCGCGCGCCGTTACGCTCGCCGGAGGATTGGGGTCGGCGCAGATCGCCACGCGTCCGCCACGGAAGATGCCCGCCTTCTCGCGACCGATCTCTTCGCGCGTCGGCCCCAGGAACTCGGTGTGATCGATGGCCACGCTGGTGAGCACCGCCACCGTGGCGTCGACGACATTCACCGCGTCGAGCCGGCCGCCCAGTCCCACCTCCAGCACCAGCGCGTCGAGTCCGGCGCGCGCAAAGAGCCACAGTGCGGCCAGCGTGCCGAATTCGAAATAGGTGAGCGGCGTCGGCGTTCCTTCGCTGCCAGTGGTCGCGAGCCGCGCATCCTCGACTGCATTGAACGCGGACAGCAACTCGGCGTCGGTCGCCTCGCGCCCGCGAACGCGCACCCGCTCGTGGTAGCGCAGGAGGTGCGGCGAGGTGTACAGCCCGACGGCGTAGCCCGAGCAGCGCAGGACCGATTCGAGCATCGCGCACGTCGACCCCTTGCCGTTGGTGCCGGCGACAGTCACCACGGGACAGGCAATCGGTGCGTTCAGGTTCGCAAAGACCGCGCGGACGCGATCGAGGCCCATCGCGATGGACGCGGGATGCAGCGTGGCGAGATACGCGAGCCAGGCGTCGACGGTGGCCGGTCGGCTCATGGGGTCAGGTGCGGGCCGCGCACCCGGGAGTATGGGTCGCTGTCAGTTCGCCGGCGCGGGCTGACGCGTGAACAGCGCCAGCAGGTTGGCGAGCTCGTCGCGCAACTGGCGGCGATCGATGATGAGATCCAGCGCGCCCTTCTCCATCAGGAATTCGGCGCGCTGGAAACCTTCCGGCAGTTTCTCGCGCACTGTCTGCTCGATCACCCGCGGCCCGGCGAAGCCGATCAGCGCTCCCGGTTCCGCGATCACGACGTCCGCGACGAACGCAAACGACGCCGACACGCCGCCCATCGTGGGATCGGTCAGGATGGAGATGAACGGCAGCCGTGCTTTCGTCAGTTCCTGCAGCACCGCGGTGGTCTTGGCCATCTGGAACAGCGAATTGACGCCTTCCTGCATCCGCGCGCCACCCGATGCCGAGACACAGACGAAGGGGATGCGGTTCTCGTAGGCCACGCGCACGCCGCGGACGAAGCGCTCGCCGACCACGGAACCCATCGACCCGCCCATGAAGCCGAACTCGAAGGCAGCCAGCACCAACGGCAGGCTCTTGGTGCTGCCCTGCATCACCACGAGGGCGTCGGTCTCGCCGGTTTCCTCGAGCGCGGCCGCCAAGCGGTCCGGATATTTCTTCTGGTCGCGGAATTTGAGGCTGTCGATGGGCATGACTTCCAGCCCGATCTCGAACCGCCCTTCCGGATCGAGCAGCTGTTCGATGCGCTCGCGCGCGCCGACCCGCGAGTGGTGCGCGCACTTCGGACACACGTGAAGATTGTTCTCGAGGTCGGTGCGATAAAGCACGGCCTCGCATGACGGGCACTTGACCCAAAGGCCCTCCGGCACAGGAGTTCGGCGCTCGCCCGGCGCACTCTTGATCCGCGGCGGAAGCAGCTTCTGCAGCCAGCTCATCTACAGCGTCCCCCAAATTTCCGCCAAGTGTACTGCAACGACGGCCGGCTCAAGCAGCGCGCTTGTCGGCCATGGCGTCGAGCGCCTGCCGTATTGTTTTGAGCCACGCCCCCGCCCTCGCGGCAGCGGCAGCAGACGGTCCGGCTTCGATTTCCTCGATGATACGCGAGCCGATCACCACGGCGTCGGCGTGCGCGGCGATGGCTTGCGCGCTGGCCGCGTCGCGGATGCCGAAGCCAACGCCCACGGGCAGCGTCACCTGCTTGCGGATCTGCGCTAAGCGGGTGGCGACTTCCGCGGCATCGATGTTACCCGCGCCCGTCACGCCCTTCAGCGACACGTAGTAGACGTAGCCGCGGGCAACCTTGGCGACGGCATCGATGCGCGCCTCCGTCGTCGTCGGCGACAGGAGAAAGATCGCCGCGATGCCGCGGGCGGCCAGCAGCTGCGTGAACTCCTGGGCCTCCTCCGGCGGATAGTCGACGACCAGGACGCCATCGACGCCGGCATCCTTCGCGCGGTTCGCGAACGCCGTGGTGCCCATCGCTTCGATCGGGTTGGCGTAACCCATCAGCACGATCGGCGTGGCAATGTCGGCACGGCGGAAATCGCGAACGATTTCGATCACATCGTCGAGCCCGACCCCTTGCGCCAGCGCGCGTTCTCCGGCGCGCTGGATTACCGGGCCATCGGCCATCGGATCCGAGAACGGAACGCCCAGCTCGATGATATCCGCGCCCGCCGTGACGAGCGCGTCCATGATCGCGCGCGTCGCCGCGAGCGACGGGTCGCCGGTGGTGACGTACGGGATCAGCGCCGTGCGTCCGGCGGCCTTGAGTTTCGCGAACGTGGTGTCGATGCGGTTCACTTGCGCGCCGCGGGGTCGCACTCGGGACGGCAGTAGAACTTGAGTCCCGAGCGTTCGGCCACGGTGTTCATGTCCTTGTCGCCACGCCCGGAAAGATTGACCAGCAGGATCTTGTCCTTCGCGAGCGTAGGTGCCAATCGCGTTGCAAAGGCCAGCGCGTGCGCCGATTCCAGCGCCGGGATGATGCCTTCGATGCGGCAGCACTGGTGGAACGCCGCCAGTGCCTCGTCGTCGTCGACCACCTCGTACGTCGCCCGCCCGGAATCCTTGAGCCATGCGTGCTCGGGACCGACGCCGGGGTAGTCGAGGCCCGCCGAAATCGAATGCGTTTCGGTGATCTGGCCGTTGGCGTCCTGCAACAGGTACGTGCGGTTGCCGTGCAGGACGCCCGGACGACCCGCGGTGAGCGAGGCCGAGTGCTTGCCCGACGCGATGCCTTCGCCGCCCGCCTCGACGCCGATCAAACGTACGCTTTCGAACGGGATGTAGGGATAGAAGATTCCCATCGCGTTACTGCCGCCACCCACGCAGGCGATGATGGCGTCCGGTTGGCGCCCGGCGAACTCGGGCATCTGCACGACGCACTCGTCGCCGATCACGCGTTGGAAGTCGCGCACCATCATCGGATAAGGATGCGGACCGGCCACGGTGCCGATGATGTAGAACGTGCTCTCGATGTTGGTGACCCAGTCACGCATCGCTTCGTTGAGCGCGTCCTTCAGCGTCTTCGAACCTGATTCGACGGGCACGACCGTGGCACCCAGCAGGTTCATTCGGAACACGTTCTGCGCCTGGCGCTTGATGTCCTCCGAGCCCATGTACACGACGCATTCCATGCCGTAGCGCGCCGCAATGGTCGCGGTGGCAACGCCGTGCTGACCCGCGCCGGTCTCGGCGATGACACGCTTCTTGCCCATCCGACGTGCAAGCAATGCCTGCCCGATCACGTTGTTGATCTTGTGCGCGCCGGTGTGATTCAGATCCTCGCGTTTCAGCCAGATCTGCGCGCCGCCCAGTTCGCGCGACCAGCGCTCGGCGTGGTACACCGGCGACGGCCGGCCCACGTAGTGCTTGAGCTCGCGGTCGAATTCGGCGCGGAATGCCGGATTCTTCTGGTAGCGGGCGTACTGTGCCTTGAGGTCGTCGAGCGCGCGGATCAGCGTTTCGGCAACGAAGACGCCGCCGTAGGGACCGAAGTGGCCACGCGCGTCCGGAAGGTCATGCATCTGCATCGCGTACTCCGTTGACGAATGCCGCAATGCGCGCGGCATCCTTTATCCCCTTGCGTGGCGCGCCATCAGGGCCGCGCTCCTCGACACCGCTCGACACGTCGACGGCCCAGGGCCCCACCGCGCGGATAGCGTCTCCCACATTGGCCGGGTCGAGACCACCCGAGAGGATCAGCGGTACGCGCAATGCAGCGCGCACTGCGGGCGAAAGTCGCGACCAGTCGAACGTGTGCCCCGTGCCGCCGGGCATGGCACCCGCGCGGAACGTGTCGAACAGCAGTCCCGACGCATCGCCGTAGCGGGATGCACATTCTAGCAAATCGACACCGTCCTTCACCCCGACGGCCTTGAGGTAGGGACGCGCGAACGCGCTGCACAGGGTGCGCGATTCATCGCCATGGAACTGCAGGACATCGATGGGCAGCGCATCGAGCACCGTGCGCACGTCCGCCGGGCTCGGGTCGACGAACAGCGCGACCTTGGTCACGAACGGGGGCAGCGCGTCGGCAATCTCCCGCGCGCGCGGTATCTCGACGCAGCGTGGCGTGCCGGGCCAGAACACGAGGCCTATCGCGTCGGCGCCGGCCTCCGCGGCCGCAAGTGCGTCGGCGACGCGCGTAATGCCGCAGATCTTGATCCGTGTGCGCATTCGATTCATGCGCCGGCGAGCGTGACCGCCCGCATCGTCGGCGGCAGCCCGAACCGCGCATCGTAGGTGGCGCCCGCCAGGTAGAGTCCGTCGGCGGCAAACGTTGGCGCCGCGCGCGTGCGGTCGCGCGTGGCCAGCAGGTCGGCGAGCCATTCGGGTTCATGCTTGCCCGCGCCCACCTGGATAAGCGCGCCCACGACATTGCGGACCATGTGGTGCAGAAATGCATTGGCTGAGAAATCGAATCGCACGAACGGCCCCTGTTGCGTCACGTCGACGCGCGTCAGCGTCTTGACTGGCGACTTCGCCTGGCATTCGGCCGCGCGAAAGGCCGAAAAATCGTGCGTGCCCAGCAGGTTCGCTGCAGCTGCACTCATCGACGCCACATCGAGCGGACGATGGTACCAGCCGGCGAGACCGGCCAGCAGCGCGGGCCGTTCCGCGCGCACCAGGAGCAAGTAGGTGTAATGGCGGGCCGTCGCGGCAAAACGCGCATGAAAATCCTCCGGCACGGACTTCGCCCACAGCACGGCCGTCGCCACCGGCAGGTGCGTGTTGACGCCACGGACCCACGCCGTGTCCGGGCGCGCCGCCTCCGTCTCGAAGTGGACGATCTGCGAGACGGCGTGCACGCCCGCATCGGTGCGTCCCGCAGCCGTGACCGTGACCTCGTGGCCGGCAATGACACCGATGGCATGTTCCAATGCGTCCTGCACGCCGCAACCCGATGGCTGCGACTGGAATCCGCAGAACGCGTGGCCGGAATATTCGACGGCGAGTGCGAAGCGCATGACGGGATCGGATTCGGGAGCTAAGGCCGGAAAAACGTCGGGCGGCGGATCAACCGACCCGCCGCCCGCGAATATTAAGAAAGTGCGAGTCAGGCCAGCTTCGCGAGCAACGCCTTGGCTTCCGTCTTTTGCTGGTCGTCGCCCTCGTGGAGCACTTCCTGCAATATCTCGCGCGCGCCTTCGACGTCGCCCATTTCCTGATAAGCCTTGGCCAGGTCGAGCTTGGTGGCGGCATCGTGCCACTGGCCATCGAGAACCGACGGTGTCGGGTCCTCAAAGGTCGAGCGGTCAGGGTCGAAGGAAAGATCGAGCTTGTCGAGTTCGAGCGCCGCCGCCGGACGCGTCAATTGCGGCGCCATGCCGCTGTCCGGTCCTTCCGATGCGGTCGTGGCCAGGGCCGGCTCGACGTGCGACTTGCCCATCGGGGCGGGCTTCTCGGATTCGTCGAGCTTGAAGTCGAGGTCGAATTTTCCGGCGTCGGAAAAGCTTTCCCGTGCGGCTTCGACCTTGTCGGTCAGACTCGCGGTGCGCGTTTCGACGGCAGATTTCCCCGCCGACATTGCGCCGGCTACCGCGGCCGTCGCAGCTGCGGCGCCTGCGGTGAACATCGCACCCGCACTCTTCGCGGTCTTCTCGAGCTCGTTCTCGGCGCCGGCGAGAATATCCGCCGGAGACTTGGGCGTGGCACCGGACGATGGCGAAATCGAGATTTCCTCGTCCATCTGGAATCCCAGACCCTGCTCGTCGTCGTGCTTCTTCTCTGCGAGCGGCGTTTCCGCGGCCATCGCGATCGGATGCAGATCCGCAGCCGGCGCCGGCAGGCCGCCTTCGGTGAACATCGGATTGTTGGGATCGAGCTGGCGTCCGAGCGCGACAGCCTTGTTCCACGTCTCGCCTTGGCCGTTGCATACCGCATATAGCTCGGATGCAACCGTCTCGAACGCCGACGGCTTGTTATGCTGCGCGTGGATTTCGAGCAGCTTCAGGTAGATCTCCTGGCGCTGCGGATCCTTCTTCAGCGCATCTTTCAGGATTTCCTCAGCCTGCGCGTCCCTACCATAGGCAAGATAGACCTCGGCTTCGGCGATCGGGTCGACTTCGTCGGTATCGATGTTGCCCAGGCCCTCGCGGCTGAAATCGCTTGCGAGCGAATTGTCACCGGTGTTCACGACGCCGCCGCCGGTGGAGCCGAACACGGTGTTCGTCTTGATGTCGGTGCCCGAGATGATGCTGTCCTCGAATTTGGTCGTCTTGCGCCGGCGCGACGCGATCAGCGCGCCCAAGGCGACCAGTATGGCCAGCGCGCCGCCTCCCACGACCCACGTCGGCGTGTTGGTGAGGAGGTCGTCGAACATTCCGGGCGCTTCCTTCGGCGCTGGCTTCTGCACGGGCTTGGGCGCCGGGGCCTTCGGCTCAGGCGGCTTCGCTTCCGTGGCCGGAGGCGTGGGGGTTGGCGCCGGTGTGGTTGCCGGCGCGGCGGCCTTCGCGTCCGCGGCGGCCTTGTCCGCTGCGGCCTTGTCTGCCGCTGCCTTGTCTGCCGCTGCCTTGTCTGCCGCTGCCTTGTCTGCCGCTGCCTTGTCTGCCGCTGCCTTCTCTGCCGCTGCCTTGTCTGCCGCTGCCTTGTCTGCCGCTGCCTTGTCCGCGGCGGCCTTGTCGGCCGCAGCCTTTGCGACCGCTGCCGCATTTGCTGCCGCTGTAGGTGCGGTCACTGGCGGAACGGCGGCAGGTGCCTTCGCCTTGCCGGCGTCGGTTTGCAGCTGCGCCATCGACTGGTTCTTGAGATCGACCGCGCGCTGCAGGTCCTTCAGTGTCCTTTCGAGATCCGCTATCCGGCTTTGCGCTTCCTTGAGCGCCGCAGCCTGTGCAACCGCGGACTCGGCAGACCCCGAACCCTTGCCGGTGCCGCCATCCTTCGACAGCTTCAGTTGGTCGCTGCCGGGACGGACAGCGGGCACCTTGTCTTCGACGGCAGTACCGATCTTGCCGCCGACCACTCGGCCGCCGGACTCGTCGGCCATCGGCGCCGCACCGGCGACGCGGTCGCGATAGGCGCGCCAGTCGGCGGTCTGCACCTTGACGACTTTCGTTGCCTCGGCCGGCTGCGTCGACGACGCGTCGACCGCGCTGGGCAGGGTGATGATCGCGCCAGAGCGCAACCGGTTCATGTTGGCGCCGTCGAAGGCTCCCTGGTTGTTCTTGAACAACGCGACCAGCATCTGGTCGACCGTCACGGTTTCGGGCTTGTAGTCCTTGGCGATCTTGGAGAGTGTGTCGCCGCGCTTGACCGTGTAGGAATCGCCCTCGGCGCGAGGCGCCGGGGCAGCCTGGGATGCGGATGGCGCGGCCGCGACCGGTGCTGCCCGCGCGCGCGGCGTGCTTCCGGCGCGCGGCGGTGTAATCGGTTCGACCGGGGCCGCATCCGCGACCATGCCGGGCGGGTCCAGCAGGAACGTATAGTCACGCACCACGCGACCACCGGACCAGTTCACCTCCACCATGAGGTCAAGGTAGGGCTCGTTCATCAATGCGGGCGACGATACTCGCAGATACGTTTCGCCGTTGGCGCCGCGCTCCAAGGTGATGCGCGCGCGCGACAGCGCGGCCTGGTATTGCAGGTTGTTCTGGCGGTAGAGTGCCGGATCGGCGATCTTGGCTACGACGGAATCGAGTTCTTCCTTGGACCCGGGCAAAAGCTCGATTTTGGCCGAAAGCGGCTGTCCCAGCGCCGAATCCACGGTCAGCTTGCCTAAGCCGAGCGCATGGGCCGTCAGCGGCGCGAAAAATGCGCTCGCGACCAAGCCGTATGTAACGATTGTTTTTGCTCGCATGCCGACCCCTTCGGGAATGCTGTTTGGCTCAAGCTAACATAACATCATGGATTTAGCGGTGCAAGCTAAACCTCGGTATTAGCTTGGGTTTCCCCACGTGCGCCAAGGCGCTCCTGCACGAGATTCATGCCACTGTTCTAACGGCGAGCGCTATGGCTAGCATACCGTCTTTACCGCCGCTACAAGATATAGTGGGGCAATGCGGCACGCCGCACTGTTGCGTTCCTGCCGTCGGCACCACAGACCGCCGCATCCTGACGCCATTACAACCCTCGCATAAAGCTTCGGGAAACGCGGCAACTGGCACAGGTCTGGCGCACTTCTGCCCTATGCGGCAAGTCGAGCCCCGCTTTGCTGCGCCGGAAGGCGTTACCCGGTCTACTTCGCGAGCAAGATTCGCACCATGCGCCGAAGCGGCTCGGCAGCGCCCCACAGCAACTGGTCGCCGACGGTGAACGCGCCCAGGTATTCCGGGCCCATCGCCAGCTTGCGCAGGCGGCCGATGGGAATCGACAGCTTTCCCGTCACGGCCGCCGGCGTCAATTCGCGGATGCTCTCTTCGCGCCGATTGGGGACGACCTTGACCCATTCGTTGGCGTCGGCCAGCATCGTCTCGATGTCGGCGAGCGGCACATCGCGCCGCAATTTGATGGTCAGCGCCTGGCTGTGGCAGCGCATGGCGCCGACGCGCACGCACAGCGAGTCGACGGGAATCGCATTGCGTGCGTCGCGGCCGAGGATCTTGTTGGTCTCGGCGCCGCCTTTCCATTCCTCGAGGCTCATGCCGTTGCCCATGTCCTTGTCGATCCACGGGATCAGCGAGCCCGCCAACGGCACGCCGAAATGCTGCGTCGGAAAGCTCTCATCGCGCAGGATGCCGGCCACCTCGCGATCGATGTCGAGGATGGCCGAATTCGGGTCGTCGAGCAGATTCTTGGCGGCGAGGTGCGCGTCGCCCATCTGCTGCAACAGCTCGCGCATGTTCTGTGCGCCGGCGCCCGAGGCGGCCTGATAGGTCATGCAGGTCATCCATTCGATCAGGTCGCGTTCCAGCAGTCCCGCGAGCGCCATCATCATCAGGCTGACGGTGCAATTGCCGCCGACGAAGTCACGGATGCCGGCAGCGAGCGCGGCGTCGATGACCGGCCGGTTGACCGGGTCCAGGATAATCACGGCGTCGTCCTTCATCCGCAGCGTCTTGGCGGCGTCGATCCAGTAGCCCTTGAATCCGGCGTCGCGCAGCTTCGGATACATCGCCGTGGTCCAGTCGCCGCCCTGGCAGGTGAGGATCGCGTCCAGCCCGGCAAAGGCGCGCGGGTCGTTGCCGTCCTTCACCGGTCCGGTGTCGCGGCCGATCACGGGACCCGCGCCGCCCGGCTTCGACGTCGAAAAGAACACCGGCTCGATCAGGGCGAAGTCGCCCTCGTCGCGCATGCGCTGCATGAGCACCGAACCCACCATTCCCCGCCAACCCACAATTCCGACTCGCATGATCATTTCCAATCCAGTGGTTTTCTCGCCAATCTTCGTGCGGCTGCGCGTCAGGACGGGCGTTTTCGCCGGGCCTTCCCGCTGGCGGCCTTGCGCGGAGCGGCTGCTTTCGCGGGCGCGATACGCGCCATCGTGTACGCGTCGATGAAGACGCCGCCGCGGAACGCGTAGTCCCTCAGCGTGCCTTCGATCTCGAATCCGAACTTGCGATAAAGGGCGAGCGCCGCAGCGTTGTCCGTGTACACGGTCAATTCGAGACGCCTGTAGTTGAGCCAGTTGTCGGCCAGGTCGATCGCCGCCGCCATCAACGCGGTTCCCACGCCGCGGCCGTGCCAGTCGTCGCGCACCGACATGCCGAGCCCTCCCGCATGGCGCCGGCGCGGCGACTTCGACGCCGCGTGCAGTCCGAGATTGCCCACGACCTTGCCAGCGACTTCGGCGACCAGCACGAAGTCGTCCTGCGCCCCGTCGGCAAGCCACTTGCGCCAGCGCTCGAGCGACGGGAACGGCAGCTGAAGCGTCCCGGCCATCGCCTTGGGCGACGCGAAGGTCGCCTGGATGGCCTCGGCATCGCCGGCGGTGGCGCGGCGAATCGTGATGGCGGGACGGCGCGACGCCATCATGCCGCCCGCATGGCGGCGACCACGGCGTCGCCCATCGCCCGGGTGCCGATGATCGTGTCGCCCGGCAGCGCGATGTCGCCGGTGCGCATGCCCTTTGCGAGAACGCGGCGCACCGCCGCTTCGACGCGCGCCGCCACGTCGGGCAGCGCAAACGTGTAGCGGAACATCATCGCCAGCGACAGGATCGTCGCCAGCGGATTGGCCTTGTCCTGGCCCGCGATGTCCGGCGCCGAGCCGTGGATGGGCTCATAGAGGCCCTTTTGCTGCGCATCCAGCGACGCCGACGGCAGCATGCCGATCGATCCCGCGAGCATCGACGCCTCGTCGGACAGGATGTCGCCGAAGATGTTGCCGGTGACGATCACGTCGAACTGCTTCGGATTCCTGACGAGCTGCATCGCGGCATTGTCGACGTACATGTGCGTGAGCGTGACGTCCGGATAGTCGGCCGCCAGCGCGCTGACCACTTCGCGCCACAGGATGCTGGTGTCGAGCACGTTGGCCTTGTCGACGGAACAGAGTCTGCGCCCGCGCTTGCGCGCCGTCTCGAAGCCCACTCGCGCGATACGCTGCACTTCCGGCACGCTGTAGTGCATCGTGTCGTACCCCTCCTCGTCGCCAGCGCCATTCCTGCGCCGTCCGCGCGGCTGGCCGAAATAGATGTCGCCGGTCAGCTCGCGGATGATCATGAGGTCGAGTCCCGCGACGACTTCCGGCTTCAGCGTCGACGCCGCGGCCAGTTCCGGGTAGAGCAGCGCCGGCCGCAAGTTCGCAAACAGCGAAAGCGCCTTGCGGATGCGCAGCAATCCCTGCTCGGGCCGCAGCTCGCGCGGCAGCGTGTCGTACGCGGGTCCGCCGACCGCGCCCATCAGGATGGCGTCGGACGCCTGCGCGAGCGCCAGCGTCGCCGCCGGCAGCGGGTCCTTCGCGGCGTCGTAGCCGGCGCCGCCCATCGGTGCCACTTCCGTCTCGATCGACAGGCCGTCGCCGCGCAGAACGTCCAATACGCGCTGCGCCTCGCCGACGATCTCGGGCCCGATGCCATCACCCGGCAGGATTGCAATTTTCATACGCTTTCCACATGCACAAAAGTAAAAGGCGGCACCGCTTTATCCTGGCGCCGCTTCTCGTGGAGAAGTTTTCAGATCCAGGGCTGTTCGGCCAGGCGTTTGGCCTCGAAGGCGCGAATAGCGTCGGCGTGGGTGAGCGTCAGCCCGATCTCGTCCAGTCCGTTTAAAAGGCAATGCTTGCGGAACGGCTCGACGTCGAACGTGAAGGCCAGCGCGCCGTCGGGTGTTCCCACGAGCTGCCGGTCGAGGTCGATCGTCAACTTGAACCCCGGGAAGGCCAACGTGTCGGCGAACAGCCGGTCGACCTGCGACTCCGGCAACTGAATCGGCAACAGTCCGTTCTTGTAGCAGTTGTTGAAGAAGATGTCCGCGTAGGACGGCGCGATGATCGCGTGGAAGCCGAAGTCGGCCAGCGCCCACGGCGCGTGCTCGCGCGAACTGCCGCAGCCGAAGTTGCGGCGCGCGAGCAGGATCGACGCGCCGGCGTAGCGCGGATCGTTCAGCACGAATTGCGGATTGCGTGGCCGCCGGGCGTGGTCCTGTCCCGGTTCGCCGTGGTCCAGATAGCGCCACTCGTCGAACAGGTTGACACCAAAGCCCGACCGCTGAATCGACTTCAGGAATTGCTTCGGAATGATGGCATCGGTATCGACGTTCGCGCGGTCGAGCGGCGCGACGAGACCCGTATGAACGCGAAAGGGCTGCATGTCAGTAGGGCTTGCTCTTCTCGGCCGCCTTCTCGATGCCCTGGCCGGCGGCCTTGACGTCCTTGCCCGCGCCCTCGATCGTATTGCACGCAGCAAGCGCGATCGCGAACCCCAGCAGGACCGCGAGCGCTGCCATTTTCTTCGTCATGTCAGTTTCTCCCGAGAATCAAAACAAGCGTCGGACATCGACAAAATGTCCGGCGACCGCTGCGCCCGCCGCCATCGCCGGGCTCACCAGGTGCGTGCGGCCACCGTTACCCTGCCGGCCTTCGAAATTGCGGTTCGACGTCGACGCGCAGCGCTCGCCGGGCTCGAGCCTGTCGTCATTCATCGCCAGGCACATCGAGCATCCGGGCTCGCGCCACTCGAAGCCGGCATCGCGAAAGATGCGATCGAGGCCTTCGGCTTCCGCCTGCGCCTTCACCAGCCCCGACCCGGGGACGACCAGTGCCTGTTTCACGTTCGCGGCGACGCGTCGCCCGCGCGCGACGGCCGCGGCCTGCCGCAGGTCCTCGATGCGTGAATTGGTGCAGGAACCGATGAACACCTTGTCGACCTCGATCTGCGTCATCGGCGTGTTTGGTTGCAGTCCCATATAGGACAGCGCACGCTCCATGCCATCGCGTCGCGTCGCATCGCGCTCGCGATCCGGGTCCGGCACGCGATCCTCGATGCTGACCACCATCTCGGGCGACGTGCCCCAGGTGACCTGCGGGTGGATCGTCGCCGCATCGAACACGTGGGTCGTGTCGAACTTCGCGCTGTCGTCACTCTTCAAGTCGCGCCAGATCGCCAGCGCGCGATCCCACTCCGCACCTGTCGGCGCGAACGCGCGTCCTTTGATGTAATCGAACGTGCGCAGGTCGGCGGCGACCATGCCCGCGCGGGCGCCGGCTTCGATCGCCATGTTGCACATCGTCATCCGCGCTTCCATCGACAGCGCGCGCACCGCCTCGCCGGCGAACTCGATCGCGTGGCCGCTGCCGCCCGCGGTGCCGATGCGGCCGATCACCGCGAGTACCAGGTCCTTGGACGTCACGCCGGGCGGAAGCCGGCCGTCGACGTGCACGAGCATCGACTTCGACTTCTTCGTCAGCAGGCACTGCGTGGCGAGCACGTGCTCGACTTCGGACGTGCCGATGCCGAAGGCGAGCGCCGCGAACGCACCATGTGTGCTGGTGTGCGAATCGCCGCAGACGACCGTCATGCCTGGCAACGTCGCGCCCTGTTCCGGGCCGATCACGTGGACGATGCCCTGCCGGCGGTCGAGGAACGGGAAATAGGCCTTGGCGCCGTACTCGGCGATATTCCTGTCGAGCGTCTCGACCTGCGTGCGCGAGATCGGGTCCTGGATGCCGCGGCCCCAGTCCTTCGTCGGCGTGTTGTGGTCGGCGGTGGCCACCACCGATTGCATCCGCCACGGCTGGCGGCCGGCGAGCTTCAGGCCCTCGAACGCCTGCGGACTCGTCACCTCATGCACAAGGTGCCGGTCAATGTAGAGCAGCGCCGTGCCATCCGCCTCCTCGCGAATCACGTGGCTGTCCCACAACTTGTCGTAGAGCGTTCGTGCCGTCATGACTTTGGCGTATCTTTCGGTCGCAGAAATTTGCGGCCGGGAGGGTAATTATTGCACAGCAACAATCCGCGCGGAAATCGCACCGCGACAATCCCGTGCAGGGTGTCAGTCGATCACCGTCGCGGCATGCTGGCCGACGAACGCTGCCACCGCGTCAACCAGGTCCGGGCGCGCCGGATCGAGAGCGGTGACAGGCATCGAGCGCAGCCAGGTGAGTTGCCGCTTCGCCAGCTGCCGCGTGGCGGCGATGCCCGTCTCGCGCAGCCGCGCGACGTCGATTGCGCCCTCCAGGAACTGCCATGCCTGGCGATACCCGACGCAGCGCATCGACGGCAGCGCCGGGTCGAGCGCGTAGCGTTGCCGCAGCCCGCGCAACTCGTCGACCAGTCCCGCATCGAGCATCCGCTGGAATCGCTGCGCGATCGCCGCGTGCAATTGCGCGCGGTCGGAAGGAATCAGCGCAAACGCGAGCGTCGGGCCGAGCGCACCGGCGGCGGACTCGCGCCGGCCCTGTAGCGCGGAAATGGGCTGGCCACTTGTGCAATGGACCTCGAGTGCGCGCTGGATCCGCTGCGCATCGTTGGGTGCCAGGCGGGCGGCCGTCACCGGGTCGACGCGCGCCAGTTCGGCGTGCAGCGCAGGCCAGCCTTCCAGCGCGGCGCGGCGATCGAGTACCGCGCGCACGGCCGCGTCCGCGCGCGGCAGCGCCGACAAGCCTTCGGTCAGCGCCTTGAAATAGAGCATCGTGCCGCCGCACAGGATCGGCATGCAGCCGCGCGCGCGAATGTCCGCCACGCAGGCCAGCGCATCGCGCAGGAACGCCGCCGCCGAATACGACGCGGTCGGGTCGATGACATCGACGAGATGATGCGGCACGCGCGCACGTTCGGCGACAGAGGGCTTGGCGGTGCCGACATCCATGCCGCGATAAACCTGCGCCGAATCGACGGTGACGATTTCGCCACCAAGACGGGCCGCCAGCTCGAGCGCCAGCGCGCTCTTCCCCGACGCCGTCGGACCCATCAGAAGCAGGGCCGTGATCGCGGACGCAGCGCCGCCGGATGTCCGCCGCTCGACCAAGGACGGTCAGCGCCCGCGCATGAACAGGCGGTCCAGATCGGACAATGAAAGCTGGTACCACGTCGGTCGGCCGTGGTTGCACTGGCCCGAGCGCTCGGTGGCCTCCATCTCGCGCAGCAATGCGTTCATCTCGGGCGGCGTGAGGCTTCTGTTGGCGCGCACCGAGCCGTGGCAGGCCATCGTCGACAGCAACTCGTCGCGGCGCGCGGTCAGCACCTGCGAGCTGCCGTATTCGCGGATTTCGTGCAGCACGGCACGCGCCAGCGCCGCGGGATCGGCGTCAGACAGCAGCGCCGGCACGCCGCGCACGGCGAGCGTCGAAGGACTCAGCGCCGAAATGGAGAAGCCCAGTGCGTCGAGCGCCGCCGACTCCTCCTCCACCGTCGCGACTTCGAGGGCCTCGGCAGTGAAGGTCGCGGGGACCAGCAGCGGCTGCACCGGCATGCGCACGCCGGACGCAGACTTCAGGCGTTCGTAGACGATGCGTTCGTGCGCAGCATGCATGTCGACCAGCACGAGTCCGGCGCGATTCTGAGCAAGGATGTAAACGCCGTGCAATTGTGAGAGGGCGAAGCCCAGCGGATGCGGATCGTCTTCGGGAAACGCGGGGGCCGGGGCCGCATTGTCATCGCGCGACCCGAACAGCCGGGCGTAGAACGTCGACGGTTCGCCCGCCTCCAGCGCCAGCGGCGACTGCGGACCGCGCCATGCCATTCCCGCCGCGGACGACGCCGGTCGGGCGCCGAATGCGTCCCGCTGCGGGGCGAGCGGTGGCATGTGCGCCGCGGCGACCCCGAGCCGTTCCGCGGCAGAGACCGCCGGCTGTTCGGCGGCGCTCGCCGCCAGCGCGCGCTCCACCGCATGCCGGACAAACTGGTGGATCGCGCCCGAGTCGCGGAAGCGCACCTCGGTCTTCTGCGGATGGACGTTGACGTCGACGCGCCGCGGGTCGAGCTCCAGCCACAGCGCGAACGCAGGCTGGCGGTCGTGATGAAGCACGTCGCGATAAGCCTCGCGCAACGCATGCTGCAGCACGCGGTCACGGACATAGCGGCCGTTGACGAACAGGTATTGTCCGCCGCGCTGCGCGGCAAAGGCCGGCCGAACGGCAAAGCCCGAGAGCCGGAGACTTGGGGCTTCGGCTTCGACCACCGCAGCGTGCGTCACGAAATCGTCGCCGAGCAACCGCTCGACGCGGACGCGCCGACCCGCCGCAACCAGCCGGTGCACGACGCGCGTATTGTGCGTGAGCGTGAAGCCGGTCGCCGGGTGGGCGAGTGCGACACGGCGGAACGCCTCTTCGCAATGCGCCCATTCGGTCGACTCGGTGCGCAGGAACTTGCGCCGCGCCGGCGTGTTGAAGAACAGTTCCTCGACGGTGACGCTGGTCCCCGCCGCCAGCGCCGCCGGGGCGATCGGGCTCACCGCGCCACCGTCGACCTCGATGCGCCACGCGTGCGGCCTTTCCTTCGCGCGCGACGCAAGCCCGAGGCGCGAAACCGACGCTATCGAGGCCAGCGCTTCGCCGCGGAATCCCAGCGAGGCAATCGCCTCCAGGTCCAGCACCGAGCCGATCTTCGACGTCGCGTGGCGCGCGACGGCCATTGCCAGGTCCTCGCGCTCGATGCCGCCGCCGTTGTCGGCCACGCGAATGCGCTTGGTGCCGCCCGCAGCGAGTTCGACGTCGATCTGCGTGGCGCCGGCATCCAGCGCGTTTTCGAGCAACTCCTTGAGCGCCGCCGCGGGCCGTTCAACCACTTCGCCCGCGGCGATCTGGTTGATCAGCAGGTCGGGCAGCGCCCGGATGGCGCGCATCAGCGCTTGAGCCCCTGCGACCAGCGCGCGTAGACGCCGTCGGCGACCTCCGTCAGCGCGGCGAGCCGCGCCGGAAGATCGGAGAGCATATCGGCAGCTGTCTGCACATGGGCGCTCGACCGCGAAGGCAGTTCGGCCGCGCCGCTACTGCACCAGCTCTCGACCAGTTCGGCGGTCATTTCGACATGGCACTGCAGGCCGATGTGCCGGTCGTCGATGATGAAGCCCTGGTCGGGGTTGGCCGCGTTGGTGAGCACCCGGGTCGCCATCGGCGGCAGGTCGAACCTGTCGTAGTGCCAATGGAAGGCGGCGAAACGGGGCAGGCCGCCGAACCATTCGCGGCGGGCGCCGCGGTCGCAGACGTCCACGTGCAGCCAGCCGATTTCCGGCGTTTGCGTGCGAACAACGCGGGCGCCGAGCGCCCGGGCCATCAGCTGCGCGCCGAGGCAATGCCCGATCACCGGCACGCTGTCGCCGATCGCATCGCGCAGGAAGCTGCACATCGGCGCAACCCAGGGCAACGGGTCGTTGACGCTCATCGGCCCGCCCATCATGCCGATGCCGGCGTAGGCGCCCGGATCGGCCGGCACGGCCGCGCCCTGGTCGATCGCGATGATCTCCATCGGGATCGCCTGTTCGGACAGCCATTCACCGAAACGGCCGGGGCCTTCAGTGGGCGAATAACGAAAGATGGCGACGGGGCGCATGGTGCCTTTGACGTGGGTCGCCAGACATCCGGGTCCGGCGCGATCTTCTTGATTTTATCAGCCGCGCGCCGGTGAAAGCGCATGATGGCCCTGTTGCTGGCGGTTCCGCGTCGGTTATATTTCGCCAACGCCGCAGGCGCCCGCCATGGAAAGGGATTGCAAGTGTTCGAGGAATTCGAGGTCACGCCCGAGCCCGCAGGCGCCACGGACCCGGGCTTTTTCAATCGCATCGCCGTCGGCCTGTCGGACCTGTTCAAGCGCGATCCTGCGAGCGAAGCAGCGAAGCCTGTCGAGCTCGATCCGCGCCTCCTGCCTTATGCCGGCAAGGTCACCTCCGCGGAAGAGGCGGTCGCACACATCAGGAGCGGCAGCCACGTCTTCGTAGGCACCGCAAGCGCCACGCCGCGCACGCTGGTCGCGGCGCTCGAGACGATGAGCATGCCGCCGGCCGGCCTGGAGCTGATGCACTTCATCACCAGCGAGGCTTTCCCGCACGACGAGCAGGGCCGCGCGACAACGCGGTTCCGGCACCGCACGTTCTTCGTCGGCTCCGACATCCGTGCCGCCGTCAAGCAGGGACTCGCCGATTACGTACCGCTGTCGATCGCCCGGGTGCCACAGCTGATCGAGATCGGCCGCATACCGGTCGACGTGGCGTTGATCCAGGTATCGATGCCCGACGAGTTCGGCTACGTGAGCCTGGGCGTCTCGGTGGACGTCATCCCGGCCGCGATTGGCAAGGCCCGGATCATCATCGCCGAGGTCAATCCCTTCATGCCGCGCTCGATGGGCGATTCGACGTTCCACGTGAGTCGGTTCGATTACCTGGTGCAGGTCGCGTCGCCGGTGCTGGAATACGTGCACCCGGCGACCGAGGAGCGCGTGGTCGAGCAGATCGCGCGGTACATCGGCGGCATCATCGAGGACGGCTCGACGCTGCAGATCGGCCTGGGCCGCGTCACCAGCGCCGCGCTCAAGTATTTGTCGGACCGCAAAGACATCGGCATCCACTCGGATGTGATCACCGACGCCATCATTCCGCTGCTCGAGAAGGGCGTGCTGACCGGCCGCAGGAAGACCAGCCAGCGCGACAAGATCGTGACGAGTTTCGCCATTGGCACGAAGCGCCTTTACGAGCTCATCGACCGCAATCCGCTGTTCTGCTTCCAGCCGATCGACATCGTGGCCAGCACGGCCGTCATCGCTGCCCAGCACCGGATGGTCTCGGTGACCCAGGCGTTCGCGATCGACCTCACGGGCCAGGTGTGCGTGGACCAGCTGCGCGGCGAGTTCTACGCCGGACTGGCGGCGCAGGGAGAATTCCTGCGCGGCGCGTCGCGGTCCGCCGGGGGTAAGGCGATCATCTGTTTGGCCTCGACGACGGACGCCGACAGCGCGTCCTGCATCCGCGCGACCCTCGATCCGGGCGACGGCGTCACCATAGCGCGCACGGACGTCCATTACGTGATCACCGAATACGGCATCGCCTACCTGTTCGGCAAGTCGATACGCGAGCGCGCCATTGCGCTGATTCAGGTGGCGCACCCGAAGTTCCGCGCCGAGCTGTTCGCGCAGGCGCAGGCGCTGGGCTACCTGACGCCTTCGCAGTCACTGCAGAACATGCGCGCCTACCCGGTGGAGGAAGAGCACACCGTCGTGCTCAAGGACAAGCGGTCGGTGCTGCTGCGCCCCGCGGTATCGACCGACGGCGACAGCATCCGCGACCTCTTCCACAGCCTGTCGGAGGAGGACGTGTTCACCCGCTTCTTCCGCACGGTGCGCGCGCTGTCCGGCAACGACGTGCAGCGGCTGTGCAACGTGAACTTCGAGAACGAAGTCGCGTTCGTGGCCGTGACGGGGACGCGCGAGAATCCGCAGATCGTCGCCCAGGCGTGCTACTTCATCGACCCATCGACGAACCTCGCCGAAACCGCGTTCATGGTGAGCCCGGCGTGGCAGCGCTGCGGCCTCGGCGCGGCGCTGCAGCGGCGGATGGCGGAGCACGCGGCAGCACGGGGCGTGCGCGGCTTCGTCGCGGAAATCATGGCCACCAACCAGAACATGATCCGGCTGGCGCAGGCGGGTTCCACCAACGTCACTGTCGAACCCGGCGGGACCACGGTGCACGTCACGTCGCTGTTTTCCGACAGTCCGCCTACATCTGCTTGAACAGGTGCGTGAACTGGCGGGAGATGGGCAGCCTCTCCTGCCGGTGCTTGAGCAGGATGAACTGGCGCTCCGCGTCTTCGCGCAGGACGCCGGAGACCGCGTCGAGGTTGACGATCGTGCCCCGGTGCACCTGCCAGAACTTGTCCGGATCGAGCTCGGCCAGCAGTTCCTTCAGCGGCGTCCGGATCAGCGCCTCGCCATTGCCGAGCACGACCCGCGTGTACTTGGTGTCGGCCTGGAAATAGACGACTTCGCCGACCGCGATCAGCTTCACCTGCTTGCCGATCGCTGCCTTGATCCACTTCATATGCTGTACGTCGCCCTTGACCGTCGCGCGCAGTTCCGTGAGCAGCGCGGTGAGATCGGCGGGCGGCGAGTGAAGCTTCTTCTTGATGCGCTCGACCGTCGCGGCCAGCCGGTCGCTCTCCACCGGTTTCAGCAAGTAGTCGACGGCGCCGGCGTCGAACGCGCGCAGGGCGTACTGGTCATAGGCGGTGATGAACACCACATGGCAGTCGCCGCCTATCGCCGCAGCGACGTCCAGCCCTGTCCTGCCTGGCATGCGGATGTCGAGGAAGGCGATCTGCGGCTGCCACTCCTGCAGCAGTTCGAGCGCCTGGTTGCCGTCGGCGGCCTCGGCCACGACGTCGAGTTCGGGCCAGGCCTCTGCCAGCTTTTCCTTGAGCCGCTCGCGCATCAGCGGCTCGTCCTCGGCGATCAATGCGGTGGGGCGGGTCATTGGGCGGCGTCTTCCATGAGCTGTGATTGCAGGGTGCCGGCCTTCACACAGTCCAGAGGCAGGACGAGCCGGGCGACGAATCCACGCGGGTCGTTCGCGTCAATCGAAAGACGGGCGCGCTCGCCGTATTGCAGCGCCAGGCGCTCGCGGATGTTGGCAAGGCCGATGCCGCTGGCGCACGGCTCGCCGACCAGCCCGGCGCCGGTATCGACGACCGACCAGGCGATGCATGCGCCGTCGGGATGCGACTCGCGCACCGCGGTCACGTCGATGCGGCCGCCCGCGGGTAGCGGTTCGATGCCGTGCTTGATCGCATTTTCGACGAGCGTTATCAGCATGCCCGGCGGCGTGGCGGCGTCTTCGAGCCCTTCAGGCACGGTCACGGACCATGCGAGCCTTTGCCCCAGGCGCGTCTGCATGATGCGCAGGTACGCGCGAACCATCGCCGCATCCTGCGCGGCGGTGGTCGCGTCGTCGCGCAGCGTCGGCGTCGTCGCCCGCAGGAAGCGGATCAGGTCGCTGATGAGTCGCGCCGCCTCCGGCGAGTTCTTCTCCGCCAGCTGCTGCGCACTACCCAGCGTGTTGAACAGGAAGTGGGGCTCGATCTGCTGTTGCAGCAGCTTGAGCTTCGATTCCGCCAGCTGGCGCGACAACTGGCTCTGGCGCGCCCCGGCCTCCAGGCTGGCGGCGAGCGCGCGGT
>Ga0302321_100001006_pt1 | contig 24163 bp, 19 predicted proteins | sample Fen_T0_1_FD_202505 | JGI IMG/M metagenome (GOLD analysis project Ga0302321, IMG submission 202505) | Peat permafrost microbial communities from Stordalen Mire near Abisko, Sweden - Fen_T0_1 | ecosystem: Environmental > Terrestrial > Soil > Wetlands > Permafrost | place: Sweden: Abisko...
CAGTGCAAAGAGTCCTTGAGGCTTGCTCCGAGGCATTGTCGAAGCAGGCATCCGTGTCCCAGCGCTCCGGGGAACACGCGCATCCCGCGTGTAAAAAAGCCCCGGCGTGATTGCCGGGGCTGTGGTTAAAGAAAGAATGCGTTTACTTGGTCGTGCTCGCAGGCGCGGGAGCGGCCGACGTAGAGGCCGCTGGCGCCGCTGTCGCAGTGGCAGCTTCTTTAGCGGCCGCCGCTTTGGCCTTCTGCTGCTGGGCAAACTCCATACTCATTTGCTGGATCTTCGGCATAGCCGACATGATACGCGGCATCATGGCTGCTTGCAGTTTTTCCTGCACCTGAGGCTGTTTATCAATCATAGCCGTTCCAGCGGGAGTTGCATAAAAATCGCTCAGCGCGGTCAGCTCTTCCTTGGAAAAAGTCTGCGCATAAATCTGCGCCATATCTTTCTTTAACTCAGGTATGTTCATCGCCTCAAGCATCGCGTCCATCACTTTGGACTGATGTTCTTCGAGGTCCTTGGGATCGACGTTGTTGCCCGCCTGCTTGGCCATTTGCTTGCTCATGTTAACCATCGCCTTTTTCTGCCCTTCCATTGTTTTGGCGATCAATTCTTCGAAGCGCATTTTGTCGATCACCGCCGTCGCATCAGCAACCGTGGCGGGAGTGCCTTTCGATGCATTGGCCGTGGCGATCTTCGCCGACGCCAGCGTCAGCTCGTAAGTCTTGCCGCCGCGCTCGAGGAGCAGAAGTGATTTGGCGTCGTCATAAGACTTCAGTGTGAAGCCCGAGAAAGCTTTACCGACTGGAACCCAGGCGCTGTTGTCGCCCGTTTCGGTTGATAGTCCAAATAATCTTTCACTACCGGTATCAAGCACGCCCTTAAGTTGTAAGGGAGCGGGTTCAGCGGCAAAAGCCGTACCAAGTGCAAGCAAGGCAACAAACAGGATTTTTAGTTTCATGGAAGAAAAGGAAAAGCCAGAGAGTCTCACGTTTACATATCCGCCGCTATTGGAATGGGGAACTTTATTTGTAATCATCCGCTTTAGCTGAGTATTCAAGATTCATTATGAGGCAGAAACAAAGTTCTCTCGCAAAAGATTTGTCTGGAAAAGGAGCGTCAGACGCACTGGGGTTTTAAGCGAATCACCTACCAAGGCCACACACTCTTCTCCTATTTAACCTCAACAACGCCCTCAATGAATCACCTCGCTCATCGCACCTTGTTCAAAGTAGTCACGATTCTCTCGTTCTTTTTCCCCGCTTGCTTGGCTCAAGCCGCGGACAAACCCGTCGATGCAACGAACGTAGTTGGGCACTGGGTTCTGAGCGACGTCAAGACCGAGGACGCCGAAACAAAGAAGCAAATCGCTGAGCACAAACTCGAGATGACTTTTCGCGCCGACAAGACTGTCGTCGTCAGCGCCACTGAGAAAAACGAAAAACCACAAATCAGGACAGCCACCTATCGCGTTGCTGATGGGAAAATTATTATAAAGGCCGAGAACGAACCAAGTGACGAACCGGTCAAAGCCGTGATTCGCGAAGGCAAGTTGGTGCTGTTGCCGCCAGACGGTTCGACCAGTGAATTCGTTTTCAGCAAAGCGGCCAAATAACCGAAACCATCCTCACCGCTTCTTTTTCGCCAGCTTCCACTCGGCCGTGATGATCGAGGAAAATCCGCCGCGGGCTTTCCATTTGGCGATGATGGCCAGACTGCGGGGCTTGAGTGCAGCGCCAAGGTCGTCGCAAATTTTATTCGTCGCTGCCTCGAAAAAGATACCGTCGTTGCGGTAGGCGTGGAAATAAAGTTTGAGCGACTTCAATTCGACACAGGTTTTGTCGGCCACGTAGCGTAGCGTGATGTCGGCGAAATCGGGATGCCCAGTCATCGGACACAATGAGGTAAACTCGTGATGCGTGTGCTCGATAATATAATCCCGGTGCGACGCGGGATTGGGAAAGGTTTCGAGAATTTTCGGATCAGACATGGTGGTTTTCGACAGAATGGACAAAATGGACGAAATTCAAACCACCATTCAGTCAATTCTGTCCATTCTCTCCAAAATCACGTCGCCGTTTCGATGAAGCGGCTTTCGCGGATAACCGTAATCTTTATTGTGCTGGGATACTGAAGTTCGTTTTCGATGCGCTGGCGAAGCGTCTTGGCGATCTCGGCAGCTTTCTCGTCGGTGACTTGTTGCGGGGCAACAACGACACGAATCTCGCGGCCGGCTTGAATGGCGTAGGCTTGTTGCACGCCTTCGAGCGAAAGTGCCAGCTTTTCGAGCCGATCCAGGCGTTGGATATAACTCGTCATAGCCTCCGCGCGCGCGCCGGGACGAACGGCTGAGATGGTATCCGCCAAAATCACCAGGCCAGCGTAAACCGTTTCAGGTCTCACTTCCTCGTGGTGCGCCGCAACGGCGTTGACGACGATCGGAGTTTCCCCGTGTCGCTTGATGAAATCAGCGCCGATCATCGCATGACTGCCTTCGTATTCCCCTTCGACGCCTTTGCCGATGTCGTGGAGCAGGCCAGCGCGTTTGGCGATACCAGGATCGAGCCCTGTTTCGCTGGCGAGAAGCGAACACAGCAGGCCAACTTCGACCGAGTGATCGAGCGCGTTTTGCGTGTAAGCAAAGCGGTACTTCAGCCGGCCGAGGAGCTTGATGATCTCAGGGTGAAGGCCATTGATGCCGAGGCGCTGCACGGCGTCTTCGCCGGCTTGAACGACGTTGGTTTCGACCTCGGTGCGCGCACGGGTAACAAATTCCTCAATGCTAGCCGGGTGAATGCGTCCGTCCTTAACGAGACTCTCCAAGGCGAGGCGTGCGATCTCGCGCCGAACCGGATCAAAGGAAGAAATGAGTACCATCTGCGGCGTTTCATCGATGAGCAGCGTGACGCCCGTGGTCGATTCGAAGGCCTTGATGTTGCGCCCCTCGCGGCCGATGATGCGGCCTTTCATCTCCTCGCTGGGCAGATGGACGATGGTTGCGGTGATGTCGTTGTTCGGCCGGGACGACATGCGCTGCATCGTCGTGATCAGGATGCGTTGCGCTTCACGTTGCAGTTCCTGCTCAGACTTTTCCATCGTCTGGCGGCGCAACGCCCTCAGCTCGTCCTGACACTCGATCATGATCTCGTCGCGCAGCGTGCGTTTGATCTCCTCAGCATCCATCTGCGAGACACCTTCAAGGCGGGTGCGGAGGCTTTTAGAAAGAGAGCGGATCGCGTCGCGCGCCTGTTTAATGGCGGCATTTTCGCGGGCGAGACGCTCCTGTTTTTGCTCCAATTGATAGTCTAAAAGGCCCAGCGATTCTTCGTGCGCACGGATTTCGCGGAGCTTGATGTCGGTCTCGATCTCACGACGGTCAAATTCGCGATTAAGTTCAGCGTGGCGTTTCTGGATCTCCTCCTCGGCCTTCTGTTTCATCTCCTGCGCAGCCACCGCGGCCTCGCGTTTAGCGACCTCGATAAGGTTGACAGCGTTCTGGGCAGCAGCACGACGGGAGTGACGCATCAGTAACCAGACCAATAAAAAGCCAAAGCCTGCGCCCACGACAACAGCGACCGTTAGCGACCGGACGAGCGGGTCGCCTTGGGCTATCAGAAACGCAAAGTCGGATGCGCTGGCTGATTTCAAGAGAGTCGGAAGTTAGGTGGGCTCGAACAAAGTTCAATCTTTCTTAATAGACTGCAACCCGATCCCTTAGTCGGGCTTATTTCGTATCCACCGGCTCCGCCCGAATCTCTGGCCAGACGTTCACCACGATCTCCTGCATGCGGGCGAGCGCAGCGGCTTCGTCGCCGTTGGTTATCACGGTCTGGACCACAATATACGCCCAACGATCGGCCCGCAAATGGCGCACCCGATCAAACAGGTCCCGACACTGCATGCCAAAATGCGTCGCTTCCAACGTCTCTCCGCCCACAAACCAATACGCAAAAAGTGACTGCACCTGCACCGGCGCTCCCTTGGCATCGCGTGCAGCATGCTCAATCCGCAACAGCGTCGTCGGCACAGTCGCACCACCCGCAGAAAACTCATACTTCGAACGCCCCGAGATCGTCCAACCTTGCCCAACCAAACATAGTTCCGGCCGGTGAATCGACGTACGATCTCGACCGCTCAACACGACCGACATAAAGACCTGCCGCCCGATATCAGCCACGCACACGTAGTTTTTTCTCGAATACCCCGTGTCGGCCGGCAAGACCTCACGTTCAATCGGCGAAACTTCGATCCGACGGCCAACCCAGTCCGTACCGATAAACGCGGGCAGTTCGACCGGAGACTCACCGTCAGGCGCGAGCCGAATACCGGCGTAAAGTCGTTGTTGTTGCCGCCCCAGCCATGCGGTCGCGCCGAATACCAAACTCGCTGCCACCGCGGCAGTAAAAAACACGCGCCAGGGCGAAGAAACCTGCCCAGGCGCCGAAGGCTCCGAAACCGCGACGTCCATCGCCGTTTCGTTGTTCGCCGGTTTCTCCGTACCGGCAAATCCCACGCGCCGCAACAAGGCCAGGGTCAGCAGCAACAAGCCTAAAACCACGAGAAACACGATCACACCCGACGTCTCGTGCACCTTGCTCCCGGTTTCTGGTCCGAATTTCTCAGCCGCAAACACGATTACCAGCACGCGCACGATGTTGCCCACGACGACATAAGGCAGGCACGCCGCGGCCAGCGCCAATCGCGCAAACCACGAGCGCAACCCCAAATAGCCGACTAGCAATGCTAACGCGAGCAACGCCACCAAGGACCGAATGCCCGAGCAGGCGGCGGCGACATCGTATTGGAAGCGCCCGTCCGCCGATAGCAATTGCGTGCCATTACGCACCAGTGCAACGCCTAGCTTTTGAGCGAGGATAAACGAATGTTGTGCTACCGCCAATCGCAGATTGAAACCCAGCGTATCGACGAAACTCACCGGCACCGCCAATAAAACAAAGACGAGGGGAAACACCGCAGCCTTACCCCAGCGCTTGCCACCAGCCAACGCCAGCACCCCCCAGGTAAACACCAGCAACGCCACGATCGACACTCGCGTCTGCTGCACCGCGTAACCGGCCAGGTGCAAAGCCAACCCCAACAACATGGCGACTAAGGGAGCCCGGCCAAACGATTCGGCTGCTGCTGCCGGACTTCCCTGCACCCGCAGGTTTCTCCACAACAGCCATAACGCTACCAGCAAAATCAGCATCCCATGCTGCGTCTCAGCCGCAGGGTCGAACCATTGAATGCTCCACCAGTAGAACAACGATCGCGTATGGATGTAACCCAGCGTAGCATTCCCGGCAAATTGGAAAACCAGTCCACCCGCCACAGCACACAAAAGCGCCGCTAGGACAGGCTGGCGATTTGCAAACTGGTTTCTTGCTGTTTGTGCGTTCATATCCTAAGACAGCTACTCGATTGCGTAGCAGCTTTTGTCCAAGCCTTCAATGAAACTGCTGGTTCTCGCCCAAACCCCACCCCCCCACCACGGGCAAAGTGCGATGATACGCCTTATGCTCGATGAGCTCGGCCGCCCAGGCCAGGGCTTCGAGCTGTATCATGTAAATCTGCAGCTTTCGAAGGACTCCGCCGATGTCGGTCGCTGGCGCTTGAGCAAACTTTTCACCCTGCTCGCCGCCTGCTTCAAAGTTCTTTACACCCGTTGGAAACACGGCCCCATGGCGCTCTATTACGTGCCGGCCCCCGCCAAACGCGGTGCACTCTACCGCGACTGGCTGGTGATGGCGCTCTGCCGGTCATTTTTCCCGCAACTCATTCTTCACTGGCACGCCGTCGGCCTCGGCCATTGGCTGGAAAATTCCGCCACCACGATCGAACGTCGCTTGACGCGAAATTTTCTTGGCCATGCCGACCTTGCCATCGTTCTCGCCGATGAAGTAGCGGGCGACGTCGCCCCGCTCTGGCCCAAACGCGTGGCCATTGTACAAAATTCCCTGACCGAATCCGGCGTGCTTCCGCCGGCCAAGCATCGTAAGCCCGAAGATCGCTACGAACTCCTCTACATCGGACTCTGCAGCGAAGAAAAAGGCTTCTTTGATACATTCGAAGCGCTCCGTCTGCTGCACGCACGCACCCCTGGCGCATACCGACTGACGATCGCCGGCGCGTTCGAAAGCAAAGAGGCCGAAAAACAATTCAAAGAAAGCGCCCACGAACTACGCACCGCCGTCCGTTTCATTGGTTTTGCCGATCCAGCGGCCAAGAAAAAGCTCTTCACCCAGAGCGACGTGATCTGTTTCCCCACCTACTACCAACACGAAGGCCAACCCCTCGTCCTCATCGAGGCCCTCGCGCACGACGTACCTATCATCACCACTAAATGGCGGGCGATCCCGAGCATGCTGCCGCGCAAATTCGTCTGGTTTGTAGAACCGCGCCATCCCGACCAAATCGCCGAAGCCATTTTTCAATCCAAACGCGACGGCATACCCGGCGGCGCGTTACGCGAGCACTACCTACTCAACTTCACCCCCGCCCAACACATCAACGCCCTGAAAAAGGCCCTGCGATCACTGGAAGGCTGAGCAGTTAGATAAAGCGGTAGCCACAAAGCCGACGGAATGGCCGCCTGATTTGTTAGCTGGCCTGCGCCGAGGCCGGGGATTGAGAAGGCCGGGTTCAGCACCCCCGGCTACAACTGATTTAAACCGCTAATGTCACGGAAGCTTCGGTAGGGACGACCCGCCGGGTCGTCAGTCGACGTCGCTCGCGAAGGGTTTCATCGAAAGCGGTCGGCCCGGCAGTCGACCCTGCCTTAAGGCGCTAATAGAAAAACCCCAATGGGCATTTTCCCGTGATGCGGCTGCGGTCCTGACTTGATGTAGCCCGGCCGCGCTGAGGCCGGGGATTGAGAAGGCCGGGTTCAGCGCCCCCGGCTACAACTGATTTAAACCGCTATAAAAGCCGCGCGTAGACCTCTACCCACTGCGCCGCCACCGCCGATGCGTCGAAGCGCCTCAACGCTTCGCGGTCAATTCGCACCTTTGACAACGCATCCGTTTCGACGAGCGAACGCAGGACACGAGCGAGATCACCCGGTGAGCCCGTTTTAAACAGTAGCCCGTTCTTAGGAGGCTCGATCAGATCGGTTGCTCCGCCTGAATCCGCAGCGACCACTGGAACTCCAGCAAACAGGGCTTCCAGCATTGCGAGAGAGAATGGTTCATTTCGTGACGCGACGACCAGACAATCGCTCTCACTCAGCAGCGATGCCGAGGATGGTTGCTCTCCTATCCACTGAATAACTTCGGAAAGGCCCGCCTGTTTAGTGCGGGCAAATAGATCTTCGGCATAACGCGCCGATTCAGATGTGGCTCCAACCGGTCCGATATGACGAAACTTCAAACGTGCCCGCGTCGCCTCCGGTAAAAGAGCCAGCGCCTCAACGACAATGTGCCAGCCTTTCCACTCGGTAAGAAAGCCGACACCGGCAACGCGTACTCTGCCGTCTTCAACGACGTGCGCTGGCGATTCAGTCTTTATACTCACGCATTCAGGAATACATTGTGCCCAGTCGTCACCAGAGCCCAACACGCCGTAGTAGCGTCGCATCGCCGGGCTAAGCCAGAAAAGCTTATTCCCCAACTTGCGGGCTACCCATCGGTAAAACCAACGCTGCCGCCCATAACAATGTACGCTCACAACCAAACGCTGCTCCTTCCATCGATTGAGCCATAGCCCAACTAACAGGCCCGCGCGTGAATGTCCGTGAAACACCCGCGTCGGATCAGCTCGCAACCAATTTTGCACCTCCCTCGCCCCCGTCCTTGCATGCCAAAGATTGCGTAAATTAATGACCTCACCTTCAAAGGCAGGCAACTCTAGCACCGGCAAAGCGGCGTCACGCCGATAAACGAAGCCTGTATTGACTCCTAAAATACACGCGAACTTCTGTGTGTCGGCCAGCGCATGCACAACCGACATGATACCGCCACGGTCGGCATCGTAGCTGACATGATGAAGCACCGTGGGGTTGGCTGACATGACCACTAGCAAATGCGTCAACCGACCGTATGACAGCCAAATTTATTGCGCCCTGATTAAAATCGTCTGTGCCCCGGCTCAGATTTGGTACAAACTCTTTCTGTACCCGAAATGAAACACCGCGCCCCTCATGCCCGCGAGCAATCCTGATAAACGGAATTCTGTCCACGATCAGGCGGCAAGCGGACACCGGAGCACGCTTTTTTCTCAAACCATGCGCCTCCTCTGCAAGGTCGCCAGCGTGCTCGTTGTAGCGCGCTTGGTTGCTCCTTCCGATTACGGGCTCTCGGCGATGGCTACAAGTATCACTATTTTTCTCTGGATGTTTCGCGACCTCGGACTTGGCACCGCCGCGATTCAAATACCTCACTTAACCCCGGGCCTCTGCGCGAGCCTGTTTCGCGCCCAGCTGGTGCTCGGACTTTCGTTCACGTTGATCACAGCGGCCGCCGGACCGCTCGCCGCTCAGTTTTACGGCCAGCCAGAACTCGTCCGTCTACTCCTGCTTTCGAGCCTGAGTTTTCTTTTCATCGGCATCGCCGGCTTGCCTCGCACACTCCTATTCCGAGCGTTGCGCTTCGATGAAATCAACCGCATCGAAACGATCTCTGCCTTCACCGCTACCGCTGGCATGATCACGGCCGCCGCCTTGGGCGCTGGTGCTTATTCGCTCATCCTTTTCATGGTGCTTGTCGATATCGTCTGGGCTGTGCTCGCCTGGAAACACGAGCCTTGTCGCCAGTTGCTCAGCGCACCCCGCGAGAGTCTTGTCGCCCTGGCCAGAACCGGGCGCGAGCTCACGTACTTTCAAGCACTCAACTACCTTTCGCAACAGGCTGAGATCGTCGGCGTTGGTCAGTATCTTGGTGCTTACGCTCTCGGATTATACAGCCGCGCCAGCCAAATGCTCGCGCTGCCAACCACGCACCTGGCCGAGCCTTTGTCTCAAGTCACACTTACCGCCCTCTCGCGCCTCACCACCGCGCCAGAGGGATTCAAGAAACAGGTCGCCTCCGGTGTCACCATCATTGCCTACTTAACACTTCCTGTGGCCGCCCTCTGCATCGCGATCCCTGAAGAAATCGTGCGTATCCTTTTGGGTTCACAATGGCACGAAGCGGCACCGCTCATGCGTTGGCTCGCGGTCAGCGCGGCCTTAATGCAAGTCACTCAGATTGCCCAATCGATCGCCATCGCTGTCGACCAGTCACGGCGTCTAATTCTCACCGCCGCCGTTACCTTGATCACCTTGATCAGCGCCGTCGTCATCGGCCTTCCGCATGGCCCGAACGGAGTCGCCCTTGCCGTTGCTGTGGCGAACCTTTTGCTCTTCCTTCCGCGTCTGTGGTGGCGCCTAAAAGGATCTCCCGTTCGAGTCGCCCACTTCGTTAATGCGCTCAAAGGCCCGTTCCTCACCGCCCTTCTACTCGGTCTCGGAGCTGCCTCCGGCCGGGCACTCTGTGCCGCGGACAATTTCTCCCTCCGTTTACTCTCCTCGCTCACCGGAGCTGCGCTTCCTCTAGGGATCACCGCACTAATTTCCGGCAAGTTACGCGATGAGTGGCGCGGCGTGTGGACGCACCTTCCGTGGGCTGCTAAGACACCGCCCATTTCGACAGCACCCCAAAACGATGTGCCGTAGCGTTCGCGACTAACCGCCATGAACCGCGCCCCCGCGTGCGCAGCACCGTGATGGCACAGCGAGCAAAATGGCGGAAGTTGCCATAGCCGTTTTGCGCTCGCACGATGCAGCCCATAGCTAGATAAGCCCGCCGCGCCTGCCGTGAATAACGACGGTGCACAATCCGCCACGTCGCCCGGTACGCCTTCCACACGGCTTCCCCCCGATGCACCCGCGCTGCCTCAATCTGCGGATGAACCACCACCAAACTGCGCACGCAGTTGGGCACGGCCTTCACGTCATTCCGCTCGATAAAGTCATGCGCGAAGGCCTCGTCTTCGCCAGCCGGCAACGTTTCATCAAATCCAATCTCCGGCTGCCGCCGATGGAACAACATTGGCGTTCCCCAGTTTGCCGAAGTTAACAAAGCGTCACCCCTAAACTCCAACTGCGAAACTTGACGAGTGCGCCGCCGGTTCGGCAACACAACCGTGTAGCCGCATAGAACCAAAGGCGCGCCCGTTTCACGAGCGAGAGCAAGCTGAGCCGCCACCTTGTCGACCTCGTACTCATCGTCATCGTCCAGATAAGTCACCCATTCGCCCTGCGCCACAGCCAAACCCAGATTACGCGCTGCCGCCGCGCACGGCCGATGTGGCCGGGCGACAACCACCACGCGAGGATCGGCAAGAAAACCAGCCCACTCCTGACTAGAAGCAATTGGCGGGGTCATCCGGTTGCTGTCGACAACGATTACCTCCAGGTCTCTCCAACTCTGCTGCAGCACACTCTTGAGTGCCCGAGGCCACAAATCAGAGCGATCGCAAGTCGGCAGAATGACGGAGACAGCAGGCATGGCGGTTCAAGATCGGTCGGAAGACGTGAGCGGGTGCTCGTCGGGCTCTGCATCCGAAGTATTCTGAAGTTGTCGGCGTCGACAGATCATTATCAACGCACCGTTAATTCCGAATGTCTGCATCCAGATATTAACATCTCCGTTCGTGAGGTAAAAATGAACCAGAAATGCAAACCATTGCGCGCAGAGCACCAGACAAAGTCGGTCAAAACAACTCTGTTGGCTTGTTGAGCGCCGCTGCACGAGCCAGATCAGTTCAATCGCCATTTTAGACCCAAACCACGAAAACGCCAACATACATATTAACCCCGGTATTCCCGTCTTCAGTACAGAGCCGAACAGGCCGTTATAAAACATTCCCTGATCGTAGAGCAGCACGGCACTGGTAGTACTAGAATCAATAGGAACCTGATCCAGTCTATCCATTCCAAAGCCACGCCCCGTGAGCCAGTATCTTGGAATATCATCGAAAGCCATTTTCATAACTTCGAGTCGGTCAATATTAGTAGTCGCAGCATCAATTTTTGCAGCCTGGGCAATATCAATCCCAGGCAGAAACGATACCGATCTCTGCACCGACAACGGCAACTTAGGGGCTGTTATATATAATGCACCGACGACCGCAGTGCTAATCGCTAAGGCTCCGACAAAACGAACTGCCGTCCAAAACCGCTGAAATAATGTAAGAAAGCCAAATGTGATCGCCGGAATGATCAGCATATTCCTGTAGCCACTTCCGAGTCCTAAAAGAAACAAGCCCAACGTCGCAGGAACTCCTATCCAAACCCGACGACCAAACAAGTCACGCAATGCGTAAAGGGTCCAGAGGCAAGCGAGCCCACCAAAGGCAACTAAAGCAAATGATCCAAACCGCCGCACCCCGGTCATCGCATAGCCAACTTCAAAGTTTAGGCCATCCACCGGTAATTCTATGAAATACAGGATGGTCTTCATTACACCGCCTCCAGAGCTAAATGAGAGTTCCGACAAAAGGTAGGTCAACGTAAGCAACCAGCCGGCGATTAACGCCGACAAGAGCTGACGGCGCGTGTTCTGAACAACAAGCAAGAGCAGCGGCAATATAGACAAAACTAACTGCTGCGCATATACACGCCCTCCCATCTGGCCGCCGCCTAACGCACGGAACCCAACTCCTCGATAAAACATCAGCACGACCAATACGCCGACATAACCAAGCAGCGCGAGCAGCGCCCGACGCTCATACCGATCGAACTTCAGGTCCGCCAGCTTCTGCCGATTCACCAAGAAATACGCCAGCAGGCTCGGCCAGGCCAGCAGTGCGCACAGCTCCCACCAAAATGGTCGCCCCGGAAAAAACGGCACGATCAACGCCGCCGGTTGCAATGCGATTACCAGCCAAGCGAGCGGTCGAGCATTCACCGCCAACGTGCCCACATAAAGCAGCCCGATGAGCCCCGCAAAAACCAAGTACGGCTCCGATGCCAATGTCATGCCGGCCAAAATCGCTAACAGGCACGCCACCACCGCAATCGTCCAACGACGAAAGCCGAGACCTTCGGCTCCGGGGAAAAGTGGGGGCGGCATGCGTTCAGCGATTAGCCAACCACGCGTTTAGCGCAACCGCGAACTACGATCGCGAAGGCCATTGGCCGTAGCCGCACTACGGAAAAACGTCCGTCGGCATTTTTCTATTAGCGGTTTAAACCTTGTTGCAGCCGAGGGCGCTGCAGGCTGTCGGACTTAAAGCAGTCGAAACCATCTGTAGCCGCGTAGACAATTTCAGGTTCGGATTAGTTGAAACTATCGGGGTACGGGATGCTAATTTGGGGTCAGCGACGGCAAATTGGCCATGCGGGGTAGCAATTTGCCGGTGCTTGATGGGAAAGTCGGCGGTCCACGTGCCAATGCCGACGGTCAAAGTGTCCAAGCCGACACTTCGAGTGCGCGCGCCGAGACTTTTTCCATCGAAGCCGACACTTTGAGTGCGCGCGTCGACACTTTTTTGACCGACGCCGAGACTTTTTTAGCCGACGTCGGCACTCGGAGTGTCGAGGTCCGCACTTAAAGTCCCGGCGTCCTCACTCGAAGTGAGCGCTTCGTCAGTTCTTATACCAATCTCCGTATCGAAAGTGTCGGCTTTCGCACTCAAACTGTCGGCGTCGAGACTCTGAGTGTCGACGTCCGCACTCGAAGTCTCGGCGTCGTCACTCAAAGTGTCGGCGTCGATTAACGGAGTGTCGGCTTCGGTACTCAAACTGTCGGCTCCGACGAAAAAAGTGTCGGTGCCGTTGAGAAAACTCTCGGCGTCGGTCGATTGAGCCTCAGCTGCGACCGAAATAGTCTCGGCCTCGAGATGGGAAGCGTCGGCTAACGCGTCCGAACCATCGACGTCGGCCTTCTCAATCCCCGGCCTCGGCGGCCAGCTACATCAAGTCAGGACCGCAGGCGGACATTCGGCCGTCCGATTCCAGATTACCGGCACCCTCCGTTCCTAAAAGTCCGCTCTCGCCTGCGCTCCACGATTGCCATTCGTGCGGGGGGTGTTTTTCGTCGGGCTGTTGTGCCCGTAACTGAATCGGTCCTTTCCAATTATCTGAGCATTTTCAAACGGACCACCCGCGAACGTTCCGATTGGGTGACTCCGCTGGCTATGCTCGGGCTTTGCACGATCGGTGTGATGTTTATCTACAGCGCACAGTTTTCGACGAATCTGAGCGTCTCGTCCAAAGACGGTCTGCTGCGGTGGATTTCGGCGTTAACAAAGACCTTCTGGTTTAAACAGATCGCCTTTCTGGGTGTCGGGTCGGTGCTGTACACGTTGGTCTCGCTCATCGACTACCGGCTATGGCTAAGCTTGGCCCATTGGTTCTACATCGGCTGCTTAATACCGTTGGTGTACGTGCTTTTCGGGGGTAAAGAAGCTTATGGCGCATCTCGCTGGATCGAGCTGGGCTTTTTCAACTACCAACCGTCAGAAACAGCGAAGGTAGCGGTGCTTCTGATCGTCGCGAGCATCCTCACCCGATCGCAGGTCGGCACGATTGCCCAATCGTTGGGCGTCCTCGGGAAATTGGCACTTGCGGTAGGGATACCCATGTTGTTGATCTTCCTGCAACCCGACCTCAAGTCGGCCATTGTGCTGCCTCCTCTGGTATTTTCCATGCTCTACGTTTCCCGGCTCTCGACGCGTTTTTTCGCGGCAGCCTTGGGTGCGTTCGTCCTGCTCGTGGGCATCGTCGCGTGGGATTCGTACAGCTACGTGCAGTACATGGACGGACACGGATATTCGTACATCAACGATAAGGGCAAGTTCGAGCCGCACTCGATCTTCCCGTTGCACGATTATCAGCGCAACCGCATCCTCACTTTTATCGCGCCTGACATCATCGATCCGTCCCGAACCAAAGATGCCTGGAATCTGACGCAGTCGCAGATCTCGGTCGGTTCGGGGGGATTTACCGGCAAAGGTTGGACCAAGGGCACGCAAGCCCAACTCGGTTACCTCCCGCCGGCAGTTGCGCATAACGATTTTATCTTCTCGGTCATAGCCGAGGAAGAAGGTTTTTTGGGAAGCCTCACGGTTCTCACCCTGTTTGGAGTAGTGATGTTTAACGGCGTTCGCATCGCCGGCCTCGCAAGAGATCGCTTCGGCAAACTGCTCGCCATCGGCGTGACAGTGCTGTTTGCGGTGCACGTGTTCGTTAACATCGCGATGACATTCGGGATGGTGCCCATCACGGGCATACCGCTTCCCTTCATCAGCTACGGTGGCTCTTTTGTGCTTAGTTGCTGCTTGCTGCAAGGACTGGTCCAGAGCGTCTATCGCTTCAGGAAGGATTTCACATGAAATCGCTTCTTCGCGCTATCGACCGCTTTGCCGGAATTTCCTGCGCCGCAACCCAGGCGCCGGAGCCAACCGTCGTAACAACACACGACAACCCGCCACATGAGCGACACATCGCAACCCACCCCCGACACCAACGACTTCCCGCCCCAGGATGCCGTTCAAAAATATGACGAGGAGCTCACTAATCCTCCGCCGCAAACTTCCATCGATCCTGTCAGTCCCGCCGAACTAAAAGCCGGCGCCAAGGAACGAGCCCAACAGCGTCCTCTACTCCAGAAGATCCTTTCAGTTTTCAAGAAGGAGAAAACTTCCTTCCGCGAACTTATCATCAATTCCGAACCGCTCGAGAAGCGCGTCGCTCTTCTGATCGACGGCACGCTTGAGAAGTTCGAGATCGAACGCGAGTCCGACAACCGCATGGTTGGCGGCATTTACAAAGGCCGTATCAAGAATCTGGATGCCGGCCTCAAAGCGGCGTTCGTCGACATCGGCTACAGCAAAAACGCGTTCCTCCACTATTGGGATATGCTCCCGGCCGCCGCCGACTCGTCCGTCGAAGTCGTTCGCGTTAACAAAAAGAAGAACGCCCCGATCCGGCCCTCCGAGCCGACCGTCAAGGATATCCCGGGCATGTATCCGCCCGGCACCGACATCGTCATCCAAGTGACGAAAGGCCCGATCGGCACCAAGGGCCCGCGCACGACAACCAATCTTGCCCTGCCCGGCCGCTATCTGGTGCTCATGCCGTTCTCCGATCAATGCGGTATCTCACGCAAGATCGAGGACCACAAAGAGCGCCAACGCCTCAAGCAGATGATCAACGAGCTCACCATTCCGGAAGGTATGGGCGTGATCGTACGCACCGCCGGCGAAGGCAAGAAGACGCGTTACTTCGTCCGCGACCTGCACCTGCTCCTCAAGACCTGGGCCGGCATTCAAGAGAAACTACAAACCGACAAAGCCCCGGCCTGCCTCTACCAAGAGCCCGACCTCGTCGAACGCACCGTGCGTGATTTCCTCACCGAGGAAGTTGACCGCGTGCTCATCGACAGCGCTGAGGACCACAGCCGTACGCAAAGGCTCGTCGCTCAGATCAGCAAGCGCTCAGCTTCGAAGATCGCCCTCTACAAGGACAACATTCCGATCTTCGAACGCTTCAACATCGAGCGTCAGATCGAGCAAACCTTCCAACGTCGCGTCCCGCTGCCCTCCGGCGGCGAAATCGTGATCGACGAAACCGAGGCGCTCATCGCCATCGACGTCAACACCGGCTCCCACAAGAACCGCGGCGGCGACGAAAAGAACACCATCTACGCGGTGAACCTCGAAGCCGCGACCGAGATCGCCCGTCAGATCCGCCTGCGCAATCTCGGCGGCCTGATCATCATGGATTTCATCGACATGAAAGAACGGCGCCATCGCAACGCCGTTTACGAAAAGATGGTCCAGGCTATGTCCGAAGACAAAGCCAAGAACCACATCCTACCCATCTCGCAGCTCGGCATCATGCAGATGACGCGCCAGCGCCAGCAGGAGTCGCTCTCGAGCAATTTGTACACGGACTGCCCCTACTGCCGTGGCCGCGGTATTGTGAAATCCGCTACAACCATGTCGGTCGAGCTCCAGCGCAAGTTGTCCTCCGTCGTCCGCCGCCTCCAAGCGCGCAATGACGGCAAGGAATACTCACTGCGCGTGCTGGTGCACCCAAGCATCCTCGAACGCCTCCGCACAGAAGACGCCGATCTGCTCGTGCGCATGGAAAAACTGTTCGGCGTGAAGCTAGCCTTCCGCGCCGACCTCAACTACCACGTTGAAAATTTCAAAATCATCAACGCGATCACGAACGAAGAGTACCGGTAGTAAATGTCGAATCGAATTAAATAGCTACACGGCTGAAGCTTCGTTGAATTAAATAACTACACGAAAAAGCGCCGGGCCTAACAGCCCGGCGCTTTTCTTTCCCATAGCGGACTTTGGATACAACCAAATCGCGAAAGCCCCATTCTGCGTGCAGTAGAAGTCTCGAAGACTGGATACGACAGTTGGTTCGAGGTGGCCTACCGAAAGAAGAGGCGATCACTTATGTCACCGCGGCTTACGAGTACGGCAAAATAGTTAATTCAAATAGATTTGTTCAATAGTTCGATATTTGTGATTGGAACAAGCACAGAAGCTGCTGGAACATTATTTTGACGGCCCCGAATACCTCGTGCTTACGATCAGATAAAAACCGGCAACAGCTGCCCGCCGACAATTTTGCCGTGACCGCCCATCCGTTAGGGTGCCGGTGCGCTCATCGAAGAGCAGCCGTTTGTTTTGCGATTGAGCCATCTTTAGTCGTAGCAATGGTTCCCGGCTTGTTTTCGCTTCGCGAGTCGTCAAGCCTGCCGTCATCCGGTGGTGATGAGAAAATCGAACTGCGTCGAGCGCTCATTACCCTAAACCCGCAAGTCCCGAGTAGCCCAATAATCCGTCCGGAAATCCGGTTTCCAAAATAACCCTATGTCTCGTTACCTCATCAACATTCTGGCGACTGGGATCGTCCTTTGCACATTCAACTCGGCCATCGCGAAAGCACCGCATCTCGCGATGCACGGCACCGCAGCGCAACTGATCGTAGAGGACAAGCCGTTTCTCATCATCGGCGGCCAAGTACACAACTCGTCCTCAGGCAATTCCGAGTATTTCGATCGCACGGTGAACAAGCTGGTTCGGCTCCACGCCAACACCGTGCTTGCCCCGGTCACATGGGAGTTGCTCGAACCAACCGAAGGCACCTATGACTTCGGGCAGCTCGACCACATGGTTCGCACAGCGCGTAAACACCAGATGAAGCTTATCGTGCTGTGGTTTGGCAGCTGGAAGAATGGAGTGTCCCAATATGCGCCGGCATGGGTGCGCCGGGACACCGTGCGTTTCCCGCGTGCACTCGATGCGAACGGGCGCCCCATGTCCGCGCTCTCCACGTTCGGCCAACAGTCGCGCGATGCGGACAAGGCCGCCTTCACCGCGATGATGAGCCATCTGCGCAAAATCGATGAGAAAGAAAACACGGTGATCATGGTTCAGGTTGAGAACGAGAGCGGCCTTTTCGAATCACGTGACCACAGTCCCGAAGCAGCCAGCGCGTTTGCCGGTCAAGTTCCCCAAGCGCTGCTGGATTATATGATCGCGAACAAGGGCCGTCTCACGCCGCATCTTGAAGCGCTCTGGCAACAGAACGGACGCAAGGAGCGTGGCTCTTGGGCGGAAGTCTTCGGCCCCACAAAGGATGGTGACGAAGTTTTCATGGCTTGGCGCTACGCCTCCTACATCGGTGAGATCGCGGCCTCGGGTAAGGCTGCCTACGATCTCCCGCTCTACGTGAATGCGTGGCTGGCGGGCGACGGCGAACCCGGGAAGTTTCCCTCCGGCGGCCCCAATCATCGCGTCATCGACGTATGGAAAGTTGCCGCGCCCGCGATTTCGATTTGTGCGCCCGATCTCTACGCGAACAACTTCAAGGAGGTCACCGCCACGTACCACCGGCCCGACAACCCACTCCTAATCCCGGAGACCCACGCTGACGTTTGGTACAAGCCCTCGGCTATCGAACTATACCAAGCCGCGCGCAATGTATTCTGGGCGGTCGCCCATCACGACACGATCTGCTTTGCGCCTTTCGGTCTTGAGGGCCAGGCGGTGGACGGTCCTATCGCGACGAGTCTCAAGCTCGTTTCGGACCTCAGCCCCCTGATCCTCCAGTTCCAAGGGACTGGCCGGATGGAAGGCATTCTGCAGACCGAAGAGCCCAAAGGCACAGCGCAGCAATTGGAGGGCGTCAAGGATACCTCAGGGACACAGTCCAACTGCGATATCGCTTTGGGCGGATACGTGGCTCACGTCATCTATAATAATCCTTCTCCCGACGAACGCGCTTACGGACTCATTATCAATACAGCGCCGGACGAGTTCCTCATCGCGGGTGACGGTCTGGCCGTGACCTTCTCCTCCGTGGCGAAACGTGAAGTCGGATTCGCCGAGATTTGGGAGCAGGTTTTCGTCAACGGCGCGTGGGTCAATGGCCGCCGTCTGAACGGCGACCAAACCAACCAAGGCAGCGCGGTTCAGATCCCCTTCTGGCGTTGGGACAACTTCGATACCGCCACCGGCCCACGCGTAGTGAAAGTGAAACTCTTCTCGCACGACTGAGCGTCACCAAAGGGTCAAACGACTTCTTCGTGCAGGCCTGCACGCATTCCGCCTCCGGCACGAACAAACCCGCCAACGGCCACTAAGCCCAACCATCTGCATGTTCTAACATGCAGGTGTAATTCAAGAACTCACCAAGGCCACCCTAACCGGTGGCCTTTTTTTAACCCCCAAAAGAAAGTTATCACCAAACCATCATTGCTCCGGCGTATCGGCCTCTCTCTGCCTCACGCATTCCTAAACCAGCATCGATGAAACAGGCCCTCTCCTCGATCTCACTGATAATCACTTAAATCGGCTTTTTCATAACCAAGTGATTAATCCTTGACGTGAATAGTTAGCCTGACTTTACATTTTAATACAGCTATGGATATATGGCTGTATATAAAATACATATAATTAAATACCATGAAATTATTTAATATAAAATCAATGCTAGCAACTTCCTTGCTCGCATTTGCCATTGGTCTCCACGCGGACTATATGCGCTGGGATTGGAATGCAGGAACGGGAACGTGGTCGGGAGGCTCGATAATCTCGAGCTTCTGAGGTGGAGACATCTACTTCAACAATGGCGCGCTGGTGTGCAATTGCCTTTACGCCCTAGACAGCGGGGGCGCAAAGAGAGCCAAGGACAACTAAGCCACTCCGTTAAGTTTTATTGCTGCCAGCAAAGGAACAACGGTTGGCAGCAATAAAACAAATATTTTAGACAATCGTATTTTCGTTTCATATTATAAATGGGCACCGCTCGAAAAACAAATACAGTCGTAGTCATTGCGAGCGGTGGCGCCATTTTAGTGGTAGGAGCTATTCTATTTTCATATCCGAGACATGCGCGAAGCACCGCCCTGCGGACGATACCCGTCGTACCCGCGGCTTCCAAAATCATTTCGACGTCAGACAGGTCCGTCGTTCACGACGATCAAGTCGACCGCGGCTTCCAACTGCTCGTCGGCATTGCCGGAAAAGCAAAACCGGAGCTGGTAGAATACTTAAGAAACCTGAGTTCAGAGGAAAGAATAAGCCTTTTGCGCCGCGTTCTCATGAATAGCCAGGGCCCGGCACGCAGCCAGCAGTTGCACGACCTCTTCTCTGCTTGGGCCACAATCGATCCACTCGAAGCGTTAAGATCGGCGCACACGCTCACCACCCCTACCGAGCGCGAATTGGCGGCCATCGATATTTTCAACGAGGCACCAGCCACGAAGGCTAGCGCGCTCCTCAAGGAGCTGGACAACGATCGTGAGATCTCGCCTAGGCTTTATCAAACGCTGGCGAGTAAGGCCCTAACCAAACTTTCAAAAATCAACGCGGAAGCCGCAACCAGTTATATAGATGCCCACCCAGATGCAAAGTTTGATATAATGACTGTCTCAGAAGTCGCGAGTGACTTGGGTAAAACTAAAGGAAGGGCCGCAATGGATTGGGCGGCAACCCAAACCGGGCAATATGGAAACATTGCGCTCCAAGGAGGAATCGCTGGTTGGGGAAGCAACGATCTCGCCGGCGCCACAAGCTATGTTCGGAACATAAGCGACCTCACTTTGCGCGCACAACTCGGCGGCATGCTAGCAAATCGCCTGGCGCTTAAAGACCCCGCCGCTGCCATAGAATGGAGCCGGCAAGTTGATAACCCCGCCGAGCGCGCCGCCATAAATATGTCCATTGCCGGAGCCACCGCCTACCAAGACCCCAAAAAAGCGGCAGACTGGGCGCTTAGCCTGCCGCCCGAAGAGCGCACAGACGCGGTCTCCGTGGTCGCGAGCGAGTGGGCCAAAAAAAACAGCGAACAGACTGCAGGTTGGATTCAATCATTGCCAGCCGGACCCGATCGCGACGCCGCAGTGTCGTCATTTTCATACGCACTTCAAACAGGTTCACCCGAAGAAGCGTTGAGTTGGTCTCTGCAAATCTCAGATCCGTCCCGTCGCACCGATACTTTCATGAACCTTTACCGTTCCTGGAAAAGCCGCGATCCCTTAAACGCAGGGGAGTGGTTGCGCACAGCCCCCATGCCGTCCGATCTCAAAGATTACATCCAAAAAACAAATTCCAACGGCTATTGAGAGAGGCGTCGAGAGATTTACCTTTGAAGCGGCGCCAGAGGACATTGGGCTCAACCGCAAAATATCTGCCCCTAAGTCATTCAGCCTTAAGCGTCCTCGCTTCTCGCGGCCAAAGCTGGCGTGCCAAAATTGGCATACGCTTTTGCCTCGTCGAATTCGCCTTCCCATCGCGCCACAACCACGCTCGCCAAACAATTTCCTAATACGTTAACCGACGTCCTGGCCATATCGAGCAGTTCGTCTACTGCAAAAATCACCGCCGCGCCTTCGAGCGGCAGGCCAAATGACTGAAGCGCGGCAAGGAGCACGATCAGCGAGGCTCGCGGAACCGCTGCCACGCCTTTCGACGTGACCATTAATGTGAGCAACAACAAGAGCTGTTGCTGAAGGCCAAAATGCACGCCGGTTGTTGCTTCAGCGGCCTGCGCCACGAACACAGAGGCCACCGCGAGGTGCAATGTAGACCCATCGAGATTGAAAGTATAACCAGCCGGAAGGACAAAACCCACAATACCGCGTGGCACCCCAAAACGTTCCATCAATTCAAAGGCTTTAGGCAGCGCTGATTCACTATTGGCTGTCGCGAATGCGATCGTGAAAGGTTCACGTACCGCGCGCACAAACGGTTTCAGCGGCACTTTCGCAATCCAAATAACCGCGCCCAGCGCGACAACTACGAAGATTGCGAGAGCCGAATAAAGCGTCAGCACCAATTTGCCGAGATTCAGCAATACACCTAAACCCTGGTGGCCGACGGTGGCCGCCACAGCCGCTCCCACGCCAATAGGAGCGGCTTTCATAACAAAGCCAGCGAATTTAAACATCACCTGCGTGAGGGTTTCACACCAAGCAAGCATTGGCCGCCCCGCATCGCCAGCTGCTATGACTGCGAGTGCGAAAAGCACCGAGAAAGCGACTATCTGTAAAACGTCGCCCCGTGCCATCGCGTCGATCACGCTGGTTGGGAAAATGTGCAGCAACGTTTGGACGAGCGTGAGGGGTTTTGTTTGGGCCGCAGCACCCAACGCACCGACTTCACCCCCGTGCAGTACGATGCCAGCACCTGGCTTAATCAAATTGACCATCAAAAGCCCAATCACCAGCGCAGCGGCGGTCACGACTTCGAAATACAAAATCGATTTCGCGCCAATTCGGCCTACACGTCGCAAGTCACCGGTTCCCGCAATGCCTTGCACCACGCTTCCGAAGATCAATGGCGCGATCATAGCCTTGATGAGGTGTAAGAAAATATCTCGCGGCAACGTGACCCATTCGAGCCAGCAACCCTGCCTAACCAGCAGCGCGTCTTTTTCAGCTCCACTCAAACCGCTCGCATCAAAATGCGCGTTGAGCCACCAACCGACTAGCGTACCAACGACTAAAGCCAGCATGATCTGCTGAGTCATCGTCAACCGATACCACGCTTTCGTTTTTATCGCAGATTGAGTCGGTGAGGAACTGGACATGTGTGGATCTTGGTTGTGTTTTGATCGCAAAAAACGGCGAATTCTCAGCGCCTCGAAAGGGAATCGCACGTGGTCGGTTATCACGACCACAAGCAATCACCATAAGCGTGCGAAATCAGTATGCAGACCCGCGCATTGAGCAAGTAACAGCATGCGCTTTATAACTAACCCATTTTCGTAAAACCGCCAAATCTGTTCCTCTCAAGCGATCACCTCGATCAACTGCTACAGCACCCTACTGCATTATCTCACCACGGGAACATGTGCGGCTTGGCGCAACACTTCGCTCGCAGACTTCCGCTGCGACTGCGCGATCGCGTTGATGCGCGTAAGCTCTGCCTGCCCCAATCGCGTCACACGCTCCGTCCCATCACGGTCAATCCACTTCACTTGATGGATTTTTTGCCGAGATAGTTTCACCAAATCGCGCAGAAAAGTCGGTTCATCGATTTCATTTTCCATTCTGGCTCTATCTGATGGTGATATTGTTAAGCGGTCAAGCCGACCAGCCGTCCTATTTGTTAGCCGCAAGGCTGCCGACGATTCAATTCTTCCCACGAGTGTAGCCAACAGCACAAGCCCACTGGCGCGTAAAGCGTCGTGAAACGTTTATCGTTCACCCGCCACCGTGACGATGATGGTGCGCGAGTGTGAAACACGGCGGTGCTCCCAAAGATAAATCCCCTGCCAAGTTCCGAGCATCAGCTGGCCGTTCGCAAACGGCACCGTTTCGCTTGTACGGGTAAGTGCCATTTTGATGTGACTTGGCATGTCGTCCGGCCCCTCGAGCGTATGCTCAAAGTGCGGATCTTTTTCTGGAACCAATCGTTCAAACCAAGCCTCGAGATCAGTGCGAGCCGTCGGGTCAGCATTTTCCATGATTACCAAGCTAGCGCTCGTGTGCTGACAAAAAATCGTCACGGCTCCGCATTTAATACCGCTGTGCGAGAGTTCGCGCGCGACGCTGTCAGTGATTTCGTGCAGACCTTTGCCGCGCGTGCGGATCATGAGAGAAGTTTGGGCAACAGACATGCGATTCACGTTAAGCTAACTCTGCCGCAAATTTCGCCAAGCAGCTTTCTGCAAAAGTACAACATAGGCCAACAGACCAACTCAGCATTACGTCATGCGAAAAGCACCCGGACAAGTGGCCGCGCCGCACGAGCATACCTTTACGTCCAAAAAATGAGGGACGAGCGTGTCTAAAATCACGCTCGCCCCTCTGTTTTCACCCTCAGCTAGACCAAAAACCGAACGCGCTCTGCTACCAGCCACCGGCTCAACGGATAACTGAGCGACGGCCATACCGGAAACACAGCGGCTTTCAAAAGACGTACCGAGATACGCCGACGAAACATTCGTCATCTATGTATTACGAAAATCTCCTGCGTTGTTACGCGATCAGTGCGATTTTTTTTAATAAAAAAATAAGCTCCTGCCTATGTGTCAGATACACAGGCAGGAGCCGTTAGACTCCAACAAAACGGGTTATCTAAACTTAATTTTTTCTTCGGACGAGGCGGCGAAGCCCAGCGAGCGAGCCCAGCGCAGCGAAGAACCAGAGGCCGGGCGAACCGCCTCCATGACCGCCACCGCCACTCGAGGACGAGGAAGAACTACCGCTGGAGGAGGAGCTGGATGAACTGGAACTGCTCGACGAGCTTGAGGACGAGCTGCTGGAAGAGCTCGAACTACTCGATGACGAGCTGCCAGAACCCACCGTCACAGCCAACGGAGTGCTGACTACAAATTCACCGGCTGTATTGCCACTAACCACAGTGTAGGTACCAGCATTGGCAGTCTGCGCACTCGTCACCGTGTACGTCGCTGAGGTTGCACCGGCAATATCGAAGTTATTGAGACGCCACTGATAGGTTGTCGCGGTGAAGCCACTCGGTACAGCAGTCAGGGTGAACGCAGTGCCCGTCGTAACCTGTGAACTCGGACCAGTGATCGAGGCCGACTGTGATACAGCGGGCGCATCAACAGCGACGTTACCCGCGCCAGTCTTGACGAGCAAAGGCACAGCAGACGCCGCGTACAACTTATAAGAATACGGCGGGGTAAAGACTGTGTCGCTGCTAGTGACCTGACTACCGGAGCAGTTATGGAAAACATTTCCAATTG
>Ga0302321_100001008_pt1 | contig 24145 bp, 26 predicted proteins | sample Fen_T0_1_FD_202505 | JGI IMG/M metagenome (GOLD analysis project Ga0302321, IMG submission 202505) | Peat permafrost microbial communities from Stordalen Mire near Abisko, Sweden - Fen_T0_1 | ecosystem: Environmental > Terrestrial > Soil > Wetlands > Permafrost | place: Sweden: Abisko...
CGGCTCCCCCGGAAGAAAGGAACGAGCAATTACTCGGTGAAGATCGGCCGTAAGGCGCAGCGGCAGACGCGTGACATTCATGAGTCCCTCTCACCAGCGACTAACGCCCTGGCCGTATTGATTTGTTCGAGGGGGTTCACTCGGGCGGTGATCCATTTCCATTCGCCTATTTGGGGCATATCCTTACAATTTCTGTCGATCTATGAGTTTGTTTTTGTGGTCGTGGGGATCTGTGCGTTGCCTTGGTGGGGCGTAGCCAATGCGCTATCTTGAAGTACGCTACGCCATTTGGCTTATGGTTTTGCGAAAGCGATTCAGTGAGAAGGCGAACAGCGCCGCACCTCGGATCCTGAACAGGATAGCCGCGCTGGGAATGCCCGAGAGACATAAGGTGGACTGATCCTGAAACAGGACCGCGGATCCGAATCGCCAGAAACCGAGTCATGCACCAAGGCAGCCAGCCGACGCATCGCGTGATGGTCGGATAGACGAGAACTGCGAGCAACGCCAGTTTGGTCTGACCTTCTTTGGCACCATGTTCATACTCGAAAGGCGCTATGCCGCCTCGACCCTCACCTGCAAATCCAAGCCAACCTCATCAACCATCGATTGAAGGGCGAGCCGAACGAATTGGTCAGCAGGATACCCGAGGATTTGGGCAAACTTCATCGCACGCGTCAGGCTCACACTCTTGCGACCGTGTTCAATATCGCACAAATGTGACCGCGAAATGCCGAGCATCCGAGCGAACTCAGCCTGACTGATTTCGTCACCGACGCGAATAGCTTCGAGTAAGCGACCAAGCGTCAGTGGACCTCCAGCTCGCTTCTCGAGAAACTGCAACGCCGCCGATCTTTTTCCGCGCTTAGTAGTCATGTTTGCTAATCGTCCTCGACGCTAACGAATTCCATGTGATCATTCCGAATCGTATAGATCGCTCGATAGGCGAGGCTCAGTCGAATCGACCGCTGGCCTCGGCGCTTTCCTTTGAGCGGTTCGTCGTGATACCCAGAAACTTTGCGGACCGATTCCAGTCCCGTTGTCTCCACCGCTTCAACCCACGCAGCGAGTTTCAACGCAACGTGGGCAGGTACCACCAGAAGCTGCTTCCTGGCTTGGATTGAAAGAACAACTCTGTCGATCACGTAGTCATCATTGTACACCCACCAGGTGAACGCACAAGCGCTCTATGCGTTTGAAGCTTCGCGCGACTGACTCTATGCACTTGTCGAATCCTGAGGGACGCTACTCACCTCCTTCCCGCCACGCGCAGGGCACGGCGCGCCCGAGCATGGCGTTGGAGGAGGTCGGGAGGCCGAGGCGCAGCCCGGCCGAGCGGGTAGAGGCAGCAGCAGAAGGTATCTGATTCGAAATCAGATGTGCCCGGAAGGGTACCGAGGGTTCACTGAGCCCTTCGGGCTCTCCTCGCATCGCGAGGACCGTTGACCTCGCCGAAAAGCTCCAGTGCCTGGACCTTTTCACCTCGGTTCGCAATCCATCGCTCTCCGCTGACGAAGAGCTGTCTCGAAGTGGCACGGGCTACGCTTGCTGTCTCAACATGCTGACTTCGGACGGCACCTACAACTGCAGCTGCTCCAGTCTCGCCAACTGCCAAGCCGAAGCCGCTAGCCGCCAAAATACCGAGGTCGTCGCGACTTGTCCCCCAGTGCCACCGCCAAAGCTGCAGAGAATTGCCGATCAGGATACCTGTCGCAGATGGGATACGACGGTTGTTGCTCGGGGTTGAGCTGCGTGACGGGTAGCGACGGGATCCCGAAGTGTCAGTGAGGGACGCTCGATAGCGACGGGGATTGGCACAGACACAGCAGTAGGTTGCGTCTGCACAGCGCGATTTTGAGTTGTGACTGCGCTACCGCTGCTCGGCTACGATGGCTTCACGAATGCGCTCAACGGCAACCAACGGCTTTTGCATGACGAGCATCGCATCGAGATGCAGGATGCGATAGCCCAGGCGAGTGAGCACGCGGTCACGGCGCTGGTCAACGACAACGCGCCGATGATGCCAAAGGCCGTCGACTTCCACGATGAGCCAAGCCGAGGGAGCAAGGAAGTCAACGACGTAGTGATCCAGCGGAACTTGACGCCGAAAGACGACGCCGAGGCGCTTGCCGGCGAGATGAAGCCACAGTGCGGAGGTGCCCCCCGGGGAGCTCAGGTTTTCCCACAACCGTTGCGCGGCGTGTCCAGAATCCCCCCCTACCTACCCGAAAAACACGCGTAGCTGCTCGTTGTTTGCGAATCCGCGGGCGTATCGCATCCGCTCGACCAGTGCTTCGCGAGCAGGATATTGCCGCATGCATCAAAGGTATTACTGGTACACCACAGGCTCTTTCCGGCGTCCACTCCGGTCAAATAGACGGTGCTCTCCGTCAATAGATTCGCGTGCGAATCGTACGAGCGAACAATGCGATAGTTGTCAACGACACTGCCCGTTGCATACACGTGGGCATCAACCAGATGATTGCCCAGTGCATCATTGGTATAGGTTACGGTCTCATCGGTTGAGCCGTCGTAGCCTGAATCGCGCAATTCGACGACGAGAAATCCGGAGGCATCGTATTGGTATGTCACCCCGTAGCGGGACTTTCCGCCGTAGGTTCTGACCTGCGATACGAGGTTCCCTTTGGCGTCGTAGGTGTAATCGGTGACGTCCCCGGTTGTGCCCTGGCATCCGGAAAAGAACTCACTCTTGATGAGATTCCCCGCTTCGTCGTAGGTATTGTTCGTGCACCCCCACATGCGGCCCGAGTAAATGCTCTGATCTTTGACGGTGAGCTTGTGCCCCTGTGCGTCATACGTATAGGTGAACCACCGGCAACCCATTGCAGCCGTGGCAGCGCAACTGTCGCTCTTCTCTTCGAGGAGCCATCCGTTCGAGTCGTAGGTGTAGCGAGTGGTCACTCCGCCGGTTTCCTCCGTAGCAAGGCGATTCTGGGCATCGTAGGTGAACGTTGTCACGGTGGTGGAGCTCCCCACGACCATTGTGTTCGTACAGGGCCCCGCGTATTTGCAGACGCCGCTGCCACTCCCGCCTGTACTCGTGGTTCCGCCTGTACTCGTGGTTCCGCCTGTACTCGTGGTTCCGCCATTCGCAGACGTGCCACCAGTCGATGTATCGCCGCCTGAGGCAGAGGTACCACCCGTAGCGAAGGTACCGCCAGAGCTGGTCTGCGTGGTTCCGCCGGAGCTCGTCGTGCCGCCCTTCGGGGAGATACCACCGGAAGCGATGACGCCACCCGTCGATGACTTGCCACCCGTTGCGATAGCGCCGCCAGAGCTGTTCTGTGTGCTGCCTCCGGTCTGCGAAGAACCTTCACCAATCACCGAAGTGCCACAGCCTGCTACGAGCGCTGCGAAAACGAGACAGCCGATCCCTACCGTTGTCGTGGTTGCCATATGCCTTACCTATCCCTGTCGCTGAGACGTTCGATCACCTAATCGCCCGTAGAACCGTCTGTGGCTGCACTCAAGAGCTTCTGTGCTTCGCCCACATGCGGACTGTTCGGGTATTGTCGTACAAGCTCCGCGGCAGCTTTCTGAGCGAGCACCTGCTGACCCAAGCGCATTGCCGCCTGCAATCTGAGATACAAAGCCTCGGGTTGGAAACGCTGTGGGCCGCCTAGTTTGCTATGCTCATCGAGCAGCCGCATGGCCTCCGCAGCACGCCCAGCTGAAAGCAGCGAGGAGGCGTTGGCGATGCATTGCATCTCCGCCTTCAAGCCTGCGTCGCTCTGCGGGTAAGATTGGGTTTTGACGGGCGCGGTCACGTCGCGGTTCGCAGCCAGACTACGCTCACGGCTCACAACCGGCGCTTCAGCAGCGGCCAAATCAACGACCTTGGCAGATGTGGGCGCGGTTGTTGCGGCGACTGAACGCTTTTGCACTCGTGTTCTTGTCTGGTTCTTCGACGGTAAGGCTGCGGCTACCACGGCTGCCGCCTGCGGCTCTGCGAGCTTACGCGCCCCGACAACGGCCGTGGTCACGACGGACAAACCAACAAATCCGATGGTGGTCCATTTAGCGAACAGCCCAACCGTACCCGATGCAGCCTTCGCGGAAGCACCAAAGAGCGATGTTGCGATTGCGGAGATTGCGCCCACGCTGCCAGCCATGGCCACCGTTCGCTCAACGGCGGCACGGCGCGGCACCTCCAGACGACCCGCGCGCACCAGCCGCGCCACGTTGGGCGGCGCACCCTCTTGCAACCACGGTTTGAGCTCAGCCATGACGTGACTCCTGCTGTGCTTGGATTCGCTCATGCCGCACCAGCGCTTGCGCGAATTGCTTACGTGCGCGGCTAATTCGAGACGCCACAGTCCCCACAGGGATCGCCATGGCTTCCGCAATCTCGACTTGCGTTAGTTCTTCGATCTCGAAAAGAATGAACGGCATTCTGACGTCGGGTTCAAGCTGCTCTAAGATTTCGTCGAGTTGCGCCTGCGCCTGACGCTGTTCCAGGAGTTGTTCCGGGCTCATGGTTTCGACGAAGTCGACATCGTCGTAGTCAAGTTGCTCTTCACGTCGGCGCGCCGTGGAAAGCCTCAGCTTCTGCGTCACGCGTTGCGCCACTCGGTAAAGAAAGGCTCGTTCCTTCTCTTCTGTAACATCATTCAATCGACGCGCAGCAATCAACATCACGCGCTGTGCGGCGTCGTCAGCGTCGGCCTGCCCCAGACCAAACCGACGCGCCACGCGCCATACGAACGCAAAATGTGCTCGAATCATTCGCTCAATGCGCACATGCGCAAGCACCCGTTCGGAGCCTCGAGCCTCGCGCGGGTCAGTCGATGGGGCTACTGCCGTTTGAGCCACTCGCACGCCTATCCCTTCAATTGTGGGATTCGATCACGGAAAACGCACGCTCAAGGAAAGCCCACCACCGAACGCGAAGCCGGGGATCTCGAATGCGCCCTCTTGCACGGTTCCATACTGCACGACGAAGCTGCGTCGAACCCCTGAGAACCGCAGCTCTGGCCCCAGGTCCATGGAAAAGTTGGCATCAGCTAGCCTCAATCGGGGCGACAAGAATCCGACCACCCAGGGGACCTCGGAATGCTTCGTGCGCACCGCCGCGGACGGGTCGCTCTGACCACGCACGCCCAAGATGCCGGCTTCCATCCCGCCACACAATGGCAGAGCGAGGGCAGCTGTGAGCCTTGCCTGCCACGGGCACCATTGGCCACGTGCCGCAACCGCCCAGGATCGCGCCAGGAACCCCGGCACCTGGGTTTCATCCAATCCCGACCGATAGCCCACGAATCCGAGCCGAACCCGTGACAATTCCGCCTGTCCGCCAATGTCCAAAAATAGGTTTGCCGCGGTTGCGATCCCGAGCCCAATGCCGCGTGTCGCGCCGATACCTGCGCCAAAACCATGCAGCCATGACGGTTGCGAGGCTTTGCGTTTTGAATCCGATTCCTTTGGTTTAAAGGTGTTGGTTTCTTGGGTTTGTGGCGGCGTAACAACGGGCATCACCAACGGCGCGTGCTGCGCATTTTCCGCGAGGCGCGACACTTCAACAAGGGGTGCCGCTGCGGTGGCAGGCGTTTGCTGCGACATCTCACGCTTCGCCGATAGATCGTCCTGTTCGAGTGCAAGTGCCGTCACCAGGGCAATTGCCGATACGGCCTCGTCGCAGCTTGCAGCGTCCAGCGTTCGGACAATCGCGCGCCCCGCTTCGTCCTCGAACATTAGTCGCGCAAACCAGCGCCCCTCGACGGCTTGAGCATGGACGTGCATGGGTCGCGCGAACTGCCCAGGTTGCGCAAGCCAGGCCGCCTTGACGTGCTCGCCAACGCGCTGCAAATACTCGGCTTCACTTGGACAGTTGGCTTCAACATCGTACGTGAGCCGCACCAAGTCACGAGCAACGGCAGGGGCCGTGGCAGTGCCCGCGATAGCGAGGACGATGACGTTGGGCAGGCTATGGTGGACGCGCAAGGGAGCGCCATCCTAGAACGAAATCGTGAGCCCGCCCATCATCCGCGACTGAAAGGGGGTACCTTCGATCGGCGTCTGCCACTCGAGGTAAGTCGAAAGCGCCTCGCCCGTGAAGCCAACCCCCAGCCCCGCGATGCTTCTGGGAGTGCCATTCCCGCTCGCCACGGGACGAGCGGACACAAGTCGCGTTCGAATTGCCATTTTCCCCAGCATCTCGAGTTCGAGCAACCCGGTCGCGGATAGTTCCGACATGTTCATTGGTTGAACGATGGGGAAATAGCTCATGTTATGCCCACCGTGCTGACTGTCCGTGGTGCCCATGGCACGCGCGAAGTCTAGCCCCAGGTGGCCATGCAGCCTCTGCCATTGAAACCGCGCCCAGACGCCCGGCATCACCATCGAATGGCCCATTCCGAGATCTTGGCTTTGAGCGCCAGTCGGAATCGACAGAGCCATTCTGCCTCCCAACACATTGTGACCATCAGCGCTGCTAAATACCCGTTGCTCCATGGCCAACGTGGCGTCGCCCATTCCTTCGGTGGGCAGACCATTGCGAACCAGTCGATAGGCAGGAACCTTCCCCGTAATCAGAAAGCCCTGGTAGCGAAAACCCATCGCGACGGAAGTGCCCTCGAATTGTCCTTCGTATCGGCTGTTTCGGTAACGGGCCGCCTCCCAGCCAACTGAAATTTGATAGGCTGACCGCGGCGCTACGGCAAGCTCATGCAGCTCACAATGCTCCGCGCGGGCCATCTCGGAACTGCTGCAGGTGACAATGCCGGCGAATAGCCCAACTGTGAAACACCGCGTCCTAGGGCACATTGCATGCCAGCCATTCCCCTAGCTGCTTGCGCTCTGCCAAAGTGGGAAATGGAGCCGCAGGGGGCATCAGATTGTTCGTGTAGTTGGGACCTGCCGCCGCGGCTTGATCGATGTGAGAAAGCTCTGTCGAGTGAATGGCCTCAAGGGAATCGAAGTTGTGATCGCTTGGTGCCCCATTCCGCGCGCTACCGGAGAGGTTACTGCTGTGGCAGCGAATGCAGTAGCTGGTCATAAACGCTTTGCCGAAGTTGTCGTAAGTGAGCGTTGACCCGTTGGCGCATACCGCGCCCGTTGCATTGCTCGCCGCCGCCGGATCATTGCCCGAGCAGCTTAGCGGTGCACTTAGCGCAAACGGCAACCAAACGAAGAGTCTCATCGCCGGATACCTGGGGCTCGGGCCGAGCGACCGCAAGCGTCATGATCCGCGGCAAATCCCGGAATTTGGGAGCTCATAGTGTGCAAATATCCGATCGAGCCGAATCATGCTGCATCGCGGCAGTAGAAGTTGCGGAATGACCCGGGAAAGACATTCCTCTCGAAGGCTCCTGACCCAACGCTCCGCGTAAGAATTCAAATTTGGGCTTCGCGCAGTCAGGCGTACAATCTTGCCCTGCGCGTCCGTCCAGCGAATGCGCTTGTTGCCAAACTGCTCGCGGAGTTCTTGATTCTCGGCTTGGAGATACTCGATCATGGCTTACTGGTGTCGGTTGATCCAACCCGCGAAAACAAGGAGCAGAAACTGGAGGTGAAGATTGAATGCTTCCAAGCGGACCCGTTGCGGTCAAGGCGGCGAAGCCCGATCGCCCGGAATTTACTTACAACTGGTCCGCAGCCACTCGATCGACTTGCACGGAGCAATCGCGGGGGTGCAAATCGCCCCGAAGGCCACAGGGGCTCAGAATGCTCGTTTTTGGGCTCGGAACGCCGCGTTCATCGATGATAACGACCACGGTATCCCAGCGTGCAATGCCCAACTCGTCCAAGTCTAGCCGCAATAGCCACCCCGCGGCGTTTCGCTCCTCGTCTATGAGGCTAAATACGAAGTTGCCGAGGCTGTAGATGATGGGTCTGCCCCGATAGATTTCCGCGCCTTGAGTGACATGTGGGTGGGCGCCAACGACTGCGGCTGCACCAGCATCTATCAGGCGCCTTGCTAGGTCACGCTGACGTTGACAGGGGAGAGCCTCGTTTTCCCAACCCCAATGTAAAAACGGGATCACTAGCTGCGCCCCCAACTGCTGCGCGCGGTGGATGTCCGCTACCACCTGCTCTTCTTCGCTCCAGGCAACTCCGGGGGTAGCGTGACCGGCTTCGAACCCCCGCGGCTGGTATTCGCTGTAGCCAAGGATCGCGATCCGTAGGCCTTGGCGCTCGAGGATCTTTGGCTCATGTGCTTCGGCAAGATTGTTCCCCGCACCAGTGAACGGAACTCCTACGCTATCTAGGCCACGCATGGTTTCGAGCAACGCTTCGCGGCCGTAATCCCCCGAGTGATTATTGGCGAGCGAAACCAGACCGAAGTGCGCCGCTAGCGTGGGCAGCGTGCGAGGATGAGCTCGAAACTGGTACACCTTTGGCACCACCGTCCCCGTCTCCGCAATCGGGCTCTCGAGATTACCCACCGTCAGATCGGCGCGCGACAGCCATGGCGCCGTCGGAACGAACGGATCGGTACCCGAGGCTATGAGCTTCCCCGGCACCTCGTCGAGCAGGATGTCACCAGCAAACACGACCCGGGCGTGGTGAGTCGGCGCCGGGGACCGCTGACCGACTTCACGCGAGCATCCGCCTAGAAAGGCAGTGACACAGAATGAAGCGCTCGCGAGATAGTTGACCATCGCTCATCTCCCGGACAGGTTGGCAAAGGCGCACCAATACTCTAGCTGGCGACTGTCTTCATCGTAAACTGCCTGAAGACCCGTGAACCCGAATCGCCCCTGGACGCTGGCCCTGGGATACGGTGGTCGGTACTTGGATTGGTGCAACAGCGCAGGCCCGCGCTCGCTCGGGTGGTACACGTAGAGGTTGATCGCTGCCACGTCCAAAGGTTGGCTCACGTAGACGGCCTTAAACTCGAACCGATCTTCAACGTTGATTGAAGCCGTGCGGTAGGGATCCTGGGTGGCCTTGATGACGTGGATCACCTCGGTGCCACCGTAGATGGTCGTGCACTGCAGCAGGGATTCAGTCGCGCGCGAGGAGCGGCAAGCGGGCAGGGCGAGGAGAACTCCGAGTGCGACGACACTGCCCCAATGCAAGGACTTCAGACTGGGGTGGCAGGCGGACTGGGGTGGCATCTGGATGCAATACTTCTACCCCTTTCCGGCTGCCGAGGATGTAGACTTTGGTTTTCTCGCCTTCTGACCCCGTATGGTGCAGAAAATGGATCGGGCGTGATTGTGGCCATTTGGGCGTGGTAGGAAGCGGTCGTGCCTCGAGGACGCCAACCGAATCTTCACCTGCAGTTCCTCCTTCTTGTCTTTGCTGGCTGGATCAACCGACACCAGCAGGCTGTCGCGGAATCGAGCGTGCGACAGAACGAGGGCGCCATACGAGTTAGCACGCCTTCATCAAATCTCGCCTCGGAGCGATTGCATGAACGAAGTACTCCACCGTCGAGGTGCTGCGCGGTTTCAGGTTGATTCGATACTACGTCTTCTTCGTCATCGTCGATGATGGTACCCATCACGGTCGCGTCCGTGCGCGGGCGGTTGTAGTTGCTCGCAGATGAGTCACCCAAACAGCCGACCGCATGGCGTCTCCAGAATTGTTGCGACGTAGGGCGACGACGTGCGTCTGTAGTCCCGAGACTTCCAAGCCATTGGCCACTTACCGCGTGACCCCAAGGGTCGCGAGGGTTCGGCGCAGTTGGGGTGCGCAGCTTGGGCGGGCCTGCGCGCGTTGTTGTGCGATGAGCCGTCCACTAGGAGAGAAAATGAACTGTGAACGATTTGCACTGCTACTAGGCTCGATGGCCATCATGCTCGGTTGTGCCGACTTGAACTCCTCAGAAACTGCCGAAACCACCAAGCAGGACGCTATCGGCACTGCCGAACAGGACTTGTACGTCAACAATAGTTGGCTCTGGCAAGTGGGCGACAAGCGCACGGCCGACGTGTGTTTCGCTTCAGGTGGTGGAGCTATCAAGTCGGGTCTGAGTACCACCAAGTGTCTCAACGTGAGTGGTGGTAACAGCGCGGATGGCACGAAGATCCAGCTGTGGGATTGCAACGGCTCCGGTGCACAAAATTGGAGTATCCCAAGCGAAGACAAGACCCTGCGCGCACTCGGGAAATGCCTGGGTGTCGTTAGCGGCGGAACGGCGTCGGGCACTCCGGTCGTACTTTGGACTTGCGACGGAACCGGTTCGCAACAGTGGGATCTGGTCAAGATCAATGGTCAGCCACGCCTGAAGAATCCGCAGTCCGACAAATGTCTCGACGTGCGCGGTGGCCATACGGACAACGGAACCGAGGTGCGTATCTACGACTGTTTCGACCCCTCAGGCTCGATCAATAACGCTCAGGTTTGGCAGCTTCCGAATCGCACGGCAGATGGCCCAACACGGCGCATGATGCGCGACGCGATTGTGAATGCCTGGGGTTCGGTCGCACCGCTGACGTTGCGTAATTGGGGCACCTGCACGAACACCGTGGTGCCCGGCGCCATCAATGTCGTAATCCAGGATCGGCGTGGCGACTGGTTCTTTACAGGCGGCGACGATAAAGGCCGCCGGATTATCGTTGCCGATTCGGCAGCGGGCGAGACTAGCATCCGCGGAGGTATGGTGCATGAGTTTGGCCACGTTCTTGGCCTCAACCACGAACAGGCGCGGCCAGAAAATCAGTATTCGGCCTACTGCAACAGCTTCAACGCGGGCGGCACATGGGCTACCGAAAACAAGTCCCCGGGCGATCCCGTTTATGGGGCATACGACCCGGGATCGACCATGAACTACTGCGATGCTCGATATCAGGCGATGCTATCACGCAACGACATCGAAGGAATCCAGAAATACTACGGAACGCGAGGGTTTCGTCGTTCGATTTGGGCGTCCAACACCTGGAAACAAACGACCTTTAGCGGCGAGGATAATCTACTTGGGCACGGAACATCCTGGAATTCGATCGATGGCAAAGTCGGGCTTTGGATGGATGAAGACGGCCAATTGCGGGTGAAGCGCAATGACATACCGGGCTTCGGATCACTATGGGCGTCAGGAACTGCCGTCGGCAGCCCTGCTGGTTGGTTTTCGTCGGAAGGCATTCTCGAGGTGTACGAGGTTGTCGGCACGGGCGTTGGCTTCAGCAGATGGAAGAGCACTTCGGCTTCGTATCCGAATGCATCGCTTACCATTCACAACAACGGCGATGTCATCATTACCGACGCGAGCGGCACTAAGCGGTGGTCGACCGGCACCGCCCATCGACTCGATCTCGAAGGCGGCGTGGGACTCGGGCCACTCGAATCATTGTACGCCGATAGTTCAATGGAAACGGCGTCTGGAAACTTCCAACTGCGCATGCAATCCGATGGGAACTTCGTCGTCTACGACAAGCGCGGCGGCTATACTCCGATATGGGCCAGTAACACCAACGGATCATCCGCGCGCATCGCGCAGATGATGCGCGACGGTACACTCGCGCTCCTCGACTATTCGGGCAATCGCGTCTGGACCGCACCATTCACCGGAAAAGCGGGCGCCTACTTAGCGCTGCAGGAAGACGGCAACCTGGTGGTGTACGAGCAAGACAAGTACCAGGTGTGGACCGCGGGTGGCAGCGCGGGTGATGGCGCCACGGGGTCGTATCTGCCGACGTCAGCAGACCTTCCCGCGATGTTGTGGAACGGCGAGACTCTCGGAATAGGCGAAGCGCGGTACAGCGCATCGGGCCGGGCGCTACTCTATATGCAGACCGACGGCAATCTCGTCCTGTACGTGTACGGTTCTTCCGGTTGGGTTGCCACCTGGTCTAGCAGAACCTGGAATAAGGGGGGCGATCACGCAACACTGACGACGGATGGCGCACTTCAGGTGCATTCTGCCAGCGACGCCGTATTGTACGATTCGGGTACGAGCAATCACCGCAACAGTTACTTGACCTTCGATGACAATGGCACGATCTCGATTTATCGACTCGTCACTACGGGCACAGAAAGCCGAGGGATCAAGGGACTCAACCACTAATCATTGCGTCCTCACCGACGTGGGCGGTTGCCAGATGGCGGCCGCCCAACTCGGTCGATCACTTGAAGCGGCCACGAGAACCATTGTCATCGCCAGATGACGTACTTGACGGGATCTTTCTTTTCTGAAGCGGTTCCGCCCGCCGCACCGCCACAGACCAGAACGCAAGCCGGCGCTTTGACGTGCTCTTTCGAGCAAATCCCGAGGCAGAGCACACGAGAATGCCCTCTTGATGGCGAGCGTCGTTTGGCGATGCACTCGAAGGCCATGCTTCGTTCCAAGCGCTTCATCCATTTCGGCATAGCAATGCTTATGGGCTGCGCCAAGTCTGCACCGACGCCGGCGCTACCAGCCCCTACACAATCGGCTCGGAATCCCGAAGTGTCCGGAAACGTGTGAAAATACTTCATTCAGCCTTCCGGTGGTACATGTCCGAGACGGTCGTGCGTCCGATCTCGATCTTCAGTCCACGTAACGCGTCACGGATCTTGGTGTAGCCCTACCCCGGATTGTCACGCGCCAGCGAGACGACGAACCTTTGGGTGTCTACCTCCTTGCTCGCCGGTGAAATCAATCCGCTTCTTGCCGGTCGCGGTGACCAACGCCTCCTTGAGCACAGCGATCTCCTCTTGCAGGTAGTGCACTTTTCGCGCCCTCCGTTCGTTCATCGCGTACGAAATCATCGCGACGCTCAGCGCAGAGCACGGCGTACTTCGGGGCGCCGCAACGGATGACGCAGGGATCATGGGAATTACCTGTCGCAAGAAGACACACTTGGAGCCGACCTGACTGCTCGTCAGTGCATACCATCCAGCACCGTCGTCAGTTCGGTCTGTACTGAAACACTCGGGGGCGCACGTCAGGGACGCGTGAAGTCGCCAATTGTGCGCGCATTGCGTCGGGTAGACTTGAGCGCCAAACCTCTTCGAGTGGAGTTGGGCGGAAATCAGGTAGGAGCCGCTCCAGCTTTTTGCCCGAAAGTGAATGCGAAGTGCTCCACAAGTACCGCATCTCGAGCATTTCGCGGGCCAACTCCCAAAAAGGCCCAAGCAGAGTGAAGAACCACCAAGGGAATGCCTTCAGCGACAACGCGTGTCCGAGTTCATTGGCAAGGAACTTGCGCAAGTCTTCGGCCGTGAAGCTGTGGCCAGAGAACGGGATGTCTTCGAAGGAAGCGAGTGTGTCGCGGATCTCCGCAAGGCCGACGGCGGCGCGGGCCCAATCGGGGAGGTAGCAGTAGGCTTGCAGCGTGCGAGCGTTTCCTGCAACGGTGATGTTGCCGCGCTGGATATCGCGCAATAGCAGCAGACTCATTACATCCTCTTGATGATTCGGATCGATGAAATTGCCTGCCCTTAAGATGACTGTGTGCACGCCTGACGCTTCGTAGGTGCGCTCCATCTCCTCCCGAATACGACCTTTCTTGGTAGAGGGACGGTGCGGTGTCGTCTCTGACCACTCTCCGCCGCGGTCGTCGATGTTGTAGACATTGCCGGGAATGATGACAGTGGCCCCACTGCGTCGGGCGGCAGCGATGACGCTGGCGGTGATAGCCGGAATCTGATTTTTCCAATCATGATACCTTGGGGGGTTGAGGCCGTTGACGATGATGTCCGCACCTTCTGCTTGTGCGGTCATGTTGCCCACCTGCCGGTCATAGGCGCGAACATTCCAGCCTGCCCGGCTGAACGCCTCGCTGCTGTGCCGGCCGATTTTGCCCGAAGCACCAAGAATTAGGACCGTTTTCGACATTGCATGCTCCTGTTCGGTTGCGATTCGACTAGAGGATGCGTCCCCGGAACGATTCAGGGAATTGCCTAGAAGTGAAGACGGGGTATGCATTTTTGAATGGCTGCCCCTGTGACGTCCCTCGATTGGTCGTTGGTCCAAGCGTTTCTTGCCGTGGCCGAGCACGGAAGCCTGTCCGCTGCGGCGCGCGCCCTTGGGGCGAGTCAGCCGACGCTAGGGCGGCAGGTTCGCGCGATGGAGGAGCAGCTATCCGTCGAACTCTTCGTGCGTCGCGAAAAGGGGTTCGAGCTCACGGACACTGGGCACTCATTACTCGGGGCAGCTCGCGCCATGCGGCAAGCGGTCAACGACATTCAATTGCGTGCGAGCGCCAACGATCGCGGCACCGAGGGAACCGTGCGCGTCACGGCGAGCGTCATCGTTGCCAGCTACCATTTGCCACACATCATCGCGCAATTGCGAAGGGACGAGCCGCGCATCGCGATCGAGCTCGTTGCAAGCGACGAAGCCTCGAATCTCCACTTTCGAGAGGCGGATATTGCAGTGCGCATGTTTCGGCCAACGCAAGTCGATCTCGTTACGCAACACCTCGGCGAACTGGTTCTTGGCGTGTTCGCCGCACCAAGTTACCTTGAGCGTCGTGGCTCGCCCAAAACGGCCGAGGACATGCTCAATCACGAAGTCGTAGGCTTCCACAAGAGTTTGGCCATTATCGAAGGGTTTCGCCAAGCTGGCTTTCCCGTCGAGCGCGAATGGTTCGGTGTTCGTTGCGACGATCCCAATGCCTACTTGGAACTCGTGCGGGCTGGTTGTGGTCTTGGATTCGCGCAAACGTCGCTTGGCCGAAACGACCCCCAGCTCGTCGAAGTGCCCATTGCTCTCGAGCTACCGTGTTTGCCCGTATGGCTCACGACTCACGAATCCCTGAGTCACACTCCAAGAGTCCGACGCGTCTGGGACGCCCTGGTCCAAGGCCTTCGCGAAATATTGGATCGTAACGCTGGCCCTCGAAAATGACTCGATGGGCCGCCACCGCTCGGGCTACTTCTCCTCTCAAGTCGACGAGTGCGCGGCGTCGACTTACCGGTGTGGTCGAAAAACGAGAGACAGGGTCGTTTCCCCAGCAGCGTACACCACCCGTTTCCAGCAGCGCGCAAGTGAAACAAATGCCGGCCGATATGACCTTGACTCCCGTGATGACGTCGCTGGTAGGCGCTGTCAAACGACAACGAGAACCGTCGCATTGGTCCGTGGCCTCGTCCCCGAGCTGGCCATAGGTGTTATCGCCCCAACGTACCCGTCTCAACCTGGATGGTCCTAGCCCCGCGTGCCAACTGCGGCCATTCCCGCCGATACCAGCTATTTACGCTGCCGTCACTGGTGACGTCGCAGACTACATCAATCATTTCTACAATCCCGAACGACTACACTCGACTCTCGGATACATCAGCCCAATCGAGTACGACTTAGCTACCGCTCTCCATGAGGAGGCGGCAGAGTCAACCTGTCCACTGGATGGGGTGAAGTTAATCCGGCGAACCGTCACCGAGGGCCATTGCCCTACTCCTTGACGTCCGCTTCAACCAGCTGAGCTAACAGCTTGAGTGTTTCCTGCCAGCCGAGGCAACACATCTCAACAGGGATCATCTCTGGGATGCCTTCTTGAACCACGCGCAGCTCCGTCCCGCAGAGTACGGTCCGCAACGATACAGTCGTTTGCATGGTGCCGGGAAGCTTCGAGTCATCGAAGCGATCCGAATACACCAGTCGCTCGTTGGAGATCATTTCAAGGAATTCCCCGCCGAAAGCGTGACTGTTACCCGTCGAGAAATTGGTGAAGCTCATTTTAAAGGAGCCACCCACCTTCGGATCGAATTGATGAACTTTTGCCGTAAAGCCGTGAGGGGGGTAGAATTTTACAATGGCGTCTGGCGTGATGAAGGCGCGATAGATGCGCTCGGCCGGAGCGCGCAGAATGCGGTGAAGCGTTACGGTACCCGTTGCCATGCTTGATCCTTCTTCCCTGCATGGAGTCGGGCGAGCCCACGCGCAAGGGGCTGCAACCCCATTGGAACGCGGGGTGGTGGCCCCATGGCTCCGCCGCCAAACGATCCGTCCCCTTGCCGTCGGATGACCGTAACTTGTTCGGGGATGTAGAGATTTTGTCAAACGGTCGATCCTAACGAACGGAAAAGGCTTTGTTTTCCTTGACCTCGGAAGGCGTAAGTTCTCCATGGAGTTTCCGCGCGACGCCTGCTGCCAACTTCGGTGAAGCGTCTTGTCCGGAACGATTTGGAGGGCTGCGCCATACCCTCGGCGAGTGCGGCTCCAGAGCGGCTCGCGGCCTGCTGGAGATTCGACGAAAGCTTGAAATCTTCCACGTTTGGAATTGTTGCCGGTGAGTCTGGTGAACGAGATACCGAAGCAGTCGGCTCCGTCTAATTGGAATCCACGACCGTGTATGGTGTAAGAACTGGTTTGATATTGCCATGAGACATGCATTCAACCGCATTGCCCGTAATCTTGTCTGGTGCATCGCCGCAAGCATGCCTTGGAGGGTAGTACCGGCCCACGCCGCCGAACCGACCACGCTCGAGCCGCAGCCGTCGCAGCGCGTGCAGCCGAAGCGGTTTCGATTCAACCTGGGCGTGCGTGGCTTCATGATGCCGGGTGCGGGTCTCGTTGGCGGATTTGGTTTGGGTTTGGATGCAAGCTACAGCGTGATGCCAAACCTTGCTGTTGGCGTTACGGCCAACTCGTTCCTCATCGACCAGGGCGCAGATCCCCAATACTGTTCTCGTTGTGTCACAAGCGGCAATTCGGAGCAACTGTTCGCCGAAGGACGCCTCTGGCCGCTGTTGGTTTTCACACCCTACGCGAGGCTTGGCATGGGCCATGCGCATTTGGAAGGCCAAGAGGTCTCGTCAATTCCCTACGCAGAAAATCGGTTCGCGGTCAGTGGCGAACTAGGTGCAGAGCTACACTATGCGTACCTGTCGGTGCGCACTTTCGGCTTTCATTTGCGAGCGCTGGGAAGCCCGTTGGATGAGAGCGCATTCTTCGGCATCGGAGTGCAGCTTGGGGCCCGGATGTAGATGTGCCTTCAGAAGTCGGCAATACATCTCTGCGCCATCGAAATGGCGTTTCGAGGGCAATGCAGGCGGCAGTTCCCGCACCCGAAGCAAGTCTTCGCGTGCACGGAGGCCTTGAATTCGCCTGACAGTTGCCGGCTCTGAATCGCGTTGAAGTGGCAGAACGAGGAGCAGCAGCCGCAGCCGTCGCAACGGGATTCGTCGATACTCGCTACGGCTTCCCCAGGGTGCATGGTCCGCATGTCGAGCAGGAGCGTTCTCAGACCGAGACAGGCATCCGGTTCGCAATTGCAGATCGCACCGATGAACGGCGTCTTCATGGTCCAAATGGAATGTATGGCGCCAACCTTCCCGAGTTCGCGCATCTGTTCCAGGGCGACCTGCGGCGACACCCGTTCCAGTCCGTCTTGCTGAGGAAGCCCAAACCAACTCACGTCCAAAGCGTCAAACCACCTGTCCGCTGTGTAGCTGATGCTGTAGCACGCTCTGCTTTCTTTCCGAGATGCAGCCCACTTGCAGGCGCAGGGAAATCGCACGACCAAGGCGGCCTTCGATACGATCGCCTCGACATCTTCAATCGTCACCACTTGGCCGAAGTGATCGACCTTTGCCGCAGCAACGAATCCCTCACTAAGCGCAATCGGAAGCCGGCGCTTCTTCTGGTAAATCGTCTCCAGTCGGCCGACGGTGACAATGCCCTCTTGCATGGTCCGTTTCAAAAAATCAGCAACATACCTTCTTCGTTCGAGATCCGCCATCAGATCGCGCGCATAGTTGGCTGCATTCTTGAACCAGACGTGGCCGTCTCCGTGTTTCGTACAAAACTCGCACATGGCTGACAATGTCCAAAGCTTGGCAGATCGTGCGATCTCTAGCGCATCTCTTGCCCCATCACCACTCGGATCCCTGTTGTGTCAGCGGCAAACCTTGATCGCTTTTGGCGTTCAATTGGCAGCGCGAGCGCGCGCGAACCGCCGCTTCAGCCCATTGGTCGCGCGCCAAGACCGCCCCCAGCCTCCGCGGTCAATGACCGCATGCAACGTCGCCGTTGGCTTTCGGAATTCGCCTCGGATCCATCGGCTTGCTGTCGACCCGACGTGGTCGCGATGGGATCCGCTGACACGTCGAGAATCACGTCTGAAGTGCTCACTGCCGCACATCACCTCGGGTAGCTCCACCGACGCGGCATATCGAACTCGTCGCGCCTGCCGTCGGCGATTTGCCAGAGCAGCGCGGCGAATGCAGCGCTTGCAGTTCACGAGCTGAAGGGTGACTTCGTCATCACTGCCGTCAGGTCCGACCGCTGCCGAGGCGATGACCTCGGCACTGGGCGCTCGACAATCGGGGCGAAGCCAGCACATGCAATCGCACCATATCCGATACGCGGCTCGAATGGGCTAGTCCTCGTTCTCCGAGGCCTCGCTTTCTGCCCTTGCTTCTATGGTTTGTGGCGGCGGGGGTGGCGGTGGGGGCGCCGAAGGTCCCATTGCCCCAGCGATCAGCAGCAAGACACGCAATGCCTTGCACACGATGCGAAATACCAAGCCAAGCACAGTGACACGACGCCGATGGCTCGACGTGTCACGCCGATGAATGAATGACATGAACGACTCCAGGAAGGGTCCCCTTTCGGCCGCGCGAAAGGCCAACGCGACAAGGGCGTCTGGAGCGCAAGCGGGATCCCCGCTTCGCCCAATCACCCCTAGCGCTGGCGAGGGCGCGTCAGCAGAGCCAGGAGCAGTTCACAAGGTAGCGACGGTACCCGCAGCGGTAGCGCTGCTCTTGCCCGGTCGACAGAGCCGCGCCACCACGCCGCGCCTGCGGGAGACGCTCACTCGCTGGGGAAATGACGCGCCTCTTGGTGGGCAGCGTCGATTCCTCGAATGGAGATTGTTCGACGCCTGAACGGATGACGAGCGACGTCTCAGCGAGGTCATACTCGTGAGCCGACGTTGGCGCGGGTGCAAAAACCAAAACGATTGCCAGCAGCAGCGTGCGCACTGCTCGAAGTAGCAACCGCTCGGTAAAGCGCATGCTCCACCCTTTAACCATGGATTGGCCGGGCGCAAGCGGGGGCTTCGGAGCCAAATTGGCTCAATCGCTAGGTAGGTTCCGGCGGGATCGCTTTCGTAGACCATTGCCGCAGTGATCGAGAGCTCGTCCCGCGCCGGTGTTCCAGCCGAGACATCGGCTGTAGATACCACCTCGAACTCGGTACCGCCGAGAATGCGTTGCCAAACGATCCGTCCCCTGCCGTCGGATGAACGGAACTCCTAGCTTGCATGGTTGCGGCGGGCCTGTTTGCTGGAACCTACGGACAATCCTCCTTCTGGTTCGACGTCGCGCATTCGAAACCACGCGTCACTGGAGCGCGAACTTTCGTGGCCGTGCTAGAATCCTGGTTCTGCGGTCGACGCAGCAACGATACCGAGGTAGGTCCGATGCCAAACCGATATTCCGATTTGCTGGTTGGTTTGGTTCTCGTGGTCACGGCCTGTTCGTCCGAGGACAAGGGGGCCAACGCCAATGGTTCGGGGGGAATTGGCGCAACGGGAACCGGCACTGCTGGCTCCGGAGCGACGGCGACTAGTTCAACATCGCCTGCAACCGGCGGTCTTGCAGCCACGAGCACGGTCGGAGGAAGCGCCAGCGACGGCGGCGCGCCTGCGACGAACGGCGGCGCATCCGTGGCGGCTGGCGGCAGCTTGGTAACGAGTGGCGGTACATCAGCGACGGCCGGAGGCGCGATGACCGGTGGCGTTTCAGCCACGGCTGGTGGCGCCACTACGACGAATAGTGCCGGTTCGGCGGGTGTCAGCTTGCCTGCGGGTTCCGCCGCATTCCCGTTTCCACAAAACGTCAAGAGCCAGTACTGCGTATACCCGGCCAGCTACGACAACGAGCGGGTCCGTGCCGCCTACAAAGCCTGGTATGACGCGACCGTCACCTCGGATGGAGCAGGCGGATTTCTGCGCGTCAAGAAGCCCGATTCGGGCAGCGTCATTGGATCGACCGTATCCGAAGGCATCGGCTACGGCATGATCCTCGGCGTGTACATGAACGACCAGAATTTGCTCGACAACTTGTGGAAGTACGAGCAGAGCCACCTTAACGCCAATGGGCTGATGGATTGGGAGGTTGGCCCAGACAATCAGCTCACCTCGGGCGGCAAGGGTGCGGCCACCGACGGCGACGAAGACATGGCCTGGGCACTCGTCATGGCCGATCGCCAATGGGGCGGCAAGGGAACCCTCAACGACACCTACCTCAACCATGCCAAGAAGCTGATCGAGCTAATTTGGAAGTTCGAGGTCGACACGGGACGCAACTATCTCCTAAGACCTGGCGATCAATGGGGCAATGTCGATGTCACCAACATCTCCTATTTTGCCCCAGCCTATTTCCGCGTTTTCGGACAAGTGACGGGTAAAAAGGATGATTGGAACAAAGTCATTGCCGGCAATTACGACGCGCTGGAACGGAGCCTGAACGCGACGAACAAGAATCAAGACAACGGCCTAGTGCCAGCGTGGTCCGATTCGACGGGCAAACCGGTGGTGGCTTACTCGGGCGCTCCGACCCATTTCCAGAATGACTCGACGCGGACGCCGTTCCGTGTCGGTCAGGATTATTGCTACTTCGGTGATGCGCGAGCGAAGGCCTACCTGGAGAAAATTAGTACGTTTTACGTTGGGGTCGGTGTGGCCAAGATCGTCGATGGCTACAATCTGGATGGCACACCGCGCGCCGAGAAAGCCGTCAATGGGGCCCAAGCCGCCTCGTTCGTTGGCCCCGCTGGCGTCGGTGCAATGAGTGACGCGAAGTACCAAGACTTCGTGAACCAGGCCTACACGGCCGTGGCCACGCTGAACCTGAACGCCGGCACCATCTACTATCAAAAGTCCTGGGCCGCGCTCTCGCTACTGATGATGACGGGGAATTTCGTCGATTTGACCCAGTTGGGGAAGTAGTGGGTGTCGAGCGTGGCGCGCAGTTGCTCCAAACGGCGCGATGCGTCGAAACTCGACCGCTAGAGCCCGACCACGAGCTTGGCGGTCGCGCTCATCGTCGTATTGCTCGTGCCGAGTTGACCACTGCTGTTTTCACCCCAGCAATACACCACTCCGCCCGCGACGATCGCGCAAGTGTGCGAGCTGCCAGCGGAGATGTCACCTTCTCCAATTCAATGGTCGAGAGCTGGTGGCGTTCTCTCAAGCACGGATGGTTATATATCAACCATCTCGACAGCATGGCCACGCTGCGCAAGTTGATCGAGTTCTATGTAGCTGAACACAATCAGACGATACCGCACAGTGCCTTCGACGGGCAGACGCCTGACGAGATGTACCTCGGGCGTGGCGAAGCAGTTCCCGATGCGCTCGTGAGGCGACGACGACTCGCCTGGAACAGAACCGACACGTTGCCTGCTCCGGCTGCCAGCGACGTCGCGCAGCCAATCAAGAAGATCTCGCCGCATGAACAATAATGCAAATGACAGAACTTTGTGGGTGGCGCAATTGCACCGGCAAGAGTCCGAAATGTCTGGCGACGTAGCTGTGCGAAGACATCGCGTGTGTCTTCAGCGAACTGTAGGCTTTCGACGAACGCTGCCAATGCAACCCGTTTCTTCTCGGGCATGCACGGCTGCAATTGAACGGCGAACTCCTACGCGCGCGAGCCGATTTCGGCGAGGCCCTGAACGTCGGGGCGCGCCACGGCTAGGGAAACCCTGAACGCTTGCGGCTCTGCCACGTGAAATTGGAGGCTGACGACGTCGGTCGCCAGACCGTGCGCCCTTAGGAGAGCGCTGTCGGTTCTTGACGATTTGCATGCGACGGTCGTCACACCCGCACGTCCTTCCTTTCGACAGTCGACTTTCGGCACGGCAAGAGGGACCAGCTCTTGCATAACCGCGCGCGATGTCGGCGACCAATCTCAACCGGTGCTTCACGCCGAACCAGCACAATAGCCCCTGCACTCGAAAGGAAAGACTCATGAATCCGATACGCCAATCACTGCTTTCTTTGGCCATCTTGCAGCTCGCAGCCTGCGGCGCGATACCCGAATCATTGCCCTCAGACGATGTAGAAGAAACCAAGGATCCCTTGGTCATCGATCCTGCGGGTGTATGGTCGACGCGAACAAGTGACGTCTGTTTCCAGGCGGGCGGCGGAGATATTACAACGAGCTATCAGAACCTCTGCATCAGGGCGGAACCGGCCGGTGCCGTGTATCTCGACATCTGTGGAGCGTTTTCTGATTCTGTCTGGTACCCCAATCTCGACGGTTCCTTTCGTGTCGGGAATATGTGCTTGCAGCCGGTCGATGGACAAGCGACAGAGGTATCGCAGCTACAAACCGTGCCCTGCAACGGCTCGAGCATTCAGCAGTGGCAGCGCCCGTCGGTAGGTGGCGCGCGTTGGCAAAACGTGGGAACCGGACTCTGCCTAACGGCACTCGGAGGCTTCTACGGAGCGGCGCTGACTCAAACGACCTGCGGAAGGTATTCCACCCAGCAGTCCTTCACGCTGCCCAATGTCGAAATCATCCCTGAGCAGCGGAGGCAATTCCGCGACGCGGTCATGAATACTTGGGCGGCTGCAACTCTGGTGAACCTACGTAACTGGGAAACCTGTCCGGCCGACATGAACACGCTCACGAATCCCACGGTCATTCGAGCACGGCTGGGCGACGGCCGATTCGCGTCTGGCGAAAACGGCTACCGCTTGATGACGTTCGGCCTCGTCGATGTCAGCCTGGATTTGCAGCACCAGGAGTGGAATCGGTCCGGGTTCATTCACGAGTTCGGGCACCTAATGGGCCTATTGCACGAACAGCGTCGATTCGACAACCAAGACAGCAAGTATTGCAACAATTTCCAGAATGGCAGGCCTTGGGCCGAAGAGCCGCATCCCGCCGATCCCTCGACCCAGATTGATTACGGCCCGTACGACCCCACTTCGATCATGAACTACTGTGCACTGAAGTCGCCGGTGAACGAAACCAATCTTGGCTGGGGAAACCTATCGAATAACGATGTGTTGGGAATTCGTTGGGTGAAACGCCCTGGTAGCTCGACCTCCGCGTATGGTACACGCTCCTATCGCCGATCGATTTGGTCATCGACGACTACCGTGAGTACCTCCATCGCGGCCGTTCAAGGCCAGGTCTTGGTATCGGGAGGCAATTGGTACTCCGCCGACGGAAAGATCGACCTGAATATGCGAAGTGACGGCAAGCTCGTCGTCATCCGTGCCGATCTGCCTAACATGCCGCCCCTGTGGACGGCCCCTCAGTCCTCGTATGTGGCCGGATCCCACGCCACGTTCGAAGCGGACGGCATTCTTCGGGTTTACACCTCTGCCAACGTGCTCATGTGGCAGAGCATGACTGCCTCGAACTACGGCGGAACTCTTGACATTCAGCATGATGGCAACGTGGTCATCCGAAACAGCTCGCGGGCCATCGTGTGGGGAGCCAATACTTATCACCGTGATGATCTCGAAGGGGCGGTCGGACTCGCGCCCAATGCGACCATGGTGGCGCCCGCTGCGAAGACCACTGCCTCGGGCCGCTTCACGTTGTACATGCAGGAGGACGGAAATCTCGTCATTTATGACAATCGCGGAGGTGCAACCTGGTCCAGTGGCACCTGGGGCACGGACGCCCGCATCGCAAAGATGACGCTCGATGGTCGACTCGTGCTGCTCGATGCGACGGGCACGTACGAACGTTGGGCGGCGCCATTCACCGGACGGCCCGGAGACTTCTTGGCCCTGCAAGACGACGGAAATCTCGTTGTCTACGAACCTGCTAAATACGAGGTATGGTCTGCAGGCACGGGTGGCAATGGCGACCATGGCGCGGTTGGAGCGTTCGTGCCAACGTTCAACGCTCCTCCGGTCATGCTCTGGCGCGGATCGAGCCTTGCTCAAGGCCAAATTATCTCGACGGCCTCAGGTCGAAGCTTCCTCGCCATGCAGACGGACGGAAATCTCGTCTATTACGTCGATGGTGTCGCAAGATGGGCGAGCAACACCTGGCTGCAGGACGGTGTGAAGGCGACCCTCACCTTCGGCGGAGACCTTCAAGTTCTCAATTCTCAAGACGCCCCCATCTATCATTCAGATACGCAGCAATACATGAACGCATACCTTACGTTCAACGACTCCGGACGACTCAGCCTGTATCGTATCGTGAGCGATCAAGCTGACGGGGTAGGCTTCGAATATTAGGAATTGGCGGGCCGTGGAACAAAGCCAAAAAGCGTGGGGGTTTTGCGATTGGGGCCCGCCCCGGCGTGGGGTGGGCCCAAAGTTACCACACCAGGCGG
>Ga0302321_100001009_pt1 | contig 24130 bp, 18 predicted proteins | sample Fen_T0_1_FD_202505 | JGI IMG/M metagenome (GOLD analysis project Ga0302321, IMG submission 202505) | Peat permafrost microbial communities from Stordalen Mire near Abisko, Sweden - Fen_T0_1 | ecosystem: Environmental > Terrestrial > Soil > Wetlands > Permafrost | place: Sweden: Abisko...
GATGTATTTGAGCGCTTTTTTGAAATTGTCCGTGTCGGCGCCGATCTCGCGCTGGTTAATTAGGCACTTCTTGTGGGGGTGCAAATACTCGATGGGGTCTTCGATGGTGATGATGTGCTCGTGCCGCTCGGAGTTGATCTTGTCGATCATGGCCGCCAGCGAGGTGGTCTTACCCGAGCCGGTGGGCCCCGTGACCAGCACCATTCCGCGCGGCTTGTTGCACAACTCTTCGATGACGGGTGGCAAGCCCAGATCGCCGAAGCTCTTGACCTGAAAGGGGACGGTACGAAAGGCGCCGCCTACCGCGCCTCGCTGCATGAAGAGGTTGGCGCGAAAGCGCGCCACGCCGCGCACGCCAAAGGAGAAATCGAGCTCCTTGTCCTCCTCGAAACGCAGCTTCTGCGTGTCGGTCAGCACCGAATAGCACAGTTGCTTGGTGTCGACCGGCGAGAGCTGGTTGACCCGCAAGGGCACCAGGACGCCATCGATGCGCAGCTGCGGCGGCGAGCCGGTGGTGATGTGAAGGTCCGAGGCCCCCTGCTCGACCATCGCCTTCAGTAGCTGTTGTAGATTGACGTTGAGCCCACTCGCAGGTGTCGGCGTGGTGTCCAAACTGCCTCCCTTAGTCGGCGGCCGTGATACGCGCCACCTCTTCGACCGAGGTGATCCCCTGGCAAATCTTGCGGATGCCTGACATGCGCAGCGAGCGCATGCCGCGCCTAACCGCTTCGGCCTTGATTTCCACCGCGGCCGCCCCCTGCAGCACCAATTCCTTGAGCGGATCGGTGAAGGGCATGACCTCGTAAAGAGCCAGACGGCCCTTGTAGCCGGACATGCCGCAGGTCTGACAGCCGGCACCATGCGTGCACTGGGCGGTGTCGACCTCGGCGTCGCTGGCACCCAGGGACTTGAGCTCATCCTTGGGCGTCGGGATGGGTTGTTTGCAGTTCGCGCAGATCTTGCGCACCAAGCGTTGCGCCTGCACCAGCTGCACGGCAGCAGTGACCAAGAAGGGCTCGACGCCCATGTTGAGCAAGCGCGTGATGGTCGAAGGGGCGTCGTTGGTGTGAAGGGTCGAGAGCACAAGGTGGCCGGTGAGCGCCGCCTTGATGCCGATTTCGGCGGTCTCGAAATCACGAATCTCGCCGATCATGATGATGTCGGGGTCTTGGCGCAGGAACGAGCGCAAGGCCGCGGCGAAATTGAGCCCGATGTCTTCGTGCATTTGCACCTGATTGATGCCGGCGAGATTGAACTCGACGGGATCCTCGGCGGTGCAGATGTTGTCTGAGATCTTGTTGAGCTCGGAGAGCGCCGAGTACAGCGTCGTGGTCTTGCCCGAGCCGGTGGGGCCGGTGACCAGCACCATGCCGAAGGGTGATTCGATGGCCTTCTTGAAATCGTCGAGCTGGTCGACCTCGAAGCCCAGCTTGGTCATGTCGAGCTGCAGGTTGCCCTTGTCGAGTAGACGCAAAACGATCTTCTCGCCGAACAGGGTGGGCAGAACCGAGACGCGGAAATCCATCTCCTTGTTGGCCCCGACCTTGAGCTTGATGCGTCCGTCCTGCGGCAGCCGGCGCTCGGCGATGTCGAGGTGGGACATGATCTTGAGGCGGCTGGAAAGCGCGGCCTTCAGCTTCACCGGCGGCGACATCTCCTCGTGGAGCACGCCGTCGACCCGGTAGCGCACGCGGTAGCTCTTCTCGTAGGGCTCGACGTGGATATCGGAGGCGCCCTTCTGGATGGCGGAGAGCAAAATGTGGTTGCACAGCTTGACCACCGGCGCGTCGTCGGCGGCGCGCTCCAGATCCAGGGCGTTGACATCGTCCTCGGCGGAGGCGCCAACCTCGACCTGCTCCTGGATCTCGTTCATCACCTGGTTGATGTCGAGCTCGTTCTGGCGCTGGTAGTACTTCTCGATGGCCTCGGTGATGCTGACCTCGGAGGCCACCACCACCTCGATGTTGTAGCCCGTGACGAACTTGAGATCGTCGATGGCGAGGATATTGGACGGATCGGCGATGGCGATGATCAGCGAGGAGCCAGCGCGGTTCACCGGGATCACGCGGTGGCGTTCGACGACCTCCCTGGGGAGCAGGGTGATGACATCGCGATCGATCTCGAACTCGGACAGGTTGATGGCCGGGACGCCATACTGCTTGGACAGGAACTGGGTGAGATCGTCCTCTTGGATCGCCCCCACTTTGATGAGGGTGTTCCCCAGGCGCTCGCCTGACTTTTTGCTCTCTTCCTGAGCGCGCTGTAGCTGCTCGGGTGAGATGATTTGGTCCCGGAGCAGTAGCTCCCCGAGTCGACTCATGTTTCCCCCAAGAACCGTCGGCAGATAAGAACGGCTCCTTGAGCCCATGATCGTAACAGTGGGTCAGCGCGGAGGCAAGATCCTCGCTCGCGGATCATCGTTCGTGGATCGGACCGACGCGCAATCCGCGTCAGGCGGGCGCGTGGGCCTGCCCCATCGGGGCCTGCCCCGACGGGCAAGCTTTGTGGATTCGCAAGCGCTGGTTGCTAGTTGTCGAAGGGATCAGCGTAGCCGCTGGTCTTCTTCTTCCCGGCGGGCTTGGGGGCCTTGGCTGCTGGGGCAGGGGCCGGCGCTGCGGCGGCTTTGGGTGCTGCCGCTGGCTTGGGGACCGGTGGTGCCTTCGGTGCCGGGGCGGGCTTGGGCGCAGCGACGTGAGCGGTCTTGCGCGCAGACCTGTGCGCTTTGGGCGCAGACGCAGCTTCTTCCCCATTGGAACCGGCATTCTCGGGAAGAGCAGCGGCCGGCGCCACAGCCTCGGGCTGTGCGGCGGCCGGCGCTGGTGGCGTGCTCGGCGGCAAGGGTTCGACATGGGCCGGAGGCACGGACGGCTGCGGCGCAGGCGCGGGCGCGATGATCACTGCAGGTGGCGGCGCGGGCGTGGGCATGATCAGTTTGAGAAACAAAACGGCCAGCACGAACCCGCCCAGAACCAACAAGCCGCCTGTCATCAGATACATGAACCTGGACTTGGCGCCTCCGACATTCGCGCCGGCAACCATGGGCTCGGTGAGAGCCGGGCGCATCTCTTCTTGGATCACGAGCGGCTGTTCGCGAGAGGCCGAGCGGCCCTCTCGGTAGGCGGCTTCCTGCTCTTCAGCGACGAGCGGATTCACGGTCACAAGCGTGCGTTCTTCCGTGGGTGGCGCGATCAGGAAGTTGGCTGAGGAGGGGCGATTAAACGCCAGCGCAGGAGGTGTCGGGTCCGCGGGCGCAATCAAGGTTTCGGGCATCGGCAACGGCGCTGCCAGCGCCGGCATGTCCGGTTCGGGTTCGGGAGCCTTGGCCGGCAGAACCAACTTGGCGAGCAAATCCTCGTACGCGAGATTGGTCGATTCGCCTGGCTCTTCGGCGCTTTCGCTTTCCTCTGCATCGTCTGCCACCGGCGAGGGAGGCGGCGGCATGAAGGTACTGACCAGCGCGGGCCCAGGTGTCTCAAGCATCACGTCCAGTCCATCGTCAATAGACTGGTCCCCCTCAGACAGTTCCCCCGCCGTGCGCCCTTGATGGGATTCGTCTTCGACTAGAAGGTCAGCGATGTCATCGACGGATGCCTCAGCAGATCCGTCGGCCTTTCGTGTCGGCCCTGGGCCAGTCGACATTGGGGAATTCCTTTCTGCAGCCTCACCGCGATTGCGTTGGGGCAAGGTGGGAGAAGCGAAGTTTCTTGTTGGCGGGCTACAAAGTCAATCCCTGACATAAGGTTCGCCACGTTTGACACTTGGCGGACGCGTACTAAGGTTGCTTCCCTTTTGCTCCAGGTTGACATCCCATGCCCAATCAAGACCGCCGTCCCACGCGTCGTGCCGCAAATCCCAGTCGTCAAGAACGAGAGTCCTCGCACGCCGATTCGCGTCAAGCGGGCGGCATGTCGATGCGCCAGGGGGTCTACCGACTCCCCGACGATGTAGCTCGCCGCGTCCATCTCGGTCACCCCTGGATTTTTCGGGAGGCCTTGGGTGCGCGCAAGGTCACCGAACCGACGGGCACCCTGGTCGACCTGGTGGCCAACAACCGCAATTTCCTGGCCCGTGGCTACGTGGACAGCGATCATCCGATCGCGGTGCGCATCATCTCCCGCGATGCGGACGAGCGCGTTCATCCGGGCTCGGGCGCCATTGCCGCGCGATTCATGCGCGCGGTGAAACTGCGCTGGCAAGTCCTAGGTACCCTGCGACCCACTGCCCTGCGACTTTTTTCGGGCGAAAACGAGGGCCTGCCAGGCGTGACCGTGGATCGCTACGGCGACTTCGTGGTCGTGCAGTGGCTGTCGGCCGGCGCGCTGCCCTGGCGGGACGAGCTCTACGAAGCCATCACCTCGTCGGTCGCCCCGCGCGGGATCTACGACCAGAAACGGGTGCGCTCGCTGGGTGGGCAGGCCGCGCCCGAACCAGCGGTCAAGGTGGCGGGTGAGGAAGCGCCTCTGGAAATCGTGGTCGAGGAAGAGGGCTGCCGTTTCGCTGTCGACGTGACCGCGCCGCTTGGGGTCGGCTTCTTTCCAGACATGCGCATCGGCCGCGATGCGGTTGCCCGCCGGGCCGCCGAGCGCCGGGTGCTCAACCTCTTTTCCTATACCGGCGCCTTTTCGGTGCGCGCGGCGAAGGCCGGCGCGACGGAGGTTGTTGCCGTCGACACCTCGGCCAAAGCCCACGCGCGCGCCCGGCGCAACTACGAGCTTTCTGGGCTCGATGCCAGCAAGGTCGAGCTCATCACCGCGGATGCCATGAAGACCCTTGAGCGCTTCGCTGATCGCAAACGCGCGTTCGACCTTGTGGTCTGCGATCCACCCACGTTTTCGCACGGCCAAGGCAAGCCCTTCTCCGCCACCTCGGACTTGGGCCAGCTGGCGGGCGCCGCTGCCTCCGTGCTCACACCGGGTGGGTTTCTCGCCTTCGCCACCAACGCGGCGAAGATGTCGAGCGCCGATGTCGATCGCGCCATCGCCGAGGGCGCCGCTGCCTTTGGCCACAATCTGCACATCATCGAGCGCCACAGTCTGCCACCGGATTTCCCGGTCAATCCTGGATTCCCCGAGGGCAACTACCTCAAGTTCGTACTTGCCGTGAAGTCCTAGCCGCCTCGTTCTGGGCAGCGAAAGCTTGCGCGATTCGCCGGCCCGCCAGGGTTCTATCCGGGGCGCCGTCGACCGCGGCGATCACGGCCGCGGCGCTGGCCCCCGCCCGTGCCACGGCCGCCACATTGTCGAGCGTGATGCCTCCGATGGCCACCACCGGGATGGCCGCTGCGGCTGCGACGTCTTGCAAAGCGGCCAGTCCAACCACGGGATCGGCGTCGCTCTTGGTGGTGGTTGGGAAGACGGGGCCGAAGCCGATGTAGTCCGCGCCCCCGGCGGCGGCAGCCTTGGCTTGGTCGAGGGCGTGGGTCGAGACGCCGACCACGAGCGATTCGGCGTGTGCCGCGCGGCGAACCCGCAGAACCTCGGCCAAGGGCAAGTCGTTCTGTCCAAGATGAATCACGTCCGCAGCGACTGCCAGGGCCACGTCCAGGCGATCGTTCACGCACAACGGAACGCGATGCTCGGTGCATAGCGGCCGCAGTGCGCGCCCAAGCTCGCACATCGCCGCCAGGCTAAGTTGCTTGGCCCGAAGCTGAAGACAACACGGCCGCGCAGCGAGAAGTTCACTTGCATGGCGGCATGCAGCCGCTAGATCCAGAGAAGATCCCTTCACGTCGAGAATTGCGTAGTAGCCTTGTATCTGCAGTGTCATGGCGATGCCTGGTTTTGGCATGCCCGCTGCCAAACGTCGATTCCCAGATGTCACCATGCCAACACCGTTCAAGCTCGTCACTGATCTGAAGCCAGCTGGCGACCAGCCGCGCGCCATCGAGGAGCTCGTCGCGGGCGTCAAACGCGGCGACCCGGCGCAGGTCCTGCTGGGCATCACCGGCAGTGGCAAGACCTTCACCATGGCCCAGGTCATCGAGCGGGTGCAGCGGCCGACGCTGGTGGTGGCGCACAACAAGACCCTGGCCCACCAATTGTTCGGCGAGTTCAAGGGCCTGTTCCCCGACAACGCCGTCCACTTCTTCGTCAGCTACTACGACTACTACCAGCCCGAGGCCTACGTGCCATCGACAGACACCTTCATCGAGAAGGATTCGCTGATCAACGAGGAAATAGACCGCATGCGCCACGCGGCAACCTATGCGCTGCTCACCCGGCGCGACGCCATCATCGTGGCCTCAGTGTCGTGCATCTACGGCATCGGTGCACCTGAAGCATACCTGGGCATGAAGATCGAGCTCGCCTGCGGGGTCGAGGTCCGGCGCGATGCGGTCCTGCGCCGCCTGATCGAGATCCAGTACGAACGCAACGACGTGGATTTTTCCCGCGGCACCTTCCGCGTGCGCGGCGACGTGGTCGAGATCTTTCCCGCCTACGAGCGCGAGAAGGCCCTGCGCATCGAATGGTGGGGCGACGAAATAGAAACCATTTCCGAGGTCGACCCCTTGCGCGGCAAGGTGCTGCGCAAGCTCGACGAGGTGTCCATCTTTCCCGGCTCGCACTACGTGACCCCGGCCGACGAGCTGGTGCGCGCCATGACCGGCATCAAGGAGGAGCTGCGCGAGCGTCTGGTTGAGCTCAAGGATGCGAACAAGCTGGTGGAAGAGCAGCGCCTGTCGCAGCGGACGCTTTACGATCTGGAAATGCTGGAGCAGATGGGGCGATGCAAGGGCATCGAGAACTACTCGCGCCATCTTTCCGGTCGCAAGGCCGGCGAGCCGCCGCCCACTCTCATCGATTATTTCCCCGACGACATTTTGGTCATGGTCGACGAGTCCCACCAAACCATCCCGCAGATCTCGGCCATGCACAAGGGCGACAGGTCGCGCAAGGAAACCCTGGTGGATTACGGCTTTCGCTTGCCCTCGGCGCTCGACAACCGGCCCTTGCGCTTCGAGGAATGGGAAGGCCGCGCCAAGCAGGCCGTGTTCGTGTCGGCCACGCCCGGCGACTACGAGGTCGCGCGCTCCAAGGGCGTGCTGGTCGAGCAGATCATCCGCCCTACCGGACTTCTCGATCCCGAAATCGAAGTGAGGCCGGTGGGCACGCAGGTCGACGATCTGCTGGCCGAAATTCGCGAGCGCGTACTGGCCGGCGAGCGCGTGCTGGTGACCACGCTGACCAAACGGCTGGCCGAGGATCTGACCGAGTACTACGGCGAGCTTGGCGTGCGCGTGCGCTACCTGCACTCGGACATCGACACGCTTGAGCGCATCGAGATCTTGCGTGACCTTCGCCTGGGCGAATTCGACGTACTGGTGGGCATCAACCTTTTGCGCGAGGGACTCGATCTGCCCGAGGTTTCCCTGGTCGCCATTCTCGACGCCGACAAGGAAGGCTTCCTGCGCGCCGAGCGCTCGCTGATCCAGACCATTGGCCGCGCCGCCCGCAACGTACGCGGCAAGGTCATCATGTACGCGGATCGGGAAACCGTTTCGATGAAGAAGGCCATCGACGTCACGCGCCGGAGGCGGACCGTGCAAGAGGAATACAATCGCCAGCACGGCATCACGCCGAGGACCATCGAGAAGGCCATCGCCGAGCTTTCGGGCACGGCGCAAGACGACCGCTGGGATCCCACCAAGGCCAAGCTGCCCAAACAGGGCAAACGCACGGTTCCCCCCGACGAGATCCCGGGACTCATCGTCTCGCTCAAGAAGGAGATGTTCGACTTGGCCGAGAAGCTCGAATTCGAGAAGGCCGCCGCGCTACGCGATCGCATCGCGCAGCTGGAAGAGCTGCAGTTTGACCTTGGGTGAAGGAAGAATTTAACCACAGAGAACACAGAGGACACAGAGCCCGGAAAGGAAAGGGGTTCCGGATCTTTCATCCGAACCCTTTCTTCTTCTCCGACCTCTGTGTCCTCTGTGGTGAAAATTCGATCCGGATACCGCGGTTGCTACAGGCGCTGGTAGGCGAGTCTCCAGATGCGGATGCCTTCGCGTTCGCATAGGCGCTCACGAAAGGAGCGCGCGGCGAAGTGGCTTTGGCGGAGAAAGGTCCACGGCGCGTGGAGATTGACGAAGCGCCGGGGTACCTCCCATTCCAGTGCGGTCATGGCGTCGAGCGCGATATCGAAGATGTCGGTGGCCACATGGATTTCACCCTCGGCCGCAAGTAGGTCCGCCAGCTGGTCGATCAGGTATTTGTCCACCGCGCGCCGCTTGCGCTGGCGATTCTTGAAGAATGGATCGGGAAAATTGATGAAGAAACGGCTCACGCTGGCGGGTTGAAACAGCCTAGGCAGATCCACCGAGATGTTGGCGAACACGCTGCGAACCTGGCCGAGCCCCCGCTCCCGGCACATCCCGTTCGACTGGTTCACCAGGTCGCGGCGGAGCTCCACGCCGACATAGCTGCGCCCTGGCTCTTCAACCGCGCGCTCCATCAGAAAGAACGCCTCCGCCGACCCCAGCTCGACCTCGATCGGCCGGCCAGCCGGCAGGTCCAGGGGCTCGAGCGGGATTTGCAGGTAGTCCGAGCGAAGCGGGTTGACGTGCTGGCGAATGCGCATGCGGCTTCAACGCTGGATTCAGCGCTCGCTTCGCGGGCTAGGTCTTGGCAAGGGCCGGGACGTGGTGGCGGTATTTTCGGTTGACGTACAGCTGTTGCAGGATGCCGATGAAGTAGCTGGTCAGCGTGTAGATGGACAGACCGGCAGGCAGGAAGAGCGAGAAGCCGGTGAACATGACCGGCATCATGACCGACATCATCTTCTGCTGCTGCGGATCGGTTCCCGCCGGCGACATGCGCATCTGCAGGAACATCACGGCGCCCATGAGCAGCGGCGCCAGGTAGTAGGGATCCTTGGCCGACAGGTCGGTGATGTACCAGAAGAAGGACGAGTGGTAGAGCTCGACCGCGTAGTTGAGCGTGGAGAACAGCGCGATCCAGATGGGCATCTGGATGAGGCTGGGCAGACAGCCGCCGAAGGGCGACACGCCGTGCGCCTTGTACATATTCATGGTTTCGACGCCCAGCTTCTGCTTGTCGTTCTCGTGCTTCTTGCGCAACTCCGCGATCTTGCCGGATAGGCCCTGCATCTTCTTGGCCGACACCAGCGTCTTGTAGGTCGGGTAGAAGGTGACGAGGCGAATGAAGAGGGTGAGCAAAATGATGGCGATGCCCCAGTTGCCGGACAGCCGGTAGAACTGCTTGAGCAGTGCGAGCATGGGGCGCGACAGGACGGCGAAGGTCACGTCCACGGCGTCCGCCAGCTTGGCGTCCTCGCCCGCAGGCCGCACCGACTCGAGGTCATGCGCGTACTTGGGTCCCGCGAAGACGATGAAGGGGTACTCGGTCTTCTCGCCTGGCGCCAGGGTACGGGTGGAAAAGGAAAGCGCCACCTCGGCCGTGTTGTAGTCGATCGCCTGCTCCTTGCAGCCGCGATCGCGCGGTTGGCTCTCGGGAAGCGGTACCGCCGCGATCATGAAGTACTTATCGCCGGCCGACGCCCAGCGCACACCGCCCAGAAAATTCTGCGGCTCCTTGGCCAGCGCTTCCACGGTGGAGCGATGGGCCTTGTCGCCCACGTGGCAAACCATCTCGGTCAGGTTCGCGGAGGCGTAGCTCATGAAGCCGCCACCCTTCTTCTCTGGATCTTGGGCGGCAAACATGCGAATCGAGAGTCCGTGATCCAGGGGCTTGCTACCCTTGTTTTGCACGCTCACGGCAAGTTGCAGGCGGTAGCGCTGGGCTTCGAGGGTGAAGCGTTTCTCGACCACCACGTCGTCGGTTTCGGCATGAAAGACCACGCTGCCCGCGGACGGCCGGATGACCGACCAAGCGATGTTGTCGTTCCAGGCAAAGTCCGCCTTGGTGAAGCTGGTGCGCAACGGCGCGGTGTCTTCCTTCGACGTGGACACGATTTGCATGCCCGAATCGGGTTGCGCCTTGTTGAGCAGGAACTGGCGATCCTTGAGCTTGATCTGTCGCAGCGAGGCGCCCCAGGAAGAGAACACGTAGTTCGCCTCCTGAGACTCTAGGGTCACCCGGGTTTCGGCCGGCCGTTCCATGGCCTGCGCGGGCGTTTGGGTCGTGGGATTTGTTGGCGCCGTGGCCGCTGCAGGGGCGACGGCCCCCGAATCCAGACCTGGCGAAGTCGTGCTGGCGACTGGGCTTGGCGCCTGCACGTGCTGAGGAGTGGGTGGGAAGAACTTTCCCCAAAGGAGGAGAATCGCCACCGAGATAACCACCGCGAGAAGCAACCGCTTGTCCATATATCTCCTAGATCAAATTCGCGCGAATAGCTGCTGGCGCGGGGAGCGGAACGGGATCGAGGCCACCCCGCGAAAAGGGATGGCAGCGCAGAAGTCGGCGCAAGGCGAGCGTGCTGCCTTTGAAGGCACCAAACCGCTCGATGGCTTGCTGGGCGTAGACCGAACAGGTGGGCTCGAACCGGCAGGCCGGCCCGAGCGCAGGCGATAGGGCGAATCGATAGATGCGCAGCAAGCCCAGAAGCGGGACTTTGCCGAGGGCATCGATGGGTTTCAGCGGCGAGCGCATGACCCCTTGATACTCAAGAGAAGCCGGCGCAATTCGTCGGCGGTGGCACGGAAGCTGGTGCTTGCTGCACTGGGTTTCGCGATGACGACCAAGTCAGATCCCCTCGTCGGTGGCTCCGCCAACGTGCGGTAGCTCTCGCGCAGCCAACGCTTGACCCGATTGCGGACGACAGCATTGCCCACCTTCTTGCTCACCGTGATACCAAGGCGTGCATCGCGCGCAGATGAACTGTCCGTCGGCAGCGTGGCGTACAGGACAAGGTTGCGACCGGCAACCCGCTGCCCACGCTGCTGTACCGCAAGAAAGCCCGACCGCTTTCGGAGTCGCTTGCTGCGGCCAAGCCCTTGGTGCAGGCCTCGGTCGGTCACCTCAACCTATTTCTTGGGTACGGTGACGGTGAGCTTCTTGCGGCCTTTACGGCGACGGCGCCTAAGCACCTCGCGTCCCGCTGGTGTGCTCATGCGCTTCCGGAAACCGTGTGTGCGTTTCCGGCTCCTTCGGTGCGGCTGATACGTCCTCTTCACTGGATCCTCCGGTATTGCCCCGGTGTGGGCCGGAAGAACTAACATTCCAGATCGGTGCTGTCAACGACTGGCCCGCTTTTTGGATATCCTTTTTCGACCTCTCTGCCTCCGCAGTGCGCGAGAGCTGGGAGCAGTTGACCGCCTGTTTCGGCCGCTCTTCCGTCGACAAGACCGTATTCATTGCGCGTTTCTCGTCGGAGAACACCAGTCTGATGCGATCCACGTGCATTCTCCCCGACGACAAAGCAAGGATACTGATCACACTGGACGGTGTCCTCCGACGGGAACTTGACACCTTCTTGTCACTCAAGTGCTGCAAAGCCCATGGCATGGCGGTTAGCGCTCGCTTGGTTAGGCCTTGTCTGTGGAATTCGGGGTGGAGAGAAATGCGCCTCGAAGAGCCTGATGTTTTGCGAAGGATCACCACAACTTGGACGGATGGCCATGGTCCGCTCAGGGATCTGCGACAGCGTCCGCTGTGGGCTTTGCTCGGCTATGTCCCCGGATCCCTGGCACCTCGGCAAAGATTGGATTTTAGTCTTGCCGGTCTTCGGACTGGTTGGTAGTAAAGGCCTCCCGCCGACAGCGCCTTCCGGTTTTGACCATGCGTGGATTACCGGAATGCGCTTAGGAATCGCTGTTGGCAAATTGGGGATTCGTGTGTGTAAACGTCTGTTTTTATTTGGCATTTGTCAACTCGTCTGCTGTGAATAAAACATGCTAGCACTGTGGGGCGAAGCCGTACGATCAGTCGAAGAGCGGGTCAAGCCGACGCAGAGGGACCAGTGGTTGCGTCCCATCACCTTTGTCGGGCATGAGGGCAGCCGCATCCGCCTCCGCGCGCCCAATCGCTACCAGAAGGAGTGGTTCGAAGACCACTACCTGCACGCCATTCTTTCCGACCTGGAACGTCGTACCAAGACCTCCTTTTCTGTGGATATCGAAGTGGTGGAAGAGAAGACAGCACAAGAGGGACAAGAGGGGCAGACGGGACAAACAGGGCAAGCTGGAGTTGACGAGTCCGTTGGAAATGTCCAGGGCGAGCCGAGGATCGAACAACTCGGAGTAGCCTCCCCAACCCCCAAGGGGCTCGACAGACGGTATACCTTCGACAAGTTCGTGGTCGGCCAGACCAACCAATTTGCGCACGCAGCGGCGCGCATGGTCGCCGACTCGCCAGCCTCCAAGTACAACCCCTTGTTCATTTATGGTGGGGTCGGTCTTGGCAAGACCCACCTCCTTCACGCCATTGGTCACGAGATCCACCGCCAGCATCCCGAGTGGAACATCGCGGTCGTGACGTGCGAGCAGTTCGTGTCGGGCTTCATCGGTTCGATGCTGAACCAGCGACGTCAGTCCGGAAACGGCCACGGCAATGGCTACAATCTGATGGAGGAGTTCCGTCACCGCTACCGGGAGGCGCCCGATGTCCTCCTGGTCGACGACATTCAATTCCTCTCGGGCAAGGACAGCTCGCAGGACGAGTTCTTCCATACCTTCAACGCTCTCCACCACGCGCACAAGCAGATCGTTCTGACCTGCGACAAGTTGCCGGCGGAGCTTCCTGGCGTGGAGGAGCGTCTACGCAGCCGTTTCACATGGGGCCTCATCACGGAGATCGGACATCCCGATCTGGAAACGCGCGTGGCGATTCTTAAGCGCAAGGCCGAGCTTGACCATATCGACTTGCCCGATGATGTGGCGCTGACCGTGGCCAGCTACGTGCGGTCGAATGTGCGCGAGCTGGAAGGGGCCTTGCTCCAGCTTTCGGCGCGCGCTTCGATCACCGGGTGCACCATCACCAAGGAAGTTGCCGAGGAGATCCTGAAGACCATCGCCTCGTCCGGCCCAACCGGACTCAGCGTGGAGTCTATTCAGCGCGAGGTCGCGTCGTACTTCGAGGTCAAATTGCACGACCTCAAGGGTCCCAAGCGGCACCGTGCGGTCTCCCATCCCCGCATGATCGCCATGTACCTTTCCCGCAACCTGACCTCGATGAGCTATCCCGAGATTGGCAGCCGTTTCGGCGGAAAAGATCACTCAACCATCATCAGCGCGGTCAAGAAGATCGAAAAGAAGATGGCCGAGGATGCAAGTCTGCGAAGCGTGGTGTCCACGCTGACCACGCGTTTGCGCCAGCGCTAGCGAAGAGGCAAGAGACGTCCGTCGTGGTCGAAGGGTTTCTCGCCATTCGGGAGAGGCCTTTGTCGTATGCCCGTGGCCTTGCGCTTGTCACGGGTGCCTTGTGGCCATCCTCACCCGACTCAATCCACGCACCACGGTGGGACCGCGCCTGCCGAGATCACGACCGTTTCCCCTGTTGGTAACTTACCCTAAACCATGTGGTCAGACGCTTGAGAAGTCGTCACCACCACTTATCCCGAATCCATCACCCTGGCTCAGGGTTCTTATCCCCACTTTTTTGCATCGCCTCACCGTCGGAAAAGGCGATCTATCCACAAATCCACAGGCCCTAATACTTCTCCCAATATATATAAAAAACCTATAGATTCTAAGAACGTGTTGATGGATGAAAACACCAGCTAGAGGGTAACGGATGGACTTTCGGATTGGAAAGAACGAGCTCCTTCGAGGGCTGTATTTGACCCATGGCATAGCGGATCGAAAGAATACGATCCCGATCCTTGCCAATGTCCTGGTGCGTGCCAGCGGCAAGGACAAGGTTCTCTTCGCGGCCACCGACTTGAAGGTGGCGATGCTTGTCCATGCGACAGGCAAGGTTTCAGAGGAGGGGGCCATCACGGTGGGTGCGAGGCAGCTGTACGAAATTGTGAAGGGACTTGGGGGGGAAGAAGTTCGCTTGCAGCGGACAGAGCAGAACTGGCTGCACATCGAAAGTGGCAGGACCGAATTCAAGGTCGTTGGGATGAGCGATAGAGACTTTCCTAAACTGCCGAGCGTGGAAGAGATCCCATGCAGCAAGGTGGAGTGTTCCGCGCTTGGCGAGATGATCGGGAAGACCATCCTTTCGGTGTCGCAGGACGAGACTCGGCCGCACCTGGCGAGCGTGCTGTTTGAAAGCGACGGCGAGAAAGCGACCATGGTGTCGACCGATGGGCACCGGCTATCCAAGATCTCCCGATCGATGCCTGGCGGGCCCAAGCTTGCGTCTGGAGGGCTTCTGCCGAGGAAGGGCCTCTCAGAGATCCGGCGAGCGCTCGAAGGCAACCAGGCGCAGTGTGAGATCGGGATCGATCAAGGCTTCTTCGTGCTCAAGTCCGACGACATGGTGCTGTCGGTGAAGCTTGGTGAAGGCCAGTTCCCGCCCTATGACCAGGTGATTCCCAAGGACAACGACAAAAAGGTCCTGCTGGAGCGCGAGGCCTTCCTGGAAGCGCTACGACGCGTGTCGATTATTGCTTCCGATAAAACCTGGGGCATCCGGTTCTCCTTGGAGAAGGGCAACCTGTCCATCGAGGCGGACAACCCGGATTTGGGCAATGCCAAGGAAAAGATCGACGTGGACTACAAGGGTGGGGCGCTGCAGATCGGCTTCAATGCGCGGTACTTCATCGACTTGCTCGGTGAGATGACTGGCAAAGAGGTCAGCATCGAGCTGGGTGGTGATCTGGATCCGGCGTTGGTCAAGCCCTGCGATGGCAGCGACTATCTGGGCGTGATCATGCCGATGCGGCTCTAGGACCGCGGCCAGGGACATTGCTCCTACGAGACATACGGGTTAGGGGCTGGAGGAACCTAGGCGAGGAGCGCTTGTCGCTCGGCCAACGCGTCACCGTGCTTTTCGGACAGAACGGGCAGGGGAAGAGCAATCTCCTGGAAGCGGCCTACTACGCCATCACTTTTCGGTCGTTCCGCACGAGCAGCATCGGCGATCTCATCGGATGGGACAGCCCTCGAGCGGAGATTGAAGCAGGCATTGTGTTGGCTGGCCTGGAGCGATGTCTTCGCGTCGAAATCGCCGTGGGGAAAAAGCGCACGACGCTCGATGGAAAGGTGGTTCGTCGGGATTCGGAATCCCTGCGCGGCGCCGGGGTTGTGATTTTTGGTCCTGAGGATCTTCGCTTGCCGAAGGCCGCTGCGGCAGAGCGACGCCGGGCTGTGGATCGGGCGGTGTTTGCCGTTCAGCGGACGTACTACCGCGAGGCGCTCGACTTCGAGCGGGCGCTGAAAGGCAGAAACGGGGTGCTGCGGCGGGGCGAGCTCTCGCGAGATCTTCTGGAAAGCTACGACGAGACCCTGGCACGAACCGGCGCGCGCATCGTGTGTCGGCGACGGGCCCTGGTTCGCCAACTCGCGCCCATCGTGGCGAGTATTTTCGAGGAGATCCACGGAAACTTGCCCGCACGTATTTCCTATCGCAGCCATGCCCTGGTGGAAGCGGCTGAGGGCGAACGGGATATCGAGTTGGCCCTGCGCACGGGCTTGGAAGCGGAGCGGGGCAACGATCAGCGCCGGGGTTTTACGGGATTCGGTCCGCAAACCGACGACCTCGAGATGCTCCTAGGAGAGCGGCCTGCGCGCGAACACGGTTCGCAGGGCCAAATTCGCTCGCTGGTGCTGGCGTTCAAGATCGGGGAATTGCGCCATGCCGAAGCCGAGAATGGCGAAACGCCGGTACTCCTGCTCGATGATGTGGCCAGCGAGCTTGACCACGAACGGAGAACGCGTCTTTTTGAGACCATCTCGGCCATGGCATGTCAGACTCTCATCACGGTGACGGAGAGAGAGCACTTGCCGGATCTGCCAGGGCGTGCGGACTGGCGCGTTTCAGATGGACATGTCGAACCCGCATAGGTCCTGGCCAGTTTTGCTTTACTCCCCGGTGCATTGATGCTATGTGACTGAAAGTCCTAGGTTTTTTACATGTCCACGGACTCAGATCCTCCCCCAATTCAAGACCAGCCCAAAGGCCCTAGCGAGTACAACGAAGAGAGCATCCAGGTTCTCAAGGGACTTGAGGCCGTACGGATGCGCCCGGGCATGTACATCGGTGATACCGATGACGGTAGCGGGTTGCACCATATGGTCTACGAGGTTGTCGACAACTCGGTAGACGAAGCCCTGGCGGGGTACTGCAATCGCATCGGTGTGCAGGTGCACTTCGATGACTCGGTGTCTGTCGAGGACAATGGCCGAGGTATCCCGGTGGGCGAGCACCCGACCGAGAAGCGTCCCACGGCCGAGATCGTCATGACGGTCCTTCACGCTGGCGGAAAATTCAACCACTCGAACTACAAGGTGTCGGGTGGTCTGCATGGCGTTGGCGTTTCGGTTGTGAACGCGCTTTCGGAGTGGTTGAAGCTCGAAATCAAGCGGGACGGCAAGGTCTACCACCAGGAGTATCGACGGGGTGATCCGGCCACGGTGCTCGAGGAGATCGGCGTTACCGAGAAGACGGGAACGAAGATCACGTTCAAGCCGGACGGGTCCATTTTCAAGGGCACCACAGAATTCAGCTTCGAGGTGTTGTCGACACGGCTGCGCGAGCTTTGCTACCTGAATCGCGGTCTAACCATCACCCTCGAGGATGAACGAAGCGGCAAGGCGCATGAGTTCAATTTCGCCGGCGGGCTGGCTCAGTTCGTTGCCGACCTGAACACGACCCGGGTTGTTACGCACGACAAGCCCATCGTGATCGAGGGCGAGCAGGATGGGACCGTCGTCGAGATCGCGCTGCAGTGGAACGACTCGTACCAGGACTCCATCTTCTGCTTCACCAACAACATCAAGAACAAGGATGGTGGTACGCACCTGACCGGATTTCGCGCGGCCCTGACCCGGACCGTGAATGCCTATGCCCAATCCGCAGGCCTGCTCAAGGATCTCAAGAACGGCCTGGGTGGAGACGACATCAGCGAGGGCCTGACCGCAGTGGTGTCAGTCAAACACCCCGATCCGAAGTTCAGCAATCAGCCGAAGGACAAGCTGGTCTCTTCCGAGGTGAAGGGCATTGTCGAACGCATCGTCAACGAGCGGCTGGGAAGATTTCTAGAAGAGCACCCGCGCGAGGCCAAGCAGGTCATTGACAAGGCTGTTCTGGCCGCGCGAGCACGCGATGCCGCGCGCAAGGCGCGGGAACTTGTTCAACGCAAAGGGGCTCTAGAGCTATCGTCTCTGCCGGGGAAGCTAGCGGATTGCCAAGAGCGAGATCCTGCACTCTCCGAGCTGTACATCGTCGAAGGGAACAGCGCAGGCGGTTCGGCCAAGATGGGTCGCAACCGGAAGGATCAGGCAATCCTTCCGCTGCGTGGGAAGATCCTCAATGTGGAGAAAGCTCGTCTCGACAAGATGCTTTCCTCGCAGGAAATCGTCGTTCTCATCACCGCCCTTGGGTGCGGGGTGGAGAAGGAAAAGGAAATCGAGAAGATCCGCTACCACCGCGTGATCGTGATGACCGACGCTGACGTGGACGGTAGCCACATTCGCACGCTGCTCTTGACCTTCTTCTATCGGCATTTCCCGGAGATCATCGAGCGCGGCTACCTCTTCATTGCGCAGCCGCCGCTCTATCGGCTGAAGAAGGGAAAGCGGGAGCTGTACTTGAAGAACGAGCAGGCCCTCGAGGAGTTCCTGCTGGATAGTGCGACGGAGAACCTTTTGCTTCAGCCGAGTGGAGGGGGTGATGTGATCGAAGGGAAGGTTCTTCGTCAGTTGGCTAGTTTGGCCGGGCGGTATCGTCGCCTTCTCAAGGTGCTGGATCGGCGATTGGATGCGCGACTCGTTGACGCCATTGTAAAGGCTGGACGGTTGTCCAAGGCCGATCTGAAGGATCCGAAGCTCATCGCGAAGGCGCTAGAACGGCTGGAAGAGTACTTCGACACCTACGCCCCGGAATTGAAGGACGTGGTTCTGAAGCTGGCGCCGGATACGGAACACGGGGGATACAAGATCGAGGCTCCTGTACGGCCGGCAGGGATACGGCGTGCGACAGTGATTGACTACGCGTTCCTCGATTCACCTGAATTTGCCGATCTTTCGGCGTTGCACCAAGAACTGTCAGTGATGGGGCCGTCGCCGTATCGACTCTTGGCTGGCTCGGACTCGGTGGACTTCCTACGGGTGGAGGATCTTGCGGATCGTGTAAAGGAACTGGGAAAGAAGGGTTTGCAGATCCAGCGCTACAAAGGCCTTGGCGAGATGAACCCGGAGCAGCTGTGGGAGACCACGATGGATCCAACGCGGCGAACCCTTCTGCAAGTTCGCGTGGAGGATGCCTTCGAGGCGGACCGGGTGTTCTCGACCCTGATGGGGGACTTGGTGGAGCCGAGGCGTGACTTCATCGCGCAGAATGCGCTGAACGTTCGCAATCTGGACGTGTAGGGGCAGCAAGGTAGCGGATCGGGCATGAAAAAGGCCCCATTGGATGTTCCAAGGGGCCTTCGGTGAGTCGGTTGTTAGCAGGCGAAGATGCGGTTGAGCTTCTCTTCGATCTTGCCTTCATTGGACTTGGTTGCGACTGCGATCTCTTTGACGAGAAGGGTGCGCGCGGTGTCGAGCATCTTTCGTTCGCCGAAGGAAAGTTCCTTGTCGCCTTTGAGACGCTGGAGATCCCGGAGTACTTCTGCGATCTCGAAGACAGAACCTGTCTTGATCTTTTCCATGTATTCGCGGTAGCGGCGGTTCCAGGTCTGGCCTTCTACGGAGATTTCACGGCTCTTGAGGATCTCGAAGACCTCATCGACCTCGTCGGCGCGGATGAGTTCGCGTAGACCGACGGCCCCAGCATTCTTGGTTGGGATCATGATCTTCATCCCATTGTCCAAGATCTTTAGGATGTAGAATGTCTGTTTGCTGGAGGAAATCTCACGGGTTTCGATACCAGTGATTTGGGCCACGCCGTGCGCCGGGTACACTGCCAAATCACCAACGCGGAAAGTGGGCTCCATCTAGGTGCTCTCCTATCATTCCTTCTAGATTCGCCTCAGTAACCGAGGCGCGCGTACTCTACCCTGCGGTTTGGTTGAAGTCAAGATGGTTTGTGCGGTTCTGGAGGGATTTTGGAAGGTGGGTGCGGGAGTTTCGGGAGGGAGAAGTTCCTTGGTATTAGAGAGATTTCCTCAGTCCAATGGGGTTGATATTGACAAACTTAGGCATGGAAAGGTAGGCTTTTGTCCCACGTGGTAAAGAGGGCGAAAGCGGCGACGATGGAAAAGAAGGCCAGGGAAATGGCCTCAGCTGGCGTGCGAAGGACTGGGGCTGAGAAGCGGGTTGGAAGGGTCCATGAGGAGGAGATCGGTTTGGGTCGCGAAGAGAAACCTTCGATTATCGGTAGTAAGACGGGGTTGGACAAAGCTGGGTTTGGCCTGGTGGGCTTGGAGAAGTCGTGGTCGGTTCAAGTTGGGGTGCAAGGTCAAATAAAGGATCGTGGTATTGCCCCACCCCCGCTGCCAGTGCCAATTGCCAGCTACAATACTTAGGTATGGAGATACGATGAGCGAGCAAAGCACACTGGCTGAGAAGCGCGAGGAGGCCGCGAAGGTTTTGCGGGAAATCCTTGAGAGAATGAGCGTTGATGCTGAGGTTAGCGCCTTTGATGACGGGGAGAAGATCATTCTTGACGCGCATGGTAGCGAGTCGGGCCTAGTGATCGGGAAGAAAGGTGCCACGCTCGATTCCCTGCAATATCTCGTCAGTAGAATTGTTTTTCGCAAGCCCGGAGAATCGTCTCCTATTGTGGTTGATGCGGAGGGTTATAGGGGTCGGCGGGAAGATTCTCTTTCTGATCTCGCCCGAAGGTTGGCTGAGAAGGTTGTGAGATCAGGCCGGCCCGTACCTGTTGAGCCAATGAGCCCGCAGGATCGGAAGGTTGTGCACAAGGCGCTCGCAGAGCACCCTGGCGTTAGGACGGAGTCAGAAGGTGAAGGAGCGGCTCGACGGGTTGTGATTTTCCCGAAACGCGAGGAGATTGAGGCTAGGTAGATATCGCGTCGAGGATTGAGCTGAGGTTGACGTTATCCGACAGGGCTGCAGCTAGCTCTATTGGATTCTGCGAGCTCACATAGGGTAACAGACCGAGTGGTCGCTGACCTGTAGCGTCGGCTATGAGAGTCGCGTTGGATTTCTGGTCAGGAGTGGCAAGGTTGCTTGTGGTGACAAGGATGGTTCCGAGGAATGGGACATTCCGGCGGCGAATCTCTTTTGTGGATAGTGTGGTGTGGTTGATGGTGCCCAGTCCATTTCGGGCGACTAGGAGAACTGGAAAGCCGAGCGCGACGGCGAAATCCAGGGAGGTTAGGTGGGTTGCGTAGGGGGATAGTAGTCCGCCTGCGGATTCCACGACCAGGGGGCTTCCATAGGCGGAGGCGTGTTTTGCGTGCGAGAGAAGCAGGCCCAGGGTCAAGGGGGGCCCGCTGTTTGCCGCGGCGGCAGCGATCGGTTCCTGGAAGGTGAAAGGGCATACGACAGAGAGGGGAATGTCGTTGCGTAGTGAGGCTGAAAGGAGCCTAGAGGCGTCCGAAGGGAAGGGTCTCGCACCGGTTTCGACAGGCTTGAAGGGAACTGGTTTGCTGCCGTGGGTCGCAAGGAAGTGCAGAAGGGCGACGGCGACAGCGGTCTTGCCTACCTCGGTGTCTGTTCCAAGGAGGATGATCCCTCGCGTCGGTTGGGGGTCGTGGTGCAAGTGAGTCAAACGATCTTGCGGGTGGCGTTTGGGGATGGGTGAAGGCGTGCGGGGATTGGTTAGAGTGGATGGTCTTTGGGGAAGGGATTCTATTGCGGCATGGAGGTCTGTCACCTGATCTGTTGAGTGGATCGCTGACAGGGTGATGCGTAGACGTGATGTCCCCTCTCCCACGGCAGGGGGTCGAATCGGCTGGACGAAGAAGCCCTTGGATAGGAGATGGGCGGCGGCGTGGAGTGTCTTGTCGTCGGGACCGATGATGATAGGGACGATTGGTGAAGAGATGCGGCCCACGGGAAGGCCAAGTGCGGTGCGCAGTTGTGTGGATCGAAGTGTCAGGTGGTGCCGAAGGTTGTCTCCCTCGGGAGAGGAGATAATGCTGAGAGCAGCATTGGTTGCTGCCGCAAGAGGGGCTGGTAGCCCAGTGGTGAAGATGAAGGTGCGCGCGCGGTTGACCAAGTAGTCGCGCAAGTCAAAGGTGCCGGCAACGAATGCACCGCTGGTGCCGAAGGCTTTGCCGAAGGTCCCTATGAGAATGTCGGGTTGGATGCCGTATTCGGCGCAGAGCCCGCGCCCGGAAGGTCCCAGGCATCCGATGGCGTGTGCTTCGTCCACGACGAGGGCGGCATCGTTAGATTGGGCGATCAGGGCGAGATCCTGGAGAGGGGCGGCATCTCCATCCATGCTGAAGAGAGATTCCGTGATGAGGAAGCGTCTGCGTTTCCTCGGTCCGAGACGGCTGAGGTGTCGTTGGGCTATTTCTGGGTCAAGGTGAGGATAGACGGCGAGTTTTGCACGGGAGAGGCGACATCCATCGAGGATGCTTGCGTGAACTGCGCGGTCGGCAACAATGAGATCGTCGGGTCCGGCGAGTGCCGTGATGACACCTAGGTTTGCTTGGTACCCGGTCGGAAAGAGGAGAGCAGATGGGAAGGAAACGAAGGCCGCAATCGCCTCCTCGAGTGCGATGTGCTCCGGGTGGGTACCAGCAACCAAGCGGGAAGCTCCAGTGCCAAAGCCAGATGCATGTGCAGAGTGGGTGGCCGCGGTTTGGAGACGGGGATCTGAAGCGAGCCCTAAGTAGTCGTTCGAGGAGAAGGAGACATACTGCCGTCCTTGGATGTGAATATTGATTCTAGAAGTGCCTTCCAGGGTTTGGCAGGTACGGAGGCGACTTCTGAGTCTGAGGGCGTTGAGTTCGGCAGAGAGTTGGTCGGCAAGTGATGGGAGCACGGACTAGCAATGTGGAAGGATGCCTTTCGAGTGTCAATCGGCTTCCGGAGTGTTCCACGTGGAACAGAAGCAGCCGGCCCACCGCCTTGTCCCCGTAGAGGTCTGATACTCGACAGAGTCAACCACTTGATGGTCGCCAGCTTTATGGCGACCATCGACAGTCGTTAGAAGGATGATTCTTCCACCCGAGCCAAGCAGCAAAGGGGCCTTCTCAAGCCATTCATCGGGCGGGAAAGTCGCACGAGAGGTAGCAACAGAGAATCGAGATGTACCCCAGTCCTCAATCCTGCCACGAACCACACGCACGTTGGCACAACCACACTCCCTGACGGCAGTATTCAAAAACGCGATCCGCTTGGCCCGCGGCTCTAGAAGCGTGACCCGGCAATCAGGCCGAATAATCGAAAATGGGATCGCAGGCAGACCTCCACCAGAGCCCACATCCACGAGGTCAGAATCTGCGGGCACAAGGCGTGAAACAGCGAAGCTGTCGGGCATGTGATCACCCATCAAGTCGGCCATCGATCGCGCTCCGGTCAGGTTGACTCGGACATTCCACTCGAGCAGTCGCCGAAAATAGAGAAAGACCCGTGCAGCAACATCCTTGGTCAACGAAACAGACCATTTCCGCGAAAGGTCGAGAAGCCCTGAAGTCGATGCCTCTGACATAGAAGCACTATACGGCAACCAACCAAAACGCACATGCCCCATTGTACCGCCACGCCGTGCCACCTCGTTGTGTCTTCCGGAGAAGACAAACCGTACCGCTCGAAATCGAAGAGGATCGCCGATGGACCGGCCCATCCAACTTACTCAGCCACGCGTGGCTCTGCGGAGCGATGAGGGATACAATCCATATCCGCCTCGGCATGGACACGGCCCAGTCAAAGAACCGGCTTCTGCTTGTCGACGGAGATCCGAAAAGTCTTCGGGTTCTCGACGTAAGTCTCAAGAAGGCCGGCTTCGAAGTCACGACCGCTACCAGCGGCCGCGAAGCCATCGCCTTGCTCGAAGCCAGCGTGCCTGACCTCATCATCTCTGACACCGATCTGGACGAGATGGACGGATTCGAGCTTTGCAGCCAGATCAAGGCACGCCCCGAGTGGTCGAAGATTCCCTTTCTCTTTGTCTCGGGTCGAAAATCCATCGAAGACAAGATTCGCGGGCTCGAGCTGGGTGTGGACGATTACCTGACCAAGCCTATCTACATCAAGGAAATCGGCATTCGCGTGCGCACGGCCCTGCAGCGTGCTGAGCGCGAGCGCATGGAGTCCCGTCGGGAAGGCCGCACCCGATTTGCCGGCGATCTGTCCGACGTGGGGGTTGTGGATCTGGTCCAGACCATCGAGCTCAATCGCAAATCGGGCATCATCCACATCGTCAATCGCGACACCCGCCGCGGATCCATCTTCTTCCGCGACGGCAAAGTCATCGATGCCGAAGTTGGCCGCCTGTCCGGCGCAAACGCAATCTACCGCCTGTTCTCCTGGTCTGAAGGTCAATTCGCCGTCGAGTTCAAGCAGATAAGACGCCACGATGTCATCGATACGCCGATGGCGCCTTTGCTGATGGAAGGCATGCGCAGACTCGACGAAAGCACGCGCTTGCTCGACAAGCTTCCATCCACGAGCAGCGTGCTGGAGGTCGATTGCCGTGCCCTCGCCGAAGAGTTGGCAGAATTGCCCGACGAGGTGAACACGGTTCTGCGCCTGTGCGACGGCACTAGAACGCTCCAGGAAGTGGTGGAAGACAGCGAGCATCCCGACCTGGAAGCACTCACCTTCATCAACAAACTCTTCACCAGCCAGATCATCTTCGCCCGTGAGGCGCCCGATCGTGGCGGCGAATCCGAGCCGAGCGAACGCCTCGCCCATTGGCTCTCCGAGGGTGGTGCCGAAGACGGTGCCGCCGCCGAGGATGCCAGCGCCTCTTCCGAATTCGCCGCGACGCAAATCCTCGCGCCAGAAGCCGAGGTGATTCCCGCGATTACTCCCGAGCCTGCCAGGGTTGCTGAAAAGAAACCGGCTGACGCCGATCCAGCGCCGGCAATCCTCCCGACTGCATCCCTGGACCAACCCAATTCCTCCCCAGCGGCGCCTCCGACCATCTCGCTTGACCTCTTCTCTGCGACGGCCGATCCCCTCGCCGATCTTCCTCACACCTTTCCTGCCGTCGCCCAGCCCGAATCGCCGGCTGCCGTACCA
>Ga0302321_100001010_pt1 | contig 24115 bp, 16 predicted proteins | sample Fen_T0_1_FD_202505 | JGI IMG/M metagenome (GOLD analysis project Ga0302321, IMG submission 202505) | Peat permafrost microbial communities from Stordalen Mire near Abisko, Sweden - Fen_T0_1 | ecosystem: Environmental > Terrestrial > Soil > Wetlands > Permafrost | place: Sweden: Abisko...
CCCGGCGCGCCAAACTCGCGTTCATGACAAGTGAAGCCGTCCTGCTTGCGGGTCTGCAAGAGGGGGATCCCAATGCACAGGCCGCCCTGTTCGACAGCTTCGAGCCCTCCGTGCGGCGCGTGCTCACTCGCATCCTGCGTCACAATCAGGACGTCGCGGACGCCCTTCAGGACACCTTCGTGCGCAGCTTCCGCAGTGCGCTTCAAGTGAAGGACGCTTTGGCACTGCGCGGTTGGGTCCTGCGGGTGGCAGAATCTGTGGCCCTCGATCAACTACGACGGCGCCAGCGCCTGCGCAGCCACGACAGCGGCACGTCCGACGCGGTTGACGTCCCCGTGGACGACGCCTCAATGGAACTGCGCGTGGCCGTCCGCAACACCTACCAGGTGCTCGATAAGCTCCCCCAAGAAGAGCGGCAAGTCTTCGCCCTTCGCTACATCGAGGGGATGGAGCTTGCGAAATTGGCGGAACATTGCGGCGTCTCGTTGGCCACCATCAAGCGCCGGCTAGCCCGAGCGGAAGCGCGCTTTCGCGCTCTGGCTTGTCGCGAACCCGCCCTAGCCGATTGGGTAAGCACCGAATCGTGCTAGAGCGCAATCGCGACGCCAATCACGGCGTTCTACGGCATTGAGAAGCGCGCTAGCGGGCGTTTTCTAACGGCTCGAATTTGGGTGCGAACAGGTGGTGGATGCCAAACGCGATGAGGTAGGCAAAACCGCAGATCCCAAAGAGAATGGTGTACCCGGCGGTCACGTCACCACGCTTCGTAAAGCTGTCAAGCAGCTTGCCGGAGAAGATCGGAAATAGGATCCCGCCAAGCGAGCCTGCCATCCCCCCAATTCCAACCACGGAAGCTACGGCCTTCTTCGGAAAGATGTCCGAAGCGCTTGTAAACAGATTTGCCGACCACGCTTGGTGAGACGCGCCAGCAATTCCGATCAGCACAACGGCGGTCCAGTTGCCGACATGGGTCACCATCAAGATTGGCAGGACCGTGCAGGCAAACGCGAACATGCTCACCTTGCGCGCTTTGCTGACGGTCATCCCGGACTTCGCAAGGTACCCAACGAGCCAACCGCCAATGACGCTTAGCGCGGTCACCAGGGCGTAAATGGTCACCAGGTGCACCCAACTGTCCTTGATGGAAAGCCCGCGCGTCTTCTTGAAGTAGTCGGGCAGCCAGATCAAAAAGAACCACCACACCGGATCCGTCAGGAACTTTGCCGCAATGAAACCCCAAGCTTGCTTATAGCGCAGGATATCGCGCCAGCGCATCTTGAGCGACTCACCGGCACCGGCGTCGAGATCGCTGCGGATATGCTCAAGCTCTGCGGCGGACAGGTGCCGAGATTTCTCCGGAACCTCGTACCAGGGCAGCCAGAATAGGAGCCAAATGAAGCCTGCCGCACCCGCGGCGACGAATGCGGAACGCCAGCCAAAAGTGAGTGCCATCCAGGGCACCACGGCAGGGGCTATGATAGCGCCAACGTTCGCGCCGGAGTTGAATAGTGCGGTGGCCAAGGCACGTTCCTTCTTGGGAAACCAAAGCGCTACGGCCTTGATTGCCGAGGGGAAATTGCCACCTTCACCAAGGCCGAGCGCAACGCGGGCAGCAACGAACCCGCCGATGCTGCCAATGAGTGCATGCCCCATGGCCGCCACACTCCAAGCAGCAATTGAGACGGCGTAGCCAATCTTCGTGCCGACGCGATCAATGAAGGCACCAAACGCCATCAATCCGATCGCGTAAGCGGCTTGGAACGCCGCGTTGACCAGCCCAAACTGCTCGTTGGTCCAGCCTAGCTCCACGTCGAGAATGGGCTTTAGTAGCGAAAGGATTTGGCGATCGATGTAGTTGATGGTCGTCGCGAAGAACAGAAGACCGCAGATCACCCATCTGTATCGCCCGATTGTGTTGGTGGCTTTGGGCGCTCCACCTTGAGAGGCGACCTCGTCTACTGGGCCTTGCATCCCGAACTCCTGCGGCTGACCGACCAGACTTGCCATAACTAGCTACTCCATCGGTTGAGACGCATCGTAGCGCCCCAGGGAGGTCAGGATTCCGTCACGACCCTACCGAAAGACCAGCTTGTTTAGCGAGAGTCACATCGTAGCGGCATTTCGGAGCAAAATCCTAGAGCAAGATGAGTGGGATGTCCTGGTTTGGGCAACCGTAGCGAATTTGCACCTGATTGTTCGCCTCGGACTGAATCCGCTGGCACCAGTCCCCATAGACCTCTAACTGGGAAAAGTCGCTCTTCGTGTACTCCCAGCCATTTAGCTTGGCAGGGTCGCGGGCTGTGCGTGCGCCATTAAAATCCACCGCGATATTCTCGGGTACTGGCGGCGGCGGGACCAAATCGAAGACACAGCTTGCAACCGATGTCGTGATCGCGCCGAGCGCAGACTCGAGTTCCGCCTGGGTGCTGGCAAGGTAGAACTGGGGTTCCGTTTTTGGATCAGCAACGGTACGCGGCCTGCCACCGGCCTGCGCCATGGCGTTGAGGCGCGTGATCGAGGCAGACTTTGTGGTGTCCACTCCAATGACGAAGGTTGGATAACCCTTTCCGAGAGCGGTTGTAATCGCGCTGGTCGTATATCCAATTGCGTCCGAACTCGGACAATTGGGATCACCATCGGTCGCAAGCAAGATGAACTTCGGATTGTCCGCGGTGAGCGAGAGCTCGTCGAGATGCGCCGTCGCAAACTTGATTGCGTCACCGGTGGGTGTGCCGTCGCCTTTAGGTGTAGCGGCGTCCATCTTTGCGATCACACTTGCGGCGTTGTTTACGGCAATTGGCACGTGAATTATTGGAACAATTGATTCCGGCGCGCAAGAAGCTGTGCTGTCAAGCTCGGGAAATAGCTTCAATCCCCAGGAAATGGTCGCGTTCGTCGCGTTTACAACGGTTCTAAGCGGAGGCCGAATCATGTCCCATTTTGGCGTGTTACCGCCACTTGGTGCATCTGCCATCGAACCTGAGCGGTCGAGCACCAGTATCACCATCGCCGGCTTGGCTTCACGGGCGTAACTCTTGACGCCACAACTTGATTCACCCCCGCCTCCCGTCAAACTTCCACCGCTGCCACCTGAATCGAGTCCAATTCCCGTGGTCAATGAACTGGCGCCGCCGCTTGGGCTAGTCGCCGAAACGCTGCCTCCGGTAGTTGTGGAACCACCCGACGCATTGGTATTGTTCGCTTGGCCCCCCGAGTCCGAACACGCGAGCGTAATTGCTGAAACAAGCAACGCAAACACAACCAAACCAGGGTTTTTCATGGGCTTCCTTCGGGCGGATTCAAGGATGCATCGAACAGCACGCCGCGCTTTCGTAATGCCGGCGCAGGCAGTTGCGATCACAACCAGTTGCAGATTCTGAGATTTGGGGGCTGGGACCTGTTATCACGTCGCCTGCCGATTGCCCGTTTGCGCGACGAGCAAAACCCAGAGCCTGAAAAATGTCATGCCGCATACGAATGCCTGAGCCACAACAGACGATGAGCCCATTCGGAGTGGCTCAAGAATCGCGCTCACTTTTCAACCAGGCCGTTTGGGCGCACGGTCGAGCAATCAGTCTAGTGTCAGAGCAAGCAAAGCAGCACCCCGTCCACGGCTGAGTTCGTACACCGCAATTGACGAATGCCATTGGCGCGCACAATTCGGTTGCGTAATTCGACAGCGCGATTCGGTTTCCTCTCTGGAGCGTCCAACAGACTTAAGCGCTTCGCGCTTTCCGATGAACAGGCCCGAGTCGTCCGCGTCAGACTCCGGTTGCCTACATTTACACACAGCATTCGAATGCAGGCGCTTTGGACCAATCGACCGCAAATTGCCTGCCCCTACAGAGCAGACGGAAGAACGCCGTAGATCCCCGGAGCCTTGGCCCCAAGCAACGCAACCGAGGCGCAATGTCGGGCTGAGGTGCAATCCACGCGGTAAACGTAGGGAATCTTCGATGAACGAGAGCAACAGTATCTCGCTAACGACGGCAGATGAATTGGTGCTGTCGCAGGCGAGGATCCGCGAGTTGCAGTTGGCGCTTGAGAGCAAGACGAAAGAACACCGCTACCTGACGGAACGCTTTCAACGACTGCTTGGAACGCTCACCGACTACGTTTACACGGTTCGCGTTGAGAATGGTCACGTGCTCGAAACGCGGCACAGCGAAGGGTGCTTGGGTGTTACGGGCTATTCGAGTCAGGAATTTGCGGATGATCCAATGCTGTGGATCCAAATGGTGCATCCGGCAGATCGCGAACAAGTCACCAATCTTGGCCGTCTTATCCTCGCAGGTAACGAGGTAGAGCCAATTGAACACCGTATTTTACACAAGAACGGTAGCCACCGTTGGGTCAAAAATACCCCGTTAGTAAAACACGATGCGACCGGAAACGTCACCGGATACGACGGTATTTTGTCCGACGTAACGGAGCACAAACGCCAAGAACTATTGCTGCAAGAAGCGCGCGAAAAACAGCAGCGCGCCGGCACGTTGGTCACGACCATTCTTAGCAACACCTTCATGAGTGCGGTGTATCTAGATACCGAATTCAACTACCTCTGGGTTAATGATGCGTATGCCAAGTCCTGCGCACGACCAGCTGCCTACTTCCCCGGAAAGAACCTGTTTCAACTCTATCCTCAATTTGGCGCCCGGCGAAGCTTCGAACAGGTGTCCCTATCCGGCGATCCGTTGTTTGGTGCGGCTCTGCCGATTGATTTTCCCGATCAACCCGAACGCGGTACGACGTTTTGGGACTACAGCCTCTACCCAATCTACGACAACGTCCAGACGCCTGTCGGACTCGTCCTGACTCTCGCTGAGGTTACCGAGCGCATCCGCATGGAGGAACAGATCCGCAAAAGCGAGGTCCGCTACCGAACCATCGCCAATCATACCTACGACTGGGAATCCTGGGTGACACCCGACGGCCGCTACGCCTACTGCTCGCCGTCTTGCCTGCGCGTTACCGGTCATTACCCGGAAGAATTCCTGAGTCGACCAGATTTGCTAGAAACGCTGATATTCCTCGATGATTTGCCATTTTGGCAAGCTCACCGCAAGCAAGACGCTGCAGAAAACGCGATTCGCGAGTTTGATTTTCGAATCCGTAAGCCCGACGGGGCCATTGCCTGGCTTTCCCATCGCTGCGCACCAATCTTTTCAGAAGAAAGGATCCACTTGGGTTGGCGTGCTTCCACGCGCGACATTACCGATAGAAAGCAGAGCGAACTGCAGCTACGCACCCAGGCTGAGCTCTTGGAGCTTTCACCAGTCTGCGTTACGGTTCACGATGAGCAGGGGCGGTTCACCTATGCTAACCAGACGGCAATTTCCCTGCACGGTTGCACGCGAGAGCAATTTCTTGCGCTCTCGGTTCCTGAGCTGCGCACCGCGGCGTCTGCTAGTGAATTCCCGGCGCAGATGCAGCTACTTCGCCAAGGGGGGCAGCTCTCCTTCAAGGCGATGCACCAACGCAGAGACGGCACTGTACTGACGCTCCTTACCATTGTTCAAGCAACACTGCTGGATGACAAGCTGATGGTTCTGAGCGTGGCGGCAGACATCGCGGATCAGGAGAAGGCGAATGCAGCCCTAGCCAAGAGCGAGTCCGCATTGCGTGCCCTGTTTGAAGCAGTTGACGACATGGTCGTCGTTGTCAACCTGGACGAAACCGTCGCCGCTTGCAATGCGATGACTGGAACTCGCCTTGGGAGAACCACCTCGGAACTCATTGGGCGCAAAATTTTCGATTTCATCGACGAACCTGCGGCAACGCGCCGGCGCTCACACTTCGAGGCCGTCACGCTGTCGGGGAAATCGGTGCACTTTGAGGATGAGCTAGGTTCACTCATCCTTGAGTGTTCGCTCTACCCAATCTTCGGATCAGACGGTAAAGTTGCGCAAATTGCCATTTTTGCTCGCGATACAACCGAGCGCAGACATGCCGAGACCCGCCTGCGCCGAACGAATGAGCACTTGATATCGCTCCGCGAAGCACAGTTTCAATTCATGACCAGCGGCAACCCGCGGGCCGTCTACCAAACGCTCCTTTCAGCGCTAGTTGAACTGTCGCAGAGCAAGCTCGGATACCTAGCAAGAATCGACGAATCCATCGCCACGCAAACGCTTGCCCTAGTTAGTCCAGAAGGCAATGTTTCCGAGGAGCTATTCACCGAGAGCGTGGCGGACGTGCTTTCCCATGTCCGCGAACAGAAGCCGACTAACGGCAACGCGACCTCGGCAAAACCAAGCGTCAATGGAGTCGCTGATGCTGCCGCGGCAAATATGGATACGGTCCAAACACAGCTCGCAATTCCGCTCGTTTATGGTGGGGAGCTCGTGGGTGTAGTGGGCCTTTCCGGCTGTGAAACGGGTTACACCAACGCAGCGATTGAAATGCTTGCGCCTTTCACCTCCACGTGCGCCGCCACCATACATGCGGTTGAAACAACGAAGCTGTACCGTGAACAAGGCGCCATGCTCCGCGAGAGCGAGGAAACCAAGCGCGCTATCATCGAGACGATGCCGGGAGTGGTCTATCGAGCTACCATTTTCCCTAACGCTCGCGTACTACACGTAAGCTCTGGGATTACGCCGATTACCGGCTATGAAGCGGCGGAGTTTCTACAAGCCGGATTCGACTGGAACGCCTTGATTGTACCGGAGGACATACCGCAGATACTCGACGTTATCAAACATGGTCAACTGGAACAGAAGCCGTTTGAACTTGACTTGCGAATACGTGAGAAGCGCGGAAAACTTCGCTGGATTCACGCTAAGGCGCAATTTACGCGAGACACCAAAGGACGCGTCGCGTTCATCGATGGGGTTGCGATCGATGTCACGGAACGCCGGTTAGCGGAAGCGGCACTACACGCAAAGACGCTGGAGCTTGAGGGCTATTTTGCAGGTGCACTCGATCTACTTTGTATCGCTGACACAAGCGGCTATTTCCGCCGCCTCAATCCCGCCTGGACAACGGCCCTTGGTTACCGAATTGATGAGCTCGAAGGCAAACGCTTCCTCGATTTGGTGCATCCCGACGATGTACCGGCCACGCTAGAAGCCCTTCGCCTGCTCTCCTGTCAGAAGGAAGTCTCCTCGTTCACGAATCGCTATCGTCACCATGACGGCACTTATCGGCATATTGAATGGCGCTCAAGCCCGGCCGGGGACCTCGTCTTTGCCGCTGCGCGCGACGTGACGGATCGGATTACGGCTGAGCGTGCGCTTCGACAAAGTGAGGCCCGGTACCGAGTTCTCGTCGAAAACACCCCCGATATTGTTACCCACTTCGATGCTTCCGGGCGACCACTCTACGTGAGCCCGTCATTGTCCAGCGTTACCGATTTCGCGGCAACTGATCTGGTTGGAAAGACGTACATTGAAGCAGGTCTCCCTGCGGAAACCGCTCGGCTCTGGCAGGCGCGTGTTGACCGCGTCCTGACCACGCTAAGGCCGGATGAGGCCGAAATTGACTACGAATCTCCGCGTCGTGGGACTGTCGTGCTCAATTGGCGACTGTTCCCGATTCGCGATGCCGACGGCAACACGACGGTGTTGAGTATTGCTCGAGATATCACTGAGCAGAAACGACTTGAGCGCGAATACCAGTCGCTCTTCACGGAAATGCAGAGCGGGCTCATTGTTTGCGAGGCCACAAGAACGCCCACTGATTCAACTTTTTCCTTCACCCTTGCGGCGGTCAACCCAGCATTCGAGCGATTGACAGGATTGGTTGGCGAAACCCTCCTTGGCAAATCGTTGTCGAATGCATTGCCGCAAACCGACCGACAATGGCTCGATGTCTTCACGCAAGTGATGGCTTCCGGAACACCCTCGCATTTTGAAGCCCAACTCAGTGATATTGGCCGCCTGTTTGAGATTACGGCATTCCGCTCGGCCCCGCGTCAATTGGCGTGCATCTTCACGGACATCTCGGAACGACGACGTTTGCAGGAGCAGTATCATCAGTCGACAAAACTTGAAGCGATTGGACGACTTGCTTCAGGTGTCGCGCATGATCTTAATAATTTGCTCATGCCAATTCTGGGCTACAGCGATGCAATCCTTGAAACATTGCCGCCCAGTGACCGCCAGCTGATGCCACTTATGGAGATCCGTTCGGCGGGACAACAGGCTAAGGATCTCGTGCGTCAACTGCTTGCTTTCGGCAGAAAACAGCAGCTCGAAGTTCACACGATCGACTTGATTGCAACCGTCTCTGCGTTCGCGAAGCTGCTTGAGCGCGCGCTGCGCGAAAACATTGGATTCAACTTGGTGCTGTCACCTGGTCCGCTTTGGGTAGACGCCGACATCGGTCAATTGGAGCTGATGCTCATGAATCTGGCGGTCAACGCACAGGACTCCATGCCTCAAGGCGGTCAGCTTACGATCGAAGTGTCGCCGTCAAATGCAAGGGACTCTCTTCACACTCATGCACCACGGGCTCGGGAGGAGGTCGTCCTATTGGTTCGCGACACAGGTGTCGGCATGGATGCTGACACCCGCGAGCGAATCTTTGAACCGTTCTTTACGACACGTGGAACCGGCAAGACGACAGGCTGGGGACTCGCGGCCATTCACGGCATCGTCGTTCAACATGGCGGAACAATCTCTGTTGAGAGTGAGCGCGGCAAGGGAACGGAATTTGTCATTCGTTTGCCCGTGGCAACCCTCGATGATTCGGGCCACGTTGACACTGACGCGCCGGTTTCGCAAGCGCTGCCTTTCGGACGCGAACGCCTGATAGTTGTTGAGGACAACCCCTTGGTAAAGGACCTGGCCGTTCGTGCCCTGGAGAATCAGGGCTACCGCGTTCGTTCGGCTGCAAATGCCGAGGAATGCCTGGCAACCATGAGCGAGCAGGCGCAAAGGTTCGACCTTCTGGTGACGGACGTAGTGATGCCTGAGATGAATGGCAAGGCTCTCTTTGCGGTACTCAAGGCTCGATTTCCCGATCTCAAGGTGACGTACATGTCGGGGTACTCACGCGAATTCGTAACCCAGCAGCACGGGCTTGAACTCGAGTGTCCATTTTTGCAGAAGCCGTTTTCAATGCGCAAGCTGCTTGCGACAGTTCGTCAAGTCCTCGATCAGAAGGCGCGAGCAAGGCTTCCAAGGTAAGCTATGGGACCGCTCCAGTTGCAGCCTCACCTTCAGTCACTCAATGCGATCTCCGCGGCAAGGTTCGGTTGATCGGTTTGCTGAGCGACGCGGATTTCAATCTTGTCGGGCGGAAACCCGCACCCGTCACTGAGAAGTTTGGCAATACTTGCCGCACGCGTAGCTGCCAGAGCAAACGAGAATTCCTTCTTGGGTTGCAGCACAACCCCCATACCAGTGATAACGGCCTTGCTGCCAGCCGTCTTAGCTGGGCGGGCTAGCGCGCAGAGTGCCTTCTTCCCGAATTCGGTTACATCCGCGGTACCGAGCCCAATGGTTGCAGGCGCCGCCATCGTCAAGATCACTTGCCCGCCCTGCTTTCGCATTTCGATGCGGCCCTTGCCAGTGAATTTCTTCAAGGCGCTTTCAAGGCCTTGCTCCAGTTTCTCGTTCTGGGTACGTGCGCTCTCGCCTTGCTTCAATTGACTGCGAGCTTGCGTGGCCAGCGCGTCCCGCTCAGCCGAGATTCGCTTGAGGGTTTCTATGCTCTCGGTCAATTGCCGTCGCTGAGTCGCAGCTTCGTTGGCAAGCTTTCGATACTCCGACGTCAACGCTGAATGCGCGCGATAAAGTGGGATGTAGTAGGCCGTCGCCAGCACCGCCGTGCCGAGGAGCAGCAAGACCGCTACCACGCGGAAAAAACCGCCGCGCTTCTGCGGCACAAAGTCCGCGTTGAGGTCGTCCAAGGCTTCGGCTCGCTGCCAGTCGTTCTTGCCCATTTTTCCCTCGACTTGAGTGATGTACTTCGCGCGATGGTTGTTGCGTATCGCCTTCGGACCCATACAACCATTCGAAAGCCGGTCGCATCCAATTTCAGTAGTTGCACCTTTTTGTAGCCATTGCGTATCCCCTGACGATTCCATGATTTGGAAGGGCGGAGGTCAATTTGCGCTTAGGAAAGCCATCGCAAGGACACTAAATGTGCATTTCTCGGCACCCTGACTGAACGCTGAATGGCCCAATAAGCAACGGACGGCTTGTCGATTGCGGCTTGGTCCGTTACGGTTAGTACGTGCTCTCCCAACAACGAGCCGATGGGTCACCCGACCGAAGCCGTCATCCCCTCGTCGCAGCGCCGGGCGCTGCGGCGCCTCAAGTTGACGATTCGTCGATTTGGCATGTCTTGATAGGTCCGGGAAATGTTCAGCGCATGACGCTTGATCAACTGGACCGCTATTTTCAGCATTCCGTTGTCACTGAGCAAACATTTGTTTGGCAAAATGGAATGCCCGAGTGGAAGCGACTCGAGACGGTTCTTGCCGAACACCCTGACGCGGAAGAAGCGCCGGAAGAGCCCGAAGAGCGCTTCAGCGTTTTGATGGATGATCGCTCGGTAAGCTCGCTTGGTCTTGATCAAATTGCCGATCTCTATCGACTTGGAATCATCGGTAGTGACACGCTCCTATGGCAGCCCGGAATGAGCGGCTGGGAGAAACTGGGCGATCTCTCCGATTTGGACGATTGCGAACTCGAAACCGATCCATTTGCGTCGCGTCCCCCGGAACGCGATCTGCCGACTGCGCGAGTGCAGGCAAGCCCACGGAATCTCGCACCGGATCTTCCGACGGTGCGCCAAGCACCCATTCCGGCAACCTCGATTGGCCTAAGCGCCCCCCCTGTGGCGCTCTCAATCAGCCCGCCTGAGGAATTCCCGAAGCGCGGCTCAGCCGTCGGCCGCTTCTTCTTCCGCGCGGGCATTGCCGTCACGCTTTTGTTCGTGCTCACCCGGAATGACCTGTTCTATTCCGTCGCAACCTTGACCCGGCAAGATGCCCGCTACCTTAGTTCGGAGCGAGCTGCCTTGGGGGGACCATCGTTCGGTACGCCGCGCGCCGTGCAGCTGCTAGTCGCTGAGGCGGGTGGTCCGCTCGAACCGGTACGGATGCCGGTCTTCGTGACTGACCTTTCCTCTCCCGCCACCGCATCAAAAAACGCGACCAAACCCCCGGCGGAAGCCGCGCGGACTCCGACGCTCAGTGGCAGCGCTACTAGCAGCCCGTCTTCTGCCGGTGGCGCAATTCAGACGCCCACCGCTCCCCAAGGGCCCAGCGCTGCTGTTGCTCCAGTGGCACAGAAACCGTCAAGCACGGCACTTGGGGGCAGCGTTGCCGCTGCCCTGCTCGGTCAGAGCAAGCCGGCAAAGGTGACTCAACCCCCTGCGTCCGCCCGCAAAGCCGTGCGTGCGAAATCCTCACGGAGCAAGTCGGGTACCGCCACCGGCTCGACGAATTACTACGACCCGCTAAACGGTTCACTCTAGCTGAATGCTCGAAGGTGAATGGGGTTGTGGCATTGGTGGCAGCGAATGCCCCCGAATACACGCCGCGCTGCGACGGTTGTCCGTCTGCCTTTAAACACCATTGCAGGTCAAGCCACGCAAAACGGAGCGGCCCTGACCTGCAAGCTTGGTCGTTGAGACGATGAGTGTTCTCGACGGCGATCAGTCGAGAGAGAGCGCGCCCTTTTCACAGGTATCAACGCATGCGCCGCAATCTGAACAGTCGTCGGGGCTAACCTTGACCTTCTCGTTCTCAACCTTCAGCGCTTCGCTCGGGCACACGTCGACGCAGTCACCGCAACCCGTGCACTTCGGTTCATCAACCTTTACTGCCATGACATCTCTCCTTTGGAGACTCTGGCATTTCTATCCCGAGGGCGATCCCTGAAAAGGACGAATTGCTCAAAGTCGAATTGAAATGCAGCAGATGCTGTGCCTTCTGCAACCGAAATCTTCCCGCCTATTTGCCTGTTTGCGTGCGGATGGCTTTCGACCGATAGTTCAGAATGGCCTATCATGAAAACGACTAGCAACAAGGTAACCAGGTTGCGCCAAAGTTGCGCGACATGAAGTATTTCGCGCAACTATTATCCTTCGAAGCGCGGGCACTGAACTTCAAAAAGTGAGCATTCTTGTGCGATTGACGCGCGATTTCCGCACGTGAGCGCTGCGCTCAATCCAATCGGAAACTCGAGCGCAATGCATCGAGACTCGGACGCCTATCCGCTTGGGGCTCGGGACCCCGCATAGCCCCAAATTCGCCCAGCGGGCTCCGCATTGAAGGCAGTCAGCGGTATTCACGACGGAGGCGCGCCACCTTAGCGAAGCGCCCGCACGATTGCATCTCCCAGCGATTCGACCGTGTACGGTTTGGGCAGCCAGATCAGATTGGCGTCTCGGATCTGTTCTTCGTGATCGAGAAACGCATGCCCGCTTGCCAGAATTCCCTTCTGAGTCGGAACTACCTCTCGGATCTTTCGGAAGACCGTCAGACCGTCGTCTTCCTCATTCAATGCCAAATCCATGATTACCAAATCGAAGCCAGAACCGAGAGTACCGTTTGGAGCAGGTTGTGCTTTCACTACGTTGGCCTCGGTTGTCACGATGTCCACAGCATGGGTGCCGCTTGCCGTCGTCATCACATCGTACCCGAGTCGGGTCAATACTCGTTTTGCTGTCCGCAACTGGGTCAAATCGTCGTCAACGACAAGAATCCGAGCTGCACCACTCACAGCCGGAACCGACGCGTGACGCGGACCGGGCACAGCACTAGTACGAGGAATGTAGAGGGCAAAACGAGAACCTTCGCCGGGCAAGCTTTCCACATCAACGTACCCTCGGTGTTCTTTGGCAACGCTATGCACGATTGCAAGCCCAAGTCCGCTACCGCTGGTCTCACCCAAGCGCTTGGTGCTGAAGAACGGTTCGAACACTCGGCTAAGCTTATCCTGAGCAATTCCAGTACCGTGATCCTCGACGGCGACTACCGCGTACGATCCGGCGGGAATTGACTCGTATCCGGTGCTCGGTTCCGGCAGATCCAGACCTTCTACCGAGACGTCCACCGTTCCGCCAACGGTCATCGCCTCAATGGCGTTTCGTAGTAGATTACCGATTGCCCTTTCGACATGCGCTTCCGATCCGACGACAACGAGATCGCCAACTTTGGCGTTGAAGTTGAATTGAACTAGCTTTCCCAGATTTGAGTGCCCCACGTCGCGTAATTCCTCAACCAGACGCCGTGTCAGTCGCGCAATGTCAAACGGCTCTTGACGCGTTCGGCCAATTCGGCCGAGCGTCATCAGATCCTTCACGGTTTCGGCGGCGCGAAGCGCACCGGACTTCATGACGGACAGGTCATCAAGCAGATCCGGACTGAGCGCCGTACCTTGTGACATGTGACCGTCAATCTCGTCACGTACCACATCGGAAAGGGCCACCAAAGATCCAAGCGAGTTATTCAAATCGTGAGCCACGCCTCCGGCAAGCGCACTTAGTGACCGCGTTCGTTCGGCCGCAGCCTGTCGCTCCTGTGCGTTGCGCTCGCTGGTCATAGTCTGTAGCAGCACTTCGTCGTGAAGGCGCACCACGTGCAGTGCACTTGTCACATGATCGCGAAGTAGCAGGTAGTCAAAGTACTTGTCCAGCTCGTGAAATCCGATGATTCCGAGCATCTGGTCGCGCATCGCAATAGCCAGCACAACTTGAGTTCTCGGTTGGTCTACCGACGAAAGCTCAGTCAAAATCTCGCCATCTTGCGGCAACAATTCCCCAGTACTATCGGACACCCTTCCATTCTCGATCCGAAGCGCTCGCCGAAGCCGCGGCAGGGCGTCCTCCGTGAACAGTGCCATATACACATCACGCGAGTGAATCGCTGGCAAGCAAGACGCCAGATTCAGTTCAAGCTCACTCAAGTCAATCGATCGCGCGAATCTGCTCGCTGTCTCGAGGATTTGCACATACATGTTCTCGATACTGATTCGCTCAACCAGCCGTTTATAGATCCCTGGTACATGGCTGGCTGGGTACGTTGGCTCTTCGACTGCCAATTCAGCTTCTACGGTCGACTGCGGTGTTTTGGTTGCACAGTCATGGCACAACGAGAGAACGGCTTCGTCTAGTGCAACCGTCGGCTCCACGGAGTCCACCCAACTCGAAAATTGTTCCTTGAGCTCCTTTTTGCTCTTGGCAAAAAGGAGCGAAAAATCATCGACCGCTGGTCGCGCCCGCGCCAACGCGGAATATTCGTTGCGCGATTCCGACTCGCAACCGCAGGACGCCCGTAGGATGACCTCGGTTGGCAACTTCGTCAGATACGCCACAGGACTGCCTGCAAGCTGGTAGGCAATTGCGTCGACCGCAGCCTCCGCAAGCGCCGCGATCGGTTGCCGCACTGTCGAAAGGGGGCGAGCGAGCATGCGTGCTGTCGGAATGTCGTCGTAGCCCGTTACAATGATTTGTTCGGGCACGCGAAGCCCCCGCTGGTCAATCGCGCGCAATGCTCCAATACCGGAGCCATCGTTTGCAGCGATGATTGCGTCAACTTCGTCGTCGTACTGCAACAACCTTGTGGTTGCCGCTTGGGCAGAAACCGCTTCCAGACCAGCAATCATCAGGCGCTCCGGTCTGATTTCGATCGCGTGGCGTTCACAAACGGATAGAAATACTTCGCGTCGTTCATCAACCTCAACGTTGTCGGTGTAAGTGCCCAAAAATGCCAGATGTCGGCGCGAATGGCGCACAATGACGTGCTCCACCAATTCTTGCATACCCAACCGGTTATCGCTCACGACGCTCGGGATGCCATCCAGTTGCGCACCAAGACTGCACATTTTTATCCCTTGGAAGCGCGCAAGAAATCGGTGTAGTCCGCTGAGTCCGCAGTAGGAAGCGAGGCAGGGAGACAGCACGATAATGCCATCAATATGGTGGTGATCGATGAGCTGATAGAGCCGGTTTTGCGCAAGCTTCTCCGGACGCGGATCGTCAATTGCCTCCCCACAAAGAACCACTAAGTCAAAGTCGTGCCGTCGGCAGGCCCGAGAAAACGACCGTCGAAGTACGTATTCGTATCCACCGTCGGAGCGATCCAAATAGGCCGTAAGCACAGCGACCACGGGCCGCCGCTTGGGCCGCCTCGACGAGACGGTCTGGACCTTGAGCGAGTCTTCTCTCAAGGTAGTAGCTTCCTGCTGTTGGGAAACGTGACTGAGCTGTACACAAGCGACCCCTGATCCCAATTTCCGCCTCGGAACGGTCGAAGTCATTACGGCCAGCGCCACATGACCAGATAGGCGGAGGAGTCCATTCCAACGCCAACCTGGCCAACTTCACCATTGTTGTCGGCTCGAACGCCGACACACGTCCAATCGGCCCGCACCCGCCGAAGGTGCAATGTCAGACCCCGATTCAACGGTCGCCCCCAGCGCGTGAGAGGCTCCCGAGAGCCCTGGAACCGTTGAAATTGCGTAGCGTTATCGCGACTGCAATGAGAGGGCGCGTCGCGGTTTTACCACGCCAAGCCGAGCGAATTACTCGCCCTTACCGGTGCCCTGACCGACCACAGATCCCCACGAATTTCCGGCCTGGGCTCGGGAGCAGGTTTTCGAGCCCCTTTGCGCGTCCGCCAACACTAATGCCAGAACAGTTGGCCACGCCCAAACCGCGATCCGTATTGCAAGCCGAAACACCCGAAGGGGCTATGGCCCAAGTTCTACCCTTGCCCCCCAGGGCAACCGGAGAGACTGAACTTGTCGCGCGCCTGTGTGAACGCGACCCTGCTGCCGCGCAAGCCCTATACGTTCAGTATGCGGGGCTACTCAAACGCATCCTCTCGCATGTACTCGGCGGAACCCGTGACGTGGATGATCTGGTGCAGGACACACTCATCGTGGTCATCGAACGCGCTCGTAGCCTCCGAAAGGTGCAGTCGTTCCGTAGCTTTGTGATCGGGGTTGCCTTGCATCTAGCCAAGAACGAAATCCGCCGTCGCAAAATTAGACGATTCGTCGGACTGGATGAATCTGATGAAATTCCCCCGCTTTCGCCCTACGATGCGTCTACCGCCGAGGTAGCGCGACATCTCTACAGCGCACTTGATCGTTTGGAGACAACCTCACGCATGGCGTATGTTCTGCGCTTCGTGCATGGTTGTGATCTCGCTGAAACGGCGGAAGCCTGCGGTTGCTCACTGGCAACTATCAAAAGAAAACTGTCGCGTGCCGAAGCCAAATTTGCCATTTTGGTCGAGGCCGATCCGGTACTGCGCGAGTCCTTGCGTGAGAGAGCGGGGACGTAATGACTTCAAATCAATTCGAACGAGCTGCCACCTTCATACAGACTCACGTTGTCGTCGATGAGCCGGGAAAACTTGATCACTTTCGCTTCGCAACGGCGTTCAAGTTGCATCAGAAACGCAAAGCACGCATACGCGTGATTGCCGCATCGTCGGCGCTAACGCTGGCAGCCATTGCCATCGTCGTGGCGACGAATCGCCCCGTTCGCGAATCAGTCACTTTCCAAATTGATGGGGCGCTTCAAAAGGGAACTATTGGGAGCTACGTTAGTGCGCCACCTGAGCGATCGATTGGGCTCCGTTTCTCCGAAGGTAGTAAAGTCGTGTTCGCCCCAAGTTCGCGGGGCCGCATTGCCGGTACCACCTCGAAGGGCGCCACTCTGGTGCTTGAAGAGGGCCATGCTAGGGCAGACATCATTCATCGCCAGGATGCCCAGTGGCAGGTGTTCGCGGGGCCGTACGTCGTGGGCGTTACCGGCACGTCATTCGACGTTGGGTTCAACAACGCGACACAGACTTTTGAGCTCAATATGCACGCAGGTTCGGTGCGTGTCACCGGTCCCGGTCTCAAAAACCCCATCGAGATCCGCGATCAGCAGCGCATTAGTCTTTCGCTTCCAAATCGCAACGCGACAGAATGGACCGCTGCCGCGCGCGACTCTGCCACTTCCGAACCCGGCGTGACAGAAGTGGCGATTGCAAGCAGTTCCTGTGTGCCCGCTTCTGCCACTACGGCACCACTTCTGCCACCACAGCCAAGGCCTTCGCAAACCCGAGATTTTGGACCGGTAAACGACCACAGTACAGCATCTTTGCCCACGACCGCGCAAGAGCGTCACCTTGTCCCAACCACCGAAAGCTTCAGCCAACTTGGTGCAAGAGGTCTGCACGCAAGAATCATTGAACAAGCAGAGAGTTTCGGCGTGGACCAGGTGACCACTACAGTTTCTGCAGGTGAACTGCTCGCATTGGGAAACGCGGCGCGTTTCATGGGCAAGCCCGCAATTGCAATGAAGGCGTATGGCGCACTGCGCGATCGCTTTGCTGGAGAGGCTGATTCCGCAGCGGCAGCGTTCTTCTTGGGACGTCTCACAGAACCAACGAATCCTGGTGCGTCGATGCAATGGTACGAGAAATACATCGCTGAAGCCCCCAATGGGGTGTTCGTTCCTGATGCGTCAGGCCGACGCCTAGTGCTGCTCAATCAGCTCCGGGGCAAGGAGGCTGCCTTGGAACCAGCTCGGGATTACCTAGAGCGCTTTCCGTCCGGACCGTACGCTGGATTTGCGCGCAAGATACTTTCGCTTTGAAACCGCCCCCGACCGCAACTCTCATGCTAATTGTGTGCGGGCTGCTGTTCAGTCAGTTCGCATGGGGACGCACCTCAGTACTTATCGTAGTTCAGCACGACACGTCGCAAGACGTTGATTCTTGTGAACAGCGTTTGCGCGCGGAATTGTCAGCAGATGGCTACGCGCCAACCACTGTGCAGGTTGAGCAAGAACCCAATGCCGCGGTATTGGTTGATACCGCGAAACGACTCGCAAGCTCCGCGGCCATCTCTATCGTATTGAGTGAGGGTTCTGTGTCCGGTCTCGTGTGGATGGTCGATCCAAAGAAGCCTGGTGGGCTGCTGCGCGCGGTAACGGAGCTGCCTGTGAACGACCAGGCGTCCATCGTTTTTGCCATTACGGCGACGGATGTACTGCACGGCGGGCTGCTCGAACTTGGCTACGTGCAAGACGATCCAAAAATCGCACCGTCGCTTCCGGACCCCGTTCGGAAGCCCGAACCGGCTGCGCCGGGAGCTCCTGAATTGCTTGCGCCTGCGCCTGCCGCCTTGCCGAGGACGCCCCTGCCGAGCCCACCGCGCCACACCGCTAGTGACGCGCAAACGGAACCGCCGCCAAACCTTCAGGCGACGGTGAGCGCCAATCGGTTGTTTGCAATTCGCGGCCTGCCCCCGAGTACGGAGATTGATCTCGCCGTGACGCGACGGCTGGGGATCCACTGGGCCATTGGGCTACATGGTGGCTTCGTGCTTCCGGTAGAACTGAAAACGAGCCGGGCCTCCGCCTCGGCGTCGCAATTCTTGGTCGGGCCCAGGCTCGAATATTGGCAACAGATGGGGCGGTGGTGGTCAAGTTTCACGTTCGTCGAAACTGGCCTCTACTACGAGACAGTGCATGGCAGCTCATCGACTTCGGTGACCGGGCACGACCGGAGCGCCTTCACCATCTATCATCAATTAGGCGGTGGCGTGTCCTTTCACGCCAGTCGCGACTTCGGGCTGTGGCTCGGCGCAAGCGTTCTATTGCCGTATCAACCTTCGGACGTCGTCATTCTGGAAGAAACCGTCGGCAGAATCGCGAGTCCATCAGTTCTCCTGGGCGGAGGACTATTGGCTCGTTTCTGAGGTGGACCATGACATTAGCAGTTAGCATTCGGTCACATCAAAAGCACGGGGTCGGACTTCTACTGGCGCTAGGCAGCCTTCTGTCGTTGGGATTAGGCTGCAATCCGCGCCGACTCGTGGCTGCATCCGAGGAGAATTGCGCAAACTATGCCGAAGTCTGCTTGAGCAACGCAGCATGTTGCTCGGAGAACTGCATTCATGGATCTTGTGGGCTGCGTATCGGCTGTCGCAGCACTGGCGAAAGCTGCACTAGCCACAGCGAATGTTGCTACCCAGCGTGCGACGCGACTGGCCATTGTGCGACGGGTGGCGAGTGCCAAGTGACCGGCACCACTTGCGTCAAAAACTCTGATTGTTGTTCAGGCGCTTGTGTGGACACTGGCGCAAACTTTGTTGGCACAAGTAGTTCCAAGCTTTGCCAGGCCGTCGACGGCTGCAAACCAACGGGGGAACTGTGCGACAAGGATAGTAATACAGAATGCTGTTCAGGGAATTGCAAGCCCCAAGATCCAAGCGCAACCCCCCTGGTCTATACGTGTCCACGTGTTCAAGGTTGTCAGAGCGGGGGCGAAGTCTGCAATTCCGGCGGAGCTGTTCCCGCGGTAGTCGGTTGCTGCCCGCCCCCGGGTGGCCCTCCCTCGGGTGGATTTGGGCCACTCTGTGCCACGGATCGTTCCGGCGTACCACGATGCCGTTCTGCTAGTAACCCACAAGTACAATGCACCCCCCCAGGGACGCATTGTTCTTCAGCATTGGAGTGTTGTGGCGCGACAAATCAATGTCTGCCGGATGCAATCGGCAACACCTTCTGTACGGCTACTTGCGCACATGAGGGCGAACCTTGTCGCGCACCGTCTGATTGTTGCAATGGTGTCGACTTAGCGCCGCTTACCTGTGACATCCAGAATAGTGTGTGTAAGCGCACTGGCCTCTTCTGCCGGGAGCTCGGAAGTCCCTGTAGCGTGAGTAGCGATTGCTGCAGCGGAACCTGTACTTCCCCACACCTTGCGATTGGCCCCGGCGGCGCCGGCGGGCCCAGCGGCCCCGGCGGCCCCGATTCCACCCTAACTTTGCCGTCATTCTGCACAGTGCCTGCGATTGTCCCCTGATGTCACCCTGACGGCCTAGCATCGTGTCCGATGTGGTCGGACTACTCGAGTGTCGACGAAACCGATGGCTCCGCATTGTTCAACGTCGGTCAGTTGCATCCACGACGGACGATTCGCAGCAGCCTAGTAGGTAAAAATGAATCCGCCGCCACTTGCGCCTGCCCCGTGCCCCATCATCAAAACTTTCATTCCGCGCTTGAGTGCGCCCGTCACGATAGCTTCGTTCAGATTGAGCGGGACCATGGCAGCAACCGTGTTTCCGTACCTTGGAAAACAGCTGATGCTCTTCTCTTGGGGTACACCAAGAATGCGCAATTGCTCTTGCCAAACCAAATAAGTCTGGTCACTTGTTATCACGAAGTCAATATCTTCGATCTGTAATTGCGCGAGTTGAAGTAACCGTGCGGTGATGAGGCGACACGAATCCAAGACCGACTGATGAATGCTTTTTCCGTCGGGCATTGTGAGTGCCAGCATGGCCGGACCAAACGCGTGTGTCTTGTTCAGGAGCTCCGTTCCGAACGGTATATAAGCAAAGTCGCTCAGATCGCTATCTGTGTAGAAGTACCGAGCAAGGAACTTTGGTGTCGACGAATAGCCGAGCAGAATTCCCGCGAAACCGTCACCATTCAGGAACACGGTCCGCGTGTCCTTCTTGACCGCAATCTCTTTTCCCATCGCAGTCCGATCCCCGCCAAGCACCAATACGTATCGGTCACCGGCGTTGATAAAACCAAGCGCAATCTCAACCGCGTGCATGACGCCGCTACAAGCCGCAGAGATATCCATGACCGGGATACCCCGACGAATACCTAATCTTTCTAGCACTCGCAAAGCGGTCGCCGGAATGAAATGGTCACCGAATAGCCGCGCGTAGATGATTCTATCGATCTGCTCGGGTGCTACGTTCGCGCGCTGAATGCATTCTCGCGCTGCTTTCTCTAAGTAGAATGACGGAGCCACCGAGTACTCTGCACGACGTCGCTCCCGGATGCCGATTGAGAATTCGACGGCACGAGCCGTCGCAATGAGACCCAGTTCATCAATTAGATCTTGATTGGTCACAATCTCATCCGGCAGACCAGCCCCCGTGGAGACTATTTCCGCATTACGACGCAGAAGGAGCGGCTTCCCCGGTGGATACTGTCTACTTGACCCGATCATCACTTCTTGCATGTCTCAAGCTCACGTCTTCTGCAGCGTGTGGATGTGGTCTACGAGATTGCCGACATAGAGCAAGGAATCTTCCGGAGCTACCATCCCAATCCCAAAGGTTTCCATGAATTTGAACCCCAATTCGACAAGTGCCAGCGAATCTGCGCCCAAATCATTAACAACATGACTTTTTCCGGTCACCTCTTCCGCCGCAAGACGCAAGTACTCAGACAGTATCTTTGAGACACGCACGTACACTTCATCCCGATTCATTTCTAAATCTCCTCAATTTCACAGCACAAGCAAAATACCGCCGCCTGAGCCATTCTCACCTACTGACAGCAACATCACACGATCTCCCTCGCACACGCGAGCTGTTTGCACAGCTTCATGGAGTAGACTCGGTAGCATTGCGGACATCGTGTTTCCAAAGTTGCGCATTCGCGAAATCGTCTGACTTGTTTCGATTCCAAGCGCATCCAAGACGGCGAGCCAAAGCCGACTGTGGTTCTCAGTAACCAGAACCAGATCCACGTCGTTTTGAACCAGCTGCGCCTGCTCCAGGAGACTTTTCTGGGTAACACGCATGGCTTGAACTACAAACTCCATCGTTCGCTTGTAGTCCGCCGGGCGATACAGTTCATACAGGGCGTCGTAATTTCGCGTTTCATGAATGTTCGGTGGCACACATTCCCGAACGCAAAAGCCCGTAACATCACTCGCGTACTCAGGGTTTGAATACGCGTACGTTCCCAGGATTTTGCGCGAATGGCTGGGACCAAGCAAGACCGCCGCGGCGCCGTCACCGAAAAGGAATGCGAATCTTGGGTCCGTCCGTGTAACAAGGCGATTGGTAACTCCGCCCGAGACAATTAGGATTGGTCCATCGCCGCACTCAATTGCACAGGATGCCACCTCGAATGCACAGTGAAATGCGTGAATCCCGCCATCGACATCGAAGGCTTGTGTAGCACTTGAACCGCCCAATTTCTTCTGGACGAATGCGGCCGTCATCGGCAGCACTCGATCGCCTAGAAATTTCGTCACGAGAATTTTCGAGAGATCCCCAGGTGCCATCCTCGCACTATCGAGGCAGGCCCTTGCCGCCTGCACCAGAAGATCAGAATCAACGATTCCGTCCTCGGCGACTCGCCGATACTCCACGCCCTGTGTTTTCAATATCATCGCAGGGTTTACTTGGTGTGCGTATTGGTCAACAATGTCTTGATTCGAAATACGGTTATCCGGATACGCTACTGCAGACGCCAAAACTCTTGCATAACGGGGCACCTCCCGCACCACGTCGTTTGACGTGGTTTCACGTCGACGGGACTCTGGAAACTCGATAGTCATTGACACAACGTCTCCAATTTGGAGTTAACGGATTGGGTCGTGACGTTGTTGAAGAAAGTCACAATCTCATCGGCCAGACGGGGTACGCGCAGGACGTTCAAATGCCCAGACCGATAGCATTTTACCTGCGAAAGTCCCCATCGTTCGGCAAACGATTGATATTGAATCGGGAGCGTAACTTGATCGAATGCACCATAGATCAGCTGAATTCTTTCTCGGCTCAGCATCGGCTCCTTCGCAGCACAGGGGTCGAAAGTTAGCAATACCTGGTCAATGACTTCGCGATCAAGTCCGCTTGCGACAAGATCTGCTCTTATTGTGCGACTTAGCGGCGACGTCCACAAGACCTCCCGGACACCGGCGGCGGGGTTAATCAAGGTCAGAGCGCTTAGCGTTTGGGTAAGACCAGCTAACGCGAGAGCAACAGTTGCACCCATACTGAATCCTACAACGTAAAGAGGAACTTCAGTATGCCTACTCAACCAGCCATGGCACTCCGCAAGTTCAGCTGCGGCCCGCTCGAAGGCCTGCTTCGTTCTGAGAAGATTGGCGCTAAAGAAATACTCTCCACCAAAACGACTTTCATTCGGAGTGCGTTCATAGTGATACGGCAGTGTCGTCAGGTAAACGCTGTAACCACGCCGCACTAATTCGCCAATCAGAAACCCATAGATGGCACGATTCTCCTCATAAAGCCCATGTACGAGAAGGATGGCCCCCCTGGGGTGGTCGGCGCGGTGCTCCACGAGACGGTACCATTCGGTTTTTTCGGACGGCTGTGTGGCTTCGGATTGAATCCAGATGCCACTCTCTTGGGCGCGAACCTCGATTGTCCTTCTCGGGTCGGTGCATTTAAGTCTGTGGTAGGCTGGTTTAAGGAGCACCTCAATCGGCTCGAGGCATTGATGATGCACCCGAGCGAGTTTCTCGTTGACCAACTTTTCGAGGACCAGTTGGTCAACGAATCGGGAGCTTGCTTCATCCATGAACGCGGCTTTCGGGAAGATACCTGCTGTGTTGTCCAGGGTACCCGGGAACTGTCGCAGTAGACCGAGCGCCATTGCCCATTTCCGACTGCGCCGGCCACCCACTCAAAGAGGCTCGCGATGCGTCCGCAGCGACTGATTCAGAGGAGGAAACCTCAAGCGCGACTGCGCATGCATAGCCATTTCTAACCGAGGATCGCAATTCCATGCGCAACGACTCAATGAGGAGTTGCTCGTGGGTACAATCGAGATGCCGGAACGAAAGTCGCGCCCCCCACCGCCCGACCTTGCAGGCTGCTTCCTTTCGACACCAAAATTCGTTGATCAAATCGTGGCGGGTTGCTTGATTCTGTTCGGCGATGGCCTCGCATTCGGGTGCGCTCATGAAGTAGCGCAGCAAGGCGGCTGGGCGCTCTTCAACTAGCTCCAGGTCTATGCCAATTCGACGAGTCGAAATGGCGGCAAGCGCAAGGCCCCCAGAGTGTGATATTGAAACGTGATATCCCGGAGCCCGCTCAATGAACGGCGCGCCTTGTGTGTCACGCAAGGTTTCCATACCGGTGTCGACTGCAAGCCCGATTTTTCTACAGGCTTTTCGCACCGCTGCACGGCCAGCGCAGAATTCCACGCGCCGTTTGTTGGAGCGAATGCTATTGCAGATGGTGCGTTCTCTCGGGCCAAGGCAAAAGCGGTCTTGATGAGCGGTGTTCACCGCAACGTCCAGGTCACCAAACGGATGCGAGCCAACGGCAATGGGCATTCCCAGGCACATTTCAGTCACGAGCCGTTCGATTTTTCCACCAATCGTCTCCATTTAGTCGTGGATCCTTCGAAATTGCGAGTTGGTGAT
>Ga0302321_100001011_pt1 | contig 24108 bp, 23 predicted proteins | sample Fen_T0_1_FD_202505 | JGI IMG/M metagenome (GOLD analysis project Ga0302321, IMG submission 202505) | Peat permafrost microbial communities from Stordalen Mire near Abisko, Sweden - Fen_T0_1 | ecosystem: Environmental > Terrestrial > Soil > Wetlands > Permafrost | place: Sweden: Abisko...
GGCCCGCTCGATGCCACGAATCGTAGCCTTCGTAATTTCCCCAGATCGAAAGAATCCAAAGCGCGATAAACAGGTAAAGTAGCCCGGCTACGCGTGTGACTCCGAACATTTCGGCAAAACGCACATGCCGCAGCATCAGCCAACTCAACGCGGTCAAAACGGCGCCAAACACGACAAAGCGCATCGGATAAGCCATCCCGAGATAATATGCGCCCCAGCCGGAGGCGTAACCTGTCTCAGCGCCAAACCAACCGCCAAGTGACATCAAACTGAAGGTCCAAATCAGTTTCGATTCGAGCAAAAGACCAAGTGCACCGTAAACCAAAGCCGCCAGCAAAAGGAGCAGCGAAAAATGTCCACTGCCATTATCGAGCGCCTTGCCCATACAGCCGATCGAACCCGCGATACCGAGCACACCGAGAAAGAAAATCGCCTCATTACTAAAAATCTTTGCGGGGTGTTTACGCCGCCGACTCAAACCAAAGAAAATGATGCCAGCGGCGAGCGCTGCGCACCCCACACTCTTGAGCGCCCACGGCATGGAAAAAATTTGCTCCAATAAGTCCATCAACCACCGGTCCGCCACCGCCGCACCCACCGCAATCACCACACAGACAATCGCAATGATAAACGAATACCGCGCCAGCCGCCGCCAATCGAACGGCATCGGCTGGATGTTCGCGCGAATCCGCTCAGCCGTTGCGTCGTCAATCACATGACCTTGCGCGAGTTCATTTACCGCGTCCAGGACCACACGCGCCTTTTTCTTAGGCAATTGAAGCAGTGGGTCGTTGAGTGGAGTAGTCGTCATGCGGCTACCAACTACTCGAACCAGCTCACCTAGGGCAACCATTGACTATCGATTTCAGAAGAAAGATCACCCAAAACTCCGGCCTGCGCCGAGCCATTTCTCGAGTTGCAGCGCCTGGCCGGTGCGCACTGCGTTCCTGCCAGCCCAGGAAAATGAATTCTGCCACTCCATGGGTGAGGTGAATTTCTAACGCCTCCGCGCAAGCTCACGCCGGTGCGCCCTTTGGACTTTCCAGCGACCTCCGCGCCACCACTTGAACGACCGCGGCGCGGCCCGTGTGGCCTCCTCCCTCAACGACCTCGCGTTCGATCTCGCGCGCAACCAGCAGATCGAGTCCGACGAGTTCTTCGCGGAGCGCGGAAAGCGTCATCAAAAGTGCAGCGTCCTTCGGCCCGCCCGTGTCAAAAGCAAGCTGGGCGGGCGTATACGCTTCGAGAATGAATACACCACCTGGCTTCAACCCGCGCACGACTTTCGCGTGAACCTTACGCCGCAATTCCGCCGGCAAGTGCACAAAAATCGAAACGATGCCAAACCATCGGCCAGGCTCAATCGCAGCAACAGCGAGGTCGACCACCTCAGTCGCGATTTCCACACCATGACTCGCGGCGAGTTTCCGCGCCTTGGCCATCCCGACGGCCGATTGGTCAACCGCAGTAACCGCATGGCCGAGCGTGGCAAGATGCACCGCGTTGCGCCCCTCGCCTTCGCCCAGACAGAGCACGGGGCCAGAGGGAATCTGCGCAGCCATCTCGGCCAAAAAAGCGTTAGGTTTGGTTCCAAAGACAAAACCTTCGGCTTCACTATAACGTTTGTCCCAAAACGCCGGTTCCATAATTTTAACGATTAGGGCTTCCGCACGGGCAAACCAGCCGCCTTCCACGCGGCAAAAGCACCGACGTTGACCGTTTTGTAGCCCTCTTTCGCAAGAAGCGCGGCAACCTGGCCGGACCGGTTGCCCGAACGGCACATAAGCAGCAGCGTCTTGTCGCGATTTTTTTCAAGGAAAGGTTTCCATTGCTCGCGCGAGGCACGTAGATCGCTCATTGCCAGAAGAAATGCAGGGGCAGCCACGCCAGTGTCGGCCCATTCGACAGGCTCACGCACATCAACCAGTACAGCGTCATTCGCCTGCAGACGGGTCGCTGCCTCCGCTGGAGTCATAGTTGGTATTTCAGCACCGGAGGAAATCAGGGAGGTCATCAGCAAAAGAATAATTGAGCGTAGTATCACAAAACAGGATCGCATGGAGATTTCATTTCGCAATTTCACCGAGGTAAAAAGTCGGGAGGGAGCGTCTACTTCACGGGCAAGCCAGCCGACCTCCACCGGCTAAAGCCTCCAAGATTGGCAACGCGATAACCTTCTTTTTTCAACGTTCCCGCAGCCACCCCGGAACGCATCCCCGAAGCACAGTAAAGAATGAGGAGCTTATCCTTGTTTTTTTCGAGAAACGGTCGCCACTCGCGACGTTCACCCTGCAGATCGCCGAGCGGAAGCAACGCGGCAGGAGCCGCCGCTCCGCTGGCCCACTCTGATGGTTCGCGCACATCGATCAGCACGGCTGTGCCGTCGGCGATTTGCGCAGCAGCGGCGGTGGGTGTGATGCGTGGCCCGCCAAAGATCAGTGGGCGCAACATGAAGAACATGATCGCAGCTAGGACGCAGTAGAAGAGAAGTTGTCCAATGGTCATGAAAAATGGTTAGCTTTTGGAATCTTTCTGGTTGGCCATGTAATAGAGCACGGGCACGGCCATGCGGCTGATAAGCAGCGAGGCGATTTCGCCAAACATCAGGCTAATCGCAAGCCCTTGAAAAATCGGGTCAGCCAGAATCACGCTTGCACCAACAACCACCGCCAATGCGGTCAGCAGCATCGGCCGGAAACGCACGGCGCCAGCCTCAACCACCGCATCACGCAACGGCAACCCGTGGGCTCGGCGAAGCTCGATGAAATCGACGAGGATGATCGAGTTCCGCACCACAATGCCAGCCCCGGCCATGAAGCCGATCATCGACGTGGCGGTAAAAAATGCTCCCATTGCCCAGTGCGCCGGCAGGATTCCGATGAGAGAGAACGGTATCGCCGCCATCACTACAAGTGGCGTCACGTAACTCCGAAACCAGCCCACCATGAGCATGGCGATCAACACGAGCACCACAGCGAAGGCCAACCCGAGATCACGAAAAACTTCGAGCGTGATATGCCATTCGCCGTCCCACTTCATCGCGGGCTGTGTATCATCGAAAGGCAGCGTGAAATTGAGCACATTGAGCTTCGCGTCAGTACCGCCAAACTCCCGCGCGTCGATCTTCGAAATTTCACGGTTCATCGTGAACAACGCGTAGGCCGGACTCTCAACCGCGCCAGCAACATCCGCCGTGACATAGGTGACCGGTTTGAGGTTTTTGCGGTAGAGGTTGCGTTCGCCGGTCGTACGCTCGATGCGAACGAGTTCGCTCAACGGAATCGAAGGCGCACCAGGATCGCGCTCGGACCGGACCCGCAGCGCCAGCAGCGATTCCGGCTGGGAACGCGCGGAAGGCGGCAGTTCAAAAACGATATTCACGTCCTCACGCTCGCCCGGCAGATGCAACAAATCCGCCTGCATACCTTGCGCACCAAGCTGGAGCGTTTGGGCGATCGTGGTGGCATTGATGCCATGCAGCGCAGCCTTCTCTTTATCGACCACGTAGCGAACTTTCGGCTGATCGGCTTCAACGTACCAATCGATATCTACAACACCGGCAGACTTCTCCATAATGCCGCGGATTTTCCTTGCGAGTTTGAGCCGCATTTCTTCAGTCGGTCCGTAAATCTCAGCCACAAGAGTCTGAAGCACCGGAGGACCTGGAGGAACCTCGGCCACGGCTACCGAGGCGCCGTACTTCGCGGCGATTGCGGCGACACGCGGACGGAGGCGCTTGGCAATGGCGTGGCTCTGGTCAGAGCGCTCACCCTTACCCACAAGGTTAACCTGGATGTCGGCGACATTTGGCCCGCGACGCATGAAATAATGGCGAACCAACCCATTGAAGTTAAATGGCGAAGCCGTACCGGCATAGATCTGATAATCGCGAACTTCAGGTTCGGGGCGGATCGCCTCAGCCATCTCGCTGGCGATGCGCGCGGTCTGTTCCAGTGTCGTACCTTCATCGGTATTTAGAATAATCTGAAATTCTGACTTGTTATCGAAAGGCAGCATTTTGATCTTTACCGCGCCAACACCGACAAGGCTTATCGCGGCCATGAGCAGGAATACGATCACGCCAAGAAATACCCAACGCCACTTGGCGTGCGCGAGCAGCGGATCCATAACCTTGTGATAGAGCCGAGTAGACCAATCTTCCGGCGCGTGATCGTGCTGGAACGCAAGAGCCGATTTTTCGGCCTCAGGCAATTTTTGTTCGCACGAAGCATGGCGCTTTAACACGCGGATCGCAGCCCATGGCGTGATCGTAAAAGCGATTACGATGGAAAACAGCATCGCTGCAGTCGAACCAATCGGTATCGGCCGCATGTACGGTCCCATCAAGCCTCCAACAAAGGCCATCGGCAGAATAGCCGCGATCACCGCCCACGTAGCGAGAATCGTGGGGTTTCCGACCTCGTCGACTGCATCGAGTGCTATCTGCACGAGCGACTTCTTTTCATTTCCCGGCAAACGCACGTGGCGAACGATATTTTCTACCACCACGATTGCATCATCCACCAGAATGCCGATGGAAAAGATCAGCGCGAAAAGCGTGATACGGTTGAGCGTGTAGCCATAAAGATAGAAAACCAGCAGCGTCAGCGCGAGCGTCGACGGAATCGCGATCAAAACGACTATCGATTCGCGCCAACCCAGGAAAATTAAAATCAGGATCGCTACGCCAAACACAGCGATCCCCATGTGCAGCAGCAGCTCGTTGCTCTTCTCAGCCGCAGTGTGGCCATAGTCGCGTGTTATTGAAACCTCAACGTCCGCCGGCAATAACGAACCTCGCAGTATCTCCACTTTTCTGAGCACATCATCGACGACGTCGATGGCGTTCGCGCCGGGCCGTTTCGCAAGGCTAATCGTAACGGCAGCCTCGACGTTGCCCGCCTGTGCACCGCCCGTTCCATACAAAACGTAATCAGTCGGCTCAGCTGCGCCGTCGACGATCGTCGCCACATCGCGCAGGTAAACCGGCATGTCCTTGAAGACGCCGATCACGACCGCGCCAGCATCGGCTCCATCGCGGATGAACGAACCTGTTTCAAGCAATGTCTCGCTGTTGGCAAAAGCCCGCGAGCCCGCCTGCACCTGCCGATTCGACGCCTGCAGATACGGCACAATCTGGGTCGGCGTGAGTGAACGAGCAGCCAACGCAGCCGGATCGAACTGAACGCGCACCGTACGGCGCACGCCACCAATTAACGTCGTCTCCGCGACCTGAGGGATGGACTTGATCTCGTCATCCACTTGCGCCGCAAAACGCCGCAGCGTAAGATGATCGTACTTTGCGCTATGCAACGTGAGCGCCAGCACCGGCACGTCGTCGATCGAGCGCGGCTTTATCATCGGATAGCTTACGCCCGTCGGGATGCGGTCAAAATTTGTCTGTAATTTCTGGTTTAGGCGTACCAACGCTGCTTCCAGGTCGGTACCGACCTTGTAGCGCACAATCACTACGCTGCCGCCCGGACTCGACGTGGAATAGAGATACTCGACACCGGGAATTTCCCAGAGCAGTTTCTCCATCGGTCGCGTTACGCGGTTTTCAACTTCGGCCGCCGTGGCGCCGGGCATCGACACCATCACGTCGACCATCGGCACTTTGATCTGCGGTTCCTCTTCGCGAGGGAGCCTGAGTACTGCAAAAAGTCCGAGCAACACTGAGGCGGCGATAGCGATCGGCGTTAGCTTCGAATCGATAAAAAATGACGCGAGGCGCCCCGCCATTCCGTAAGCCTTCTTCTCGCTGCTCACGGCTGTACCTCCACCGGCTGGCCATCACGCAAAGCAGCCGTCGGTACGGCGACGAGTTTTTCTCCAGCATCGAGTCCAGAGAGAACCGCGATCTTGCCGCCTACGCGTTCGCCAGTTTTCACCAACCGCAGGTGTGCTTTGCCTTCGGAGATCACAAACACACGTTCCATTTGGCCGAACACATTGATCGCGCCAACCGGCACACGGAGTTTCTTGACCGACGGACCAGCAAACCACACGCGGACAAACTGGCCGGACGAAACCCGGGCATCAGACGCGAGCCGGAGCTTTACCATCACCGAACGCGACGCGACGTCCGCCCCAGCGGCGATTTCTGCCACCGCGGCATTCACACGACCGGCCTGTAATTCCACCGGCAATGGGTCACCCAGCTTCACGTTGGCAATCGAGGTTTCCGGTACGGCGACCTCCACTTCAAAATTTCCCTCGCCTTCCAACGTGAGCAGCGTCTGACCCGGCAGCGCCATATCGCCTGGATAAGCCTGACGCGCGGTGACGCGTGCATCGAACGGCGCACGAATCTCTGTGTATGACAGCATCGCCTCGGCCTCGGCCAGAGCAGCCTTGGCGGATTGAACTTGTTCGGCACCGCGGCGGACCGCTTCGTCTGTGCCGGCACCGCGTTCAGAAAGTGATTTATCGCGCGCCAGTTCGCGTTCCGCCTGCTCCAATTGTGTACGCGCGCGAGATACCTGCGCTGCATATTCCGGCGCGGACAATTTCACGAGCACCACACCAGCCTGCACATGTTGGCCAAGTCCCCATGGCAGATCGCTGATGGTTCCGGCGACTTTTGCCGAAATCACCGCACGATCCACCGCGCGCACCGTGCCCGGCAGCGCCATAGAGTCCGGCTCCTCGACCTGCTCGACAACGGCGGCCGCCACGGGAAGCGGCGGCCCCGAGGGTGCAGCGGAGTTTTCATGCCGCCCGCAGCTTGCGAACAAGACAAGTGCGGGAATCAGGACGAAGGAAACGCGATAAGGAGTGATCATGGTGAGCAGATTCTATTCGCTAGCGAAGTTAAGTGAACCGCTACAGAGGTAGATGTCGGTTCCCAAAAAACGGGCGCCTCACGACTGTTTTTTAGTGGAGATATGGCAACAGGAGCCGCCGTCTTTAGCGATACCGAGTTTCCGGAATATTATTTCGGGAGGGCAAAATCCGGTAAAGGCCGATTGAATGAGATTCAGGGAAGCGAAGACGGCCAGCAGCAGCCACCATTCACTGACAAAGTGGGCTAGCGCCACACTGGTCAGAACGACCGTGCCGGCAAGAATACGGATAAGGGACTCGATTTTCATAAGAGGATTAATGTTGACTGTATATGAGCATATACACATATACTTGAAATCATGTCAAGCTCGTGTTTCCTGGCTGCCATGGCCAAAGCCAAAAAAATTCGCCCCATGACCGAGGAAGCCCTCGCGCTGGTTGCCCGTCGTTTCGCCGTGCTGAGCGAGCCGATGCGTCTACGTTTGCTGCATGCGCTGTTTGACGGCGAAAAACCGGTCAATGCGCTCGTCGACGACACCGGCGGCACGCAGGCGAACGTTTCGCGCCACCTCCAGACTCTCGCCGATGCCGGGCTGCTTGCGCGCCGGAAAGAGGGCTTGCAGGTTTTTTATTCGATCGCCGATCCGTCAATTTTCCAACTTTGCGAACTCGTCTGCGGCAGCCTTGAGAAACAACACGCTCAGCAGGCCAATGTCTTTGCCCGCCGGTAAAAAAAATTCACGGGCCACAGATTTCACAAAAGCATTTTACGGACGAAAAATGCTCGGCCGGCACTCATCAGCTTTTCCAAAGAAATATTTTTTGGGAATGAACCGATCAGCGCCCTTCGTGTCGCATGCGGTATGAAACGATCGAAGGTCGTCGTGCTATGGAATAGAGGATTGCATCTTCGGCCTGCAGCAAAACTTGTGCAGGTGGCTAAGCAGTTTCATTCAAACGTGTATTTGCGATGTGGCGACAAGGTCGCAGATCTACGAAGTATTTTAAGTGTGATTGCGCTTTGCGCCACCATGGGAACGGGCCTCGATGTAGAGGCCGCTGGCGATGACGAACAAGACGCCGTGAACGCAATCGAGCGCGTCTTTTCATCACACGCTAGCAAACACTCGGATAATCAGTCTCGATCGCTGACGTGATAAACAGAGCAGACCTGAGAAACACGCGTCTATAGCGAGACGGCAGGAAAGATAAACTATCGTCGGACAAAGTTGGCACCGATTTGAATGCCGAGGAACGCAACGATAAAGACAGTCAGATACGAGTAGGCCGACTCTAGGCCAGCGAACAGCAAGCCTACCCCAGCGCAACCGATTAACGCCATCACCACGGACGCCGTTCCAAAAATTCCGCGGGACTTCCCAGTCCGACCAAAGGTCACCGCTATGCAGATCGACAACACCGCACACACTGCCGCGGCCACGCCAAAACGGAAACCCCCTCTTGTCGCCCAGGTCGCGAGGCCAACCAAGGCAGGCAGAACGCATAAACCGAACCAATTACTCGCGACACGTTCGTCGTGCGACAGCACGAGCCGCCCAAAGCGATCGAATCGCAAAAGCAGGTTGAACATGGGTACGGCTGTCCACGAGAGATAGATAAATAAATAAAACAGGACCATCAAAGGCCACAGCACCATGCCCAGCTTGGGATCACTCTCCGCCATGGAACGGATCAAGCGTCCCCCGAAAAGCGTACCGATTATAAAAGCTGCTTGCATGCGACCGCTCTGGCGTCCCATCCAAAGAAAATATGCCAGCATGCCACGATAGACTGGGTTGCGCGCCTTCAACGCCTCAAGCATCCCTTGGCGTGCGTATTCAAGTTCTGGATTGATCCGCAGCGCCTCGCGAAAATGGTCCTGTGCGCGGCGAGGATCGTTGCGATGGAGGCAATTCCAGCCCTGATTGGCGTGCGAAAGCGCGCTGTCGGGCTGTCGCTCGAGCGCATAACTAACCGTCGCCATCGCTTCTTCTTTGCGCCCCAGTCGCACGAGCGCCATCGAGCGAAGGTTGGCGCATTGCACATCTTCCGCGTTCAGCGAGAGTCCTTGCTCCGATGCTTCGAGCGCAAGTGTCCAATCTCGCACCGCGAGGTGAATTGAGGCCATCAGAGCAAAATGCGCCTCGTTGTCGGGATCGAGCCGTATTGCCTCTTTTACCACCGTTAATGCTTCTTTGTCTCGATCGAGCCGGTGCAAAACCATCGAAAGTACATAATGGCCGAACGATTCGTCAGGAGCAATCCCAACAGCGTCCTGAGCGGCCTTGAGCGCGTCGTCTTTTTTATTCAAATCCGCACGACAAAGCGCGAGGTAAGCATGCGCACGCGCTGACTCGGGATTTTCTGAGAGAGCGAGCATGAGTTCGCGTTCGGCATCGGCCGGCCGCGACTGTTGCATCAGCAGGAGAGCTCGATCGATACGCACGCTCATTTTTTCAAATTCAGATGAGCAAGAATATCGTCATAGAGACCGCTTTGATTGGCGTAGAGAGCGTAATTGCGTGCGGTTTCGAACCAGTCGCGCACCGTGGGCTTGTGGCGTTTGGCCGCCTCCAAAAGATCTTTTCCCATCAGCGGCTTCAGTTCGCCGGCCTTCATTGCCTCGCGGAGTTTTTCTTCGACCGCGAGATCCACCAGCGCCTTCAGATCAGCTCCGGAAAACCCGTCAGTCTTTTTCGCAACCGCCTCAAAATCGACGTTCTCGACCGGCTTGCCCCGCAGCATTAGTCGCAAGATCGCAGCGCGTGCCGGCTGATCCGGCGGCGGCACAAAAATAATCCGATCGAAACGACCGGGCCGTCGAAATGCTGGATCGAGATGCCACGGCGCATTGGTCGCCGCCAAAATGAGCACGCCTTCGTTCGAAGAGCTCACGCCGTCCAATTCCGATAGAAATTGGTTGATGATCTGGCGGCCGCCGCTTTTCAACATGTCGGTACGGTTAGCGCCGAGTGCGTCGACCTCGTCGAAAAACAACACACACGGACGGTGCGATCGAGCCTGCTCAAAAATGGCGTGAAGGTTTTTTTCGCTCTGGCCGATCCACATATCGAGCACGTCGCTGATGCCAACTGCGAGGAATCCGGCCTTCACTTCGCCCGCGGTCGCACGGGCCATAAATGTTTTTCCGCAGCCTGGCGGGCCATAAAGCAAAATTCCGCCGCCAGCTTTTTTCCCATAGGCTTTGAAGAGCTCGGGCTGCTTAAGCGGCAGGATAATCTTCATCCGAATCTCTTCTTTAACTCGGTCCATTCCTCCAACATCAGCAAACGTGAGGTCAGGATTTTCTAGATCGATGCCAGGATCGCTTTCACCCGGCAAGTCACCTCCAGGCAAACGTTCAGCATCAAAACTCTCGTCGCCGCTGGCTGTTTTTAATTGTTCGTCTTCGTCCGCATTCGGGATTGATGACGCCTTGGGCAAAGTCGGCGACGGCCGTTTAGGCAGATAGTTGGCCAATTCGCGCTCAAGTTCGGCATCGCCCAACAAAGGATCGATCTCGCAAGCTTGAGCGTATTGACGAGCCGCTAATTTCAACTCGCCAGCTTGTTGGGCCAGCCTTGCGTGCAAGAGCAGCGCCCGCGCCGAAACCTCCGGGCGCTTCGCCAAATCCTCCACAATCACCAGCGCGGCGGAGTATTTTCCTTGCTGGAAAAACGTCTGCGCAAGCCCGAGCTTTGCACCGACGTGACTCGCATCCAGCGAGAGAGCATGCCGAAAAAGTTTTTCAGCATCGTCGTACGCGGCGGTTTTGTGCACCGTGTCAGCCACGTGCACCAGCAGCGGGACATTGTCGGGCGAGAGCCGCAGCGCGTCGCGCAATGCCTCGGGGATGTGCGGAGAATTCAAGAAATCAGGCATGGTAAAAACATAGAACGCACGGAGTCGCCCCGTCTCTGGAATTTACTTCGCCAGATCGTAGAGCGCGTAGCCGGCAAATACGTTTGGACGGAACGAACAAGGCGTTTTCCAGTCACCCCGGAGAAGCGCGCGGCGAACGGCACGGATTTTTTTGTCGGCTAAAAAGTGCTCGAAGTCAGCAACGCTGGCCGGATTCGATGGACGGCTCTCAAACCATTCGGTCGTGTAAACCGCATTGCGAGGTTTGCGGCCGTGCAAGAGTGCAGCCACGCGATTTTTCCAGTAACCGTGATTCACGAAGCCAACCGTGACGGATTTTGCCACGCGTAGTGCTTCGTCAATAACGGCGGCGGGATTTTCGACTTCCTCAAGCGTGCGAGAACAAATAACGCGGTCGAAATGTCGATCGGGAAACGACCGCATAAAGGTCATCATGTCGCCTTGGTAAGCGGTAATACCGCGACGCACACAGGCGGAAATTTTTTCGAACTGCAGATCTACCCCCACCGCAAAAACTTCCTTTGTTTGTACGAGTGACTCAAGCAACACGCCACGGCCACAGCCCAGGTCGAGCACGCGTGACTTGGGCTCAACCCAGTCGGCGATGATCTGCATGTCGACAGTTCGTTTTACGATGGCTTTTTGCATAGCGAACGCCGGGATTGACATCCAAGGCGCCGGGCGGGTCAAGCGTGGGCACAACTCCCACTCGCCCCCTGGAAACACTGACTGTACGGAAAATTAGGACAAAATTTGCTTTCTGCCATCCATCCAACCTGTAAAACATCCCGGTCCGGATACGCCGGTTCACAACCCCTCCTCTCGTGCATCTCCCCAACCTTGTTCTCGCGGCTGCCAATACAGCTCCCGCCGGTGGCGCCAGCTCGATTCTGCTTAAACTCGCCTCAGTCGATTACGCGATCCTGGCCATCTACTTCGCTTTCGTCATCGGCATCGGCTGGGTGCTGAGGCGTTATTTAAAAACGAGCTCGGACTATTTTGAATCGGGCCGCTCACTGCCCGCTTGGATTTGCGCGCTCGGGTTCATCGGCGCCAACCTCGGCGCGCAAGAAGTCATGGGCATGGCCGCTTCCGGCGCGAAATACGGCATTTCGACCAGCCACTTCTACTGGATCGGCGCGATCCCCGCGATGGTGTTCGTCGGTATTTTCATGATGCCGTTTTATTATGGATCAAAAGCGCGATCAGTCCCCGAGTACCTGAAACTGCGCTTCGACGAAAAGACCCGCACCTTCAACGCGCTTACGTTCGCGGTCATGACTGTTTTCTCGTCCGGCATCTCGATGCACGCGCTCGCGCTGCTGCTCAATGCCATCCTCGGTTGGAACTATTGGGCCTGCATCACATTCTCCGGCATCATCGTTCTTATCTACATCTACACGGGCGGCCTCACCTCGGCCATCTACAACGAGGTTATCCAGTTTTTCCTGATCGTGCTTGGTTTCACCCCGCTTGTGTTCCTCGGCCTTAAAGACGTTGGCGGTTGGGACGGCCTGATGACTAAGCTCGGGCTCTACTCCAACGCCCAAGGCATGCCCGGCGCCTGGTCGCACTCGTGGGCCCACATGGGAACGGCCGCTGGCAATCCTATGGGTGTTGAGTGGTTCGGCCTCGCTATGGGCTTGGGATTCGTTCTCTCGTTCGGTTATTGGTGTACCGACTTCCTCGTGATCCAACGCGCCATGGCCGCCAAGGACATGAACTCCGCGCGCCGCACACCGATCATCGCGGCCATTCCGAAAATGCTTTTCCCCGCCCTGGTGATTCTGCCCGGCATGATCGCGATCGCGCTCATTCAACAAGGTGGCGACTCCATTCACCTGCCCACCACGCCCGGCGGCGAGACCGACTTCAACATGGTCGTCCCAGCCCTGCTCGCGAAGTACTTTCCCACCGGCATGCTCGGCCTCGGTCTCACTGCCCTCATGGCGTCGTTTATGTCCGGCATGGCGGGCAACGTGACCGCCTTCAACACGGTCTGGACTTACGATCTCTACCACAACCACATCAACCCGAAAGCCTCCGACGCCGACCTCGTGCGCATGGGCCGTATCACCACCGTAGTAGGCCTCATCATCAGCGCAGGCTGCGCGTATGCCGCGACAAAGTTCAATAACATCATGGACATGCTCCAACTGGTGTTCGGCTTCGTTAACGCACCGCTCTTCGCCGCCTTCCTGCTCGGTATGTTCTGGCGGCGCAGCACCGGCCACGGCGCTTTCTACGGCCTGCTCACCGGCACGCTTTCCGCCATGATTTTCCACGGGCTCACGTTGCCCGCTATTGGAACCGCCACGGGTATCAAAGGTGGATGGATCAGCGTCCAACACACGTTCACGAGTTCGATGGCGCAAAACTTCTGGATGGCGATCTTCGCCTTCACCGGCTGCTTCATCGCCACCATCGTGATTTCGCTGGCCACCAAAGCCAACAAAACCGACGACGAACTCCGCGGCCTCGTTTATTCCCTCACGCCAAAAGCCAAAGACGAAGGAGCCCCGTGGTATTCCCGTCCCGCTACCCTCGGCGCCATCGTTCTCGCCGGTGCAGTGATTCTCAACGTCATCTTTTGGTAACCCCTCGACCCTCCTAATATCATGAATCTCGACGTCCGCCTCCCCATGGGTCTGCTCTTCGTCATCATCGGCACGATCCTGCTTGTGCACGGTTTCACCGCCGATCCCGCAATCTTTGCCAACCACTCCCTCGGCATCAATATCAACACGAGCTGGGGCGGTGTCATCCTGGCCTTCGGCGCCGTGATGCTGTTTCTCTCTAAAAAGAAGAAGCAGGATTAAAAAGGCCTACCCTACGGCAATCTCCAAAGCGCGACGCCAAGACGTTGCGCTTTTTTATTTCCCGAGATCGAGCAATCTATCGTATGCTTGCCTTGCACGCTGACCGGCTCACTTACGCCAAGAACCCACGCACGAGCGCGTACAATTCTTCGGATTCGAGCAAAAACGAATCATGACCGAGGTCTGTGGAAAGTTCGGCGTAGCTTGCACGCTTGCCGTCACGGAGCAACGCGAGCGCGATCTGGCGATTTTGTTCCGGAGGGAAAAGCCAGTCACTCGTGAAGCCCACGACCAACGTCTCTGCTTCGACGTGAGTAAAGGCCTTCTCTAACGAACCATACGCCGCCGCTAAATCGAAATGGTCGATCGCGCGGGTAATATAAAGGTACGAGTTGGCATCGAAGCGATTAATGAAACTTTCGCCCTGATAGCGCAGATAACTTTCAACCTCGAATTGCGCGTCAAACGTATACGCGGCGTTGTCGGCCGGGCCCTTGCGTTTACGGCCAAACTTCCGGTCCATGCTCGCATCCGACACGTAAGTGATGTGCGCCATCATGCGTGCGATCGCGAGGCCGACCTTCGGACCTCCATTTTTTGGATACTTCCCGTGATGCCACTCAGGATCTTGCATGATCGCTTGGCGGCCGACTTCGTTGAAACCGATACCCTGCGCACTCTCACGTGCAGTCGTGGCCATCGGCAATAGGCGTCGTACAAACGATGGATATTCGATTCCCCACTGAAGCACCTGCATGCCGCCCATCGAGCCGCCAAGGACCGCGTAAAGTGATGTAACGCCAAGTGAATCGAGCAGACGCTTCTGCGCGCGCACCATGTCGCGCACGGTCACAAACGGAAACTCGATGCCAAAGGGTTTATCTGTGGCAGGGTTGATCGAAGACGGGCCGGTCGAACCTTGGCAACCACCCAGGCAGTTGGAGCAAATAACAAAAAAGCGATTCGTATCCACGGCCTTGCCAGGCCCGATAATATTGTTCCACCAACCCGGCTTCTTGTCGGAAAGAGAATGGATACCCGCACAATGGTGATCGCCGCTCAGCGCGTGGCAGATCACGATGACGTTATCGCCCACTGAGTTGAGATGCCCATACGTCTCGTAACGCAACGTGAAGCCCGGCAGCGACTGCCCACTCTCAAACGTAAACAGTTCCGTCGACACGAAGTCGTGCGCCTCAACGAGGCCAACCTCTCCAGGCTCGGAGCGGACAGCGACCTCGATCTGTTCTGCATCGTTCATGCGCAAAAGAATCGAGAAACGGTAAACCGAACGCGAGCAATTCCAAAACCTACGGCGGGCTCAGTTGGCTCAGCCGATAAACTATACCGTTTTCGCTATCCGTTCCTGCAAACCGATTCCAACAAGCCTCATGCGCAATTTCCAATTGCCGGTTTGTCCTTGTTTATACAGCGTCGCCTTTCGTTTTCATTAGCCCAAATACTCAGTGATCGGGAACCCTGCCGCCCAACGCTGTCTCTCATTTTCCTCAACCATGAAAATGCTCACACGTCTTGCCTTGGCCCTAGCGGCCTCTGTCATGTCCGTCTCCAGCGTGCGTGCCGGAGATCCCTCCACCGGCTACTTCGAAGCGATCGAAAAAGAAGCAACCCCTGTCGTAGGCGAACAATATTACATGCGGCACTGCCTAAAATATGAAGCCGGCAAAAGCTGGGAAACGACCAACTACTGGACCGACAAAAGTATTTTAGTACCCATCAACTCTAAAGTCACTCTGACCTCCCTCGGTGCGAAAGCCATGCAGATCAAAATCGAAAAAACCGGCCAGGCCCTAACGATTGAAAATGTGCAAAAATATAGCCAAAAAGAGATGGTTGCCATCGCCAAAGCAATGCTTACCGGCACGCCAGTGCCTATCGAAAAATTCGATGAGAAAATCGCTAAAAATCTCCGCAACGGCATCCTTGTCCTCGGTATGACCAAAGAGCAGGTCGTGATGACTCGCGGCTATCCCCCGGGCCACAAAACTCCCTCGCTGGAGATCGACACCTGGACATATTGGGACAACCGCTTCGTCACCCACGCGTTAGTTTTTCAAGATGGCGTTCTCATCAAGGGCCGCGGCCTCCAATAAAACTTCCAAGCTCAACCAACTCACAAACAACAAAACAAATATGAAAAATATCCTACGTCTCAGCCTCGCCTTGACGGGTCTGGCCTTCTCACTTCCTAACCTGCACGCCGACAGCGCCGCAGCCCCAGCTCCGGCCGCTCCCGCCGCCACTGAGCCGAACTACACAATCACGCTTCCGGCCAATCTCAAGGCCGAGGACGTCGTCAGTGCTGTTACCAAAGGCTTCAGTGCCCATAATTGGGCCGGTGTTTCTGCTGAAGGCAATACCGTAACCGCCTCCCATAGCCAAAGCGGAGTCAGTGTCAAAGCCAAGGCCGTGTGCACCGCTTCTGACGTCAAAGTCTTTGCTGATTACAAAGTCGAAGGCAAAGTTACCCAGGAAAAGGCCAAAAAAGCGTTAGATCGCTGGTTCCGCAACCTTGAGAAAACGACCAAGGAAGAACTTGGCCTTTTACCAAAGCCAGCTTCAAAAGAGAAGAAACCAAAGGCTGAATAAGCCTTCCTTCACTGCGGTATCTGAAATTCAGATACCGCAGTTTTTTTGTATATACACTCCAGCAATAGCCGTCGAACCGATCAAAATTCAACGCAGGCCCAGAACAAAAACCGGACGCAAAAAACCATCTCGTCCATTTGATCCTCGGCATCTTGGACTAAATGCAGGCATGCTTGCGGTGCTCTAAGCTCCATGCGTATCACGCTCGTCCATCCCTCCGGCTTTAACTTCGTACCAGGACAGCTCGATTTCTCCGTTCTCGCCAATCGCATGGCACCGATCGGCATTTTGTCGCTCGCTGCATGGCTGGAAAAACATAACCACCCAACCGCAGTTCACGATTGCCTGGGGCCGTGTGCGCCCATCGGAGTTGAAGCCAACGTCGCGCAAATTCTCGCCACCCAACCCGAACTCGTTGGCATCTCCGCTACCACTTGCGCCTTTCTGGAAGGTGTCGATATTGCTGCCGCGCTCAAACGCCAACGGCCTGAACTAAAGGTCATTGTTGGAAACGTCCACAGCTCGTCCATCGGCGCGCCGCTCCTCGAGCTGTTTCCTGAAATCGATTATCTCTGCCTTGGCGAAGGCGAAGGTCCGCTGCTTGACCTTGCCGACGGAAAATCTCCGCGCGATATCCCTAATCTTGCCTGGCGCGATGGTGAGCGCATCATCACCAATCCCCGTCGTCCGCGTATTCTCGATCTCGATACACTACCCTTTCCCGCTTACGAGAAACTCGTCGGCTTTCCGCAAGGTTATCACCTGCCGCTCTTTTCGTACATCAAGCGCTGGGGCGCGACCATGATTACTTCGCGCGGCTGCCCTTACACGTGTTCATTTTGCGACCGCACCGTTTTTGAACGCCTGCATAAGAGCAACTCGCCTGAGTACATCTGTGAGCACATGCGCCACCTGCGCGACCATTTCGGCGTACGGCACATAAATTTCTACGACGACCTTTTTACGGCGAACACCAGGCGCGTCACCGCGCTCTGCGAAAGACTCATTCGAGAACCGCTCGGTATGAACTTCAACTGTGCGATCCGCACCGGCCATACACCGGGCGATATGCTGAAGCTGCTCAAACGAGCGGGGGCGCTTATGGTCTCGCTCGGGATTGAATCCGCGGATCCCGAAATGATGCGTCGTCACAAAGCAGGCGTTTCACTCGAAGCAGTCCGCGACACCGTTGAGAAAATCCACGCGGCTGGCCTGCGCGCCAAAGGTCTTTTCATCTTCGGGTTGCCCGGCGAAACACCCAAGACTATCCAAACCACCAGCGACTTCATCCTTTCTCTCGATCTCGACGAGATGAACATGACCAAATTTAGCCCGCTTTACGGCGCACCTATCTGGGACGAATGCGCCAACAATCGCACCGGCGAGATGCAGGAGGACTGGCGCCTCATGAACTGCCTCAATTTTGTCTACCGCCCTGATGGCTTCACCTCACGAGAAGAAATGGACGTACTTTATAACCACCACGTCCGACGATTTTACAACAGCTGGCCCTACCGAAGCCGTTTCGCTAAGCGCCTCTGGGAGCACCGCTGGAGCCTGTGGCATATCGCCAAACAAGCGCCGCAATTTTATCAAGCCGCCCGCTATTTTACCTCGTCCAAGCACCAGCTCGCCGCCCAACGTGCGGCTTATCAACCCCATCCGCGCCAGCCAAAAGGACTTTGCGCCAACCTAAGCGATGAACTTAAGCAGGGAACGAAACCAGCCGAAATCGGCTACCATTAGCCTTAGGTCATACAAGGATTCTTATTGTCAATACCGGTTGCTAGACGTAATCTGATTCATAACATACCTGGCCGAGCGGCGCATCATCCACCTGCCATCTCCTATGCTGCTGCACGTTCGGACCCCACCACTGTTTCCGAGTTCATGAAAAGATTCTTTCATCTAACAGCGTTCATTACTCTTCTCTCGTTCCCGCTTTTCAACCTGCGCGCCGAAGATACAGCTTCGGCCTTCACTCTGCCCAGCAGCGAACCACTCACTGTACTATTGCTTCCCGAGGGTTTTAAACAAAGCGATGTATCAGTTGCCATAAGCAAAGCGCTTCTCGAGGAACAGTGGGAAAACCTCGGTTGGGAAAGCAATATTACCACAGCCACGAGCCTGCAAAGCCGGGTGAATCTTAAGGTATTTGCTGTCACCAACGCCTCCGACGTAAAGCTGTACGTGAGTTATTCATCGGAGAAGAATGTGCCCGACGATAAGTGCAAAAAAGTCGCCCTGCGCCAGCTACGATTCCTCGAAAGAACGATCGCGACCAAGCTCAAGCTCATTTTCCGCCAAGCTAAAGGCGATGAGACTGTTGATAGAGCGACCGTTGATTAGGTGAAAAATATCCGACCGGTTTTCCCGACACTTAGCCCTCCACCGCAACGCTGGTCGCGTCGTCCAATTCCTCGTTCGAGAAGACGGACTGTACATCATCAAACTCTTCGAGTGCGTCGTGCAGCTTTAGCAAGGATTGCGCTACACGAATGTCCGCGATCGGAACAGTATTGTTAGGAATGTACGCGATTTCAGCGGAGTCGGCCTTGATGCCAGCCTTGTCGAGCGCATGCACGACCTTGTCGAAAGCATGAATGTCGCAACGCACCTCAAAACCCTCGTCGGTCGTGATCACGTCGTCAGCACCGGACTCCAGCGCGATTTCCATCAACTTATCCTCTGTCGTCTTATCTTTAGTGATAAGAAACTGACCAGCATGCAGGAATTGAAACCCCACCGCGCCTGAGCTGGCGAGGTTGCCACCCCAACGGGCGAAAATGGATCGTATTTCCTGTGCAGCACGCTGTTTGTTGTCCGTGGTAACCTTGACCATCATGCCAACGCCAGCAGGGCCATAACCTTCGTAAGTGATCTCTTCAAATACCACGCCGGGCAACTCGCCTGTGCCCTTTTTGATCGCTCGGTCAACGTTGTCGACGGGCATATTAGCCTCGCGAGCCTTGAGTAGAAGCGTGCGTAAACGCGCGTTGCCGTCGGGATCGCCGCCGCCCGCCTTGGCCGCAAAGGTAATGTCGCGGGAAAGACGGGAAAACACCTTGCCCTTGCGGGAGTCGGTGACGGCTTTGAGGCGTTTAACTTTAGACCACTTGTTATGGCCAGCCATAGTACGGAATGGGGTAAGGTTTAAAGGATAGGTTGTAAGTCGGAATGCTTATGGCAAGCGCGAGTATCCTGCTTAGGCCCTTATGGCTACCCTGATAACTTATGACTTACGGCCTTTCTTCTGTGGAGTAACGTTCTTTATGGGACGGCCACCCGTGCTCGTCGCAACGGCAGCGGCTGTATCTTTCTGGCGGTTAATATACATCTGCTGACCGATGGTGAAAAGACCGTTAACCGTCGAATACAAGGAAAGGGCACACGAGAAGTTGTAGCAAATCACCACATAGACCAGCGGCATCCATTTCATCATTTGCGACATCATGCGCGCCTGATCGGTGTCCATGTTTGGCTGAGGCACGAGCTTGGTTTGTACGATCATTGTGACGCCAAGGATGAGAGGAAGAACGTTAATCGGAAATCCCATGAGATGCCCAACCGTGTCGGGACCAGCAAGATTCTCGACCCAGAGAAAACTCGCGAAACGCAATTCTGGCGCACTCTGCAGCATCGCAAAGAAGCCAAAGAAAAACGGCATTGTCAGCAGCACAGGCAGACAGCTGCCAATCGGGTTAACTTTATTCTCCTTGAAGAGCGCCAAGTTGGCCTGCTGCAGCTTCTGCGGATTGTCTTTGTATTTCTCTTTGATCGCCGCCATCTGCGGTTGCAGTTTCTGCATGCGCTTCGCGCTGCGCGCTGCTGAAAGCGTGAAGGGCAACGAAGCGAGCTTGATCAGCAACGTGGAAATAATGACTGCGAGACCCCAGTTTTTCGACCAGGACGCAGTCCAGTTAATCAGACTATTCATCAACGGCGCAAAAACTCCGGAGAAAAAGTACTTATTTATCCCACGCGCGTAATCCATGACCTTATCTTGGTCCTGCTTGAACACTTCAGCGTTAGAGAGGCGCTTGTACTCCCGAGGCCCGACGTAAAGTCCCATGCCGAGTTTCAGCTCGCCTTTGGGGGCGATCGTCTGCGAATCGAACCGAATGGCACCGGCAAGACCGATGTTCTGACGTGAGCTGCCGGGAAATGGGCTGAACTCCACGCGCCGGGTGATTGTCCCTACCGCTGGTTGGTCGGGCGTGACAATGCTGACAAAATATTGATTCTTAGCGGCGGCCCACAAGACCGACGCGGGTCGTTCTACATAGGAAAGAGGATCTCTTCGTCCGAAGCCCAAGAAGCCACCCCCTGATAGGTCGGTGGAGCTAACCGAGTCAGTGCTACTGCCAGTATGGTATTCGATGTTTAAATACTGACCGACATCGTTGGCATCGAGCAATGCGGCCGTGCCCAAGCTCAATGCGGCCTTAGGCAGCACGATGCTCTGGTCGGTCAAATTACGGAACGTCGTTTCGTGGCGAAGCTGGTAAGGATCACCTTTCGACTTGGCGACATCGCTAGGTTCGAGTGTATAGCGACGCGTGACCTCAATCCGATTTTCGAACACAGCGCGAAACACGACTTCATTGGCCGTCTGTGAAACGATCTGATAACGGACCGTACGATCCAATCCTGGGAAAGAATCTTGGGTGAACGCCAACATCGGATCGGCGTGAAGCTCATTGAAAACATAAGGTTCGGCCTTGCCCTTAACCGCAGGATGTTTTCTCAAACCAACGTCGCGGATCGCACCACCAAAATCCGTGAATGATACTTCTATATACTCATTGGCTAACGTAACGATTTTAGACGAATCACTCTCTCCCACCACGGCGGCAAAAGCGGCATTGCTGGGCATCGCAGTGGCTACTAGCGGAGCCGCAGGCGAACTAGCAGTCGAGCCGGTGGCAGCTGGAGCATATTGCGTGGGGGCTGGTGAGACCGGACGCGGCGCTGGCTTCGGACCGTATTGAAAAGCGATAAACGCCGCTATGAGCAATAGGACGCCGATGATGGTAGACTTTTTATCCATGAAAATTGGGATTAAATTGAACTTGGTTAGTACGCACCCGCTGACAGACACGCTTCAGCACGCCAGGTGCAGGCACGGGATCAATACCGCCTTGGTGAAATGGAGTGCAGCGCAACAACCGTCGTACTGCAAAAAACAACCCGATCAACACACCGTGTGTACGCAACGCCTCAGCGGCATAGTGCGAGCAGGGCGGATAGTAACGACAACTACAGGTAGGGCCAAACATCGCGGGAATCGAAGGTGAGAGCACGCGCTGATAAAGCCAGATGAGCGCAAGCAACGGCTTCGCCGGCAATTGGCAAAGTTGAACAGCAATCGCTTTGAGCGAGGTCTTCACGTTGTTTCTTTTGGGAAAATCTTGCGACACGCGTCCACGAACTTCAGCTCGATCTCACGATACTCAAGCCGATTAAGAGCGTTGCGCGCAACCATGAGCAGGTCGCAGTCGGGAGGAACCAGATTCTGGTGCTGGCGGAAGATTTCTCGCATGCGACGTTTGGCGCGATTACGTTTCACCGCCGGTCCGACGGCAGCCGTGGAAGCGATCACGCCCACGCGCGGACCTTGCACGGAAATTGTAACCGTCGACTGCGCGGCAGGTGTAATAACGGCGGGACGTCGGTACCACCACAGCGTAAATGCGCCACAGTCCTGACGGCGGCCTTGTTCGCGCGCCACACGAAAATCGTTCTGCCGGCGTAGATGTTGCTCGGCACGGAAGCGCATGGCGCGACAAGAGATACAGAGGTCGCAAACTCGCTGCCGAATCAGACGACTGTCAGGCGCTTGCGGCCCTTGCGACGGCGAGCGGCGAGAACTTTGCGACCACTAACGGTGGACTTGCGGGCGCGATAGCCGATTTTACGGGCGCGCTTTAGGCGATGTGGACGGAATGTCGGTTTCATGATTGTTAAATGAAAAAGAGTTGAGAGATGACCGGAGGCGTCAGCCCGTGTCAAGGCGGGGTTTGGACGATCGTTCAACAACCTCAACAGGCCGACAGAATTTCGCGAGTCCCGATTCGCCCGCCAAGCGTTGCCACGGGCTTCCATCCTGCAGCGCGACATCCCGAAAACGTCTAAACGCAATGTGCTGCAACATCTTTTATCAAGAGTATCCGCAACGCTTACCTTTAAACGGCTCCAACAAAAAACAGTGAGATTCTGATTTTGCCACAAAGGCCCAAATCTACATCGTGCCCACAATGTCGATGCACATCGCTGTGATCGCGGATACGCACAACAGCTACCCGAAAAAGCTTCTCTATCATTTGGCGCCAGCCGACGAGATTTGGCACCTGGGAGACGTCTGTGACCCGAGCGTGCTTATCTCGCTAGAACTGCTTCGCCGGCCGATCCGCGTAGTTCTTGGCAACAACGACACGAGCCCGATGTGGCCGAGCACACTTAATCTTCGACGCAATGGCGTGCATTTTCACCTCGAACACATCCCGCCGTTACATCCGCCTCTACATTGCGATGTGATCATGCACGGCCACACCCACGCCCCGCGTGATGAGACACTTGGCGGCGTACGCTGGCTCAACCCCGGTTGTATATCGCGCCCTAACCGTGGTTGGGGACCTAGTTTCGGTTGGCTTCATTTCCACGAAGAAGCGAAGTCGTACACGTGGGAACTCATACCGCTTTAGACACTCTCAGTGCTTATAGCGTTATGAAAAAAGACCGCCTCACCGCCACCTCACGTTTTCTTTGGAAAGAATGGATCAAGCCGCTCGCCCTCGCCGCGGCTATTATTTTCCCCTTTAAGTCAGCCATTGCCGATTGGAACTGGGTCCCCTCCGGCTCGATGCGCCCTACGATCCTCGAAGGCGAACTCGTTTTCATCAACAAACTCGCCTACGATCTCAAGGTGCCGTTCACGACACAGCACCTCGCACAATGGGCCAATCCACAGCGTGGTGACATCGCGGTGTTTTATTCACCACTCGACGGCACGCGGCTGGTCAAACGCGTCATCGGCCTGCCGGGCGACCGCATCGCCCTGCACGCGAATCAACTTACGATCAACGGCCAGCTCGTTGCGTGGAGCACTGCCAATGACGCGTGGCGTGCTTATGCTACACCGGCGGAAAAGCGCGAAGCCAATGTGACCACCGAAACACTCGGCCCTGTGCCCCACCCGATCATGAGTCTGCCACGACAACTTGCCTTGCGCGACTTCGAGGAAATCACGGTGCCCGCAGACCACTATTTCATGATGGGGGACAATCGCGATCGCAGCTTCGATTCGCGCTACTTTGGTTTCGTGCCGCGTCAACGAATCATCGGCCGCGCCAACGCCGTGGTGTTGTCATTCGATACCGATCATTATCTGTTGCCGCGCTTCGGCCGCTGCTTGAACGGACTTTTGTGACATAGTTCCACAAACTGCTGGCTTCGGCGCCGCCAATACGTTCACTCATTCGCAACGTGAGTGACGAAATTCAGCAAAGTCTTTTCGACACCTTCGCGCCGGAATCAGGCGTGCACAAAGGACCGCCGGAAATCGTCTTCCAGCGCAGCGTTCGCGCACACCACTACCGACTCACGTTGCGCCGCGACGGCGTGGCGGTGGCTACCATACCCGCACGTGGCAGCGAACGTGAAGCCCGCGTCTTCGTTGACGAACATCGTGACTGGTTAGAGCGTGCTCGTGAACGTCAGCGCCAACGCCCACGCGGCGCCACCATTTGGACCTTAGGCACACATGTGCTCTGGCGTGGTGAGATGACTGAAATCCGTCCGGCAGCTGAGGGCGAAAAACCTCTCGTCTGTCTCGCCGCCGATGTTTTCCGCGTGCCGCAACTGAGCGGTGATCTGCGGCCCACGTTGGAAGCCCATTTTGGGCGGAGGGCTCGCATTGAACTTCCGGGACGCACCTGGGAACTCGCGGCTGAGACCGGCGTAGAGGTGAAGGAAGTCACTGTGCGCAACCAACGTTCGCGCTGGGGTTCTT